>JGI24708J26588_10003122_pt1 | contig 12189 bp, 12 predicted proteins | sample BioPla1DNA2_FD_26588 | JGI IMG/M metagenome (IMG submission 26588) | reverse complement strand
CGAATGGAGCGGTCTTGAAAACCGTCGAGGGTTTGCGCCCTCCGTGGGTTCAAATCCCACCCCTTCCGCCATTTTTTGGAGTGTTATTAATGAAATCGAAAACAAAAGTTAAAGGAGATTTCATTCTAATTGTCGTAATACTACTTATGGGCTTAGGTACCCTTGCTTATAACCGCATTACAGCGACAAAACAGGGTTTTGGCACAAGGGTTCTCATTGAGGTTGAAGGTCAAGTCATTAACGAGTTCGATCTTTCAGTGAACATGTCGCCGCTCCGCATTGAAACTAAGCATGGATACAATGTCGTTGAGATTGCTGATGGACAAGTTAGAGTGTCTGAAGCAGACTGCCCCGATCTTTTATGCGTGCATACTGGCTGGCGGCAGCATGCAGGGCAGGTAATAGTCTGTTTACCTCACTATTTTGTGGTAAGGATTGTTGGTGACGAACACGATCAGGGGAATTTGGATGGCTTTACCTATTAACTGATGAAGGTGGCGATGATATGGTTAAACAAAAGATACTAATTGTGGACGATGAAGTCTCTATTCAAGAGTTGATCCGTTTTAATCTCGATCAGGCAGGATTCGACACAGAGGTAGCAGGTGACGGCCTGGAGGCTTTGGAGATGTTTGAATCCTACAAGCCGGATCTAATTGTCTTAGATCTAATGCTGCCAGGTAAAGATGGCTATGATGTATGTAAGGAGATTAGGCGTACGAGCAATGTACCCATTATTATGCTCACCGCCAAAGAAACCGAACTCGAAAGGGTACTTGGTTTAGAGCTCGGTGCAGACGACTACATGACTAAGCCCTTCAGCCCCTTGGAGCTCGTGGCTAGAATCAAGGCAGTGCTGCGCAGGGCCAGCGGACAAGAAACCCAAGATGAGAATGAGTACAAAGTGGGCAACATCTTCCTGCAGGTTGACACCAGGGAAGTTACCGTCCATGGTGAACCTGTTGACCTGACCCGCAAGGAATTTGACCTGCTGCACATCTTCATGCAGAATATGGGTAAAGTTCTGACCCGCGAAGTCCTGCTGCAAAAGGTATGGGGCTATGAGTACGAAGGCGAAACCCGCACGGTTGACGTGCACATTCGCCATTTGCGCCGCAAACTGGGTCCCGAAGGCGAAACTCGCATTGAGACCATCCATGGTGTAGGGTATAAGTTGAGGGGGAACTAGCTTGAAGAAGTGGAGCTTCACCAAGCCATTACTTCTTAAGTTAACATTGTTAGCATTAGTGGTAACCTTACTTTCTGTTGGGGTTACCACGTTTTTTGTCGCGCACTATGCGAAAATCACCCTGCTGGAGAGGGCTGGGACAGAGGCTATCACCGAAGCTCAGATCAAAGACATCCATTCTGATCTGATCAGAGGTTCGATGCAGATCGGCCTTTTTGTCGCCGCCCTAGCTGTTGCAGTAGCTTATGTGCTGAACCGGGCCATCACCAATCCTTTGCAGGATCTTCTGGTCGCAGTGCGGCGTCTGCAGGAAAGGGAGTTTGGACGCAAGGTTTTAGTCCAGCGTACTGACGAGATCGGCCAGTTAGGTAAGGCCTTCAATGAGCTTTCGGAAACTCTGGAGGAGCTTTTTTCCACCGTCAGTGACAGGGAAAGCACTTTGGATACAGTTCTATCCAGCATGGATGACGGGGTAATCGCAGTTAATATGCGCCGGGAAGTAATCTTGGCCAATCGGGCGGCTGCGGATCTTTTTCAGCATGAAGTGGCTGAAATGATCGGCAAGAACCAATTTGAAGCAACCCGCAATGAAGAGCTGGCCCGCCTTTTAGAGAAGACTATGGATGATCGGGTTTCATTTAGTCAGGAAATGCGGCTGCGCCCCGGCAGCGAGCGGACTATTGCAGTTACCTGCAGTCCATTGGAGGATCAACGGGGCAGAATTCAAGGGACGGTAGCGGTAATGCGGGATGTAACATCCCTCCGTCATTTGGAACAGATGCGCCAGGAGTTTGTGGCCAACGTTTCCCATGAGCTTCGCACTCCGCTGACATCGATCAAGGGTTTTTCTGAGACTTTGCTGAACAGCAATTTTGAAGATAGGGCACTCTCCGAAAGGTTCCTGAAGATCATCAATGATGAGACGGATCGCATGATTGCCCTAATCAACGATCTGTTGGACTTGTCCCGCATTGAAAGCGGCAAGCAGCCTCTGAAAAAAGAACCTGTAGACATGAAGCGTGTATTTGAAGACACTGTGCTGATGCTGCAGGGCAAGGCGAACGCCAAGGGCATTACGCTGGAGAACTATGTTTACACTTCTGCAATTGTCGAGGGCGATGAGAAACTGCTCAAGCAGGTGGCATTGAATCTTGTGGACAACGGAGTGAAATATACTCCAGAAGGCGGCAAGGTGTGGATTGAGGCGGAACAGGGGCTAGACAGCATCGAATTTATTATCGGCGATACCGGCCTGGGCATTGCTACCGAACATTTAGATCGNCTTTTCGAGCGCTTTTATCGGGTGGATAAGGGACGGGCACGCCATATGGGCGGAACAGGCCTGGGCCTGGCCATTGTCAAGCACATNATNGACAAGCATAAAGGCACTATTGCTGTAGAAAGCAGAGTTGGCAAGGGCACGAAAATAAGGATCACGTTAAAGAAAATGAATTGATACCAAACCGGACTTGCAAGGTCCGGCTTTTTGTGCCATGGGCAGAATTTAACAATAAATTCACATAGATCGCGGGCACTGCGGGTTGTTTCCGTTGGGCAATTATGGTAGATTAAGTACTGCTGGGAATTTTTCCCGTACGGATACAGTGCTATACATATTTGACTGTTTTCTAGTACATCTGCATTAGACTTCAAACCACAAATAGAATATTTGGCAAACCGTGAGAAATCGCGGGACGCAAAGCTACAGGGACTAAGCACAAGTGTGTATGTCAGCCAGCTGCACTATAATGCTTTTTAGCATGCTTTTTAGTTGCAGCTAAAAAGCATTTTTTTTTGGGGTGTTTCTTTTGGTAGTGAACATGGGGGAATTGACACCGGAAGAGGATCTGCACATGGAAGCTGATCGACCGGGAAGAGTTGGAATTGTCGATGGCCGGCTGATCATGGAAAGGCCGGTTGGAAACGGAGCCTGGCCGCTGCTTATTCCGGGCGAAGGGGTCAAAGTACTTTATAATGGCGAAGAGGTTAAGCGCCCCTTCGTTGTGGAAAGCACAACCGGTATCTCATTGCATGCCCTTGACCAAGAAGCCAGGAGCGAATTTGAGATCATTGTTTCTCCTGACAAGATGAAAGTCATTCTAAGGACACGTTTCATTAGGGGTAAAGAGTTTCAGATCTGTGATCAGGAACTGACGCAAAAACTAAGGATCAAGACCCGGCCAATCAGGGAGTTCTTACCTGACCCAATTGATGTGGGAAAAGTCTTAGCTGAGCTGGAAGAACGCAGAATTTGTGCAAAAATTGATCCCCAAGCGCTGGCCGATGCCTGCCGGAGTTTGGAGGACTCTGAAACAGTGGTCGCAGAGGGAATCCCTGTTCAGCAGCCTATTCATGGAAGGATAGAGAAGATCTGGGAACAGCAATTCGAGGCTGCTCCCAGCCTTGGCGCGGAAAAAATTGATCACCGAGAGCGAAGTGTGATTGAATCTGTGGATGCAGGCGATGTCTTGGCCCATTGGTTTTCGCCAACTCCAGGGAAGCCCGGCAGAAATGTCTATGGTGAGGTTGTTAACCCGCCCCAGCCAAGAAATCGTTCTTTGCGTGCCGGACGAGGCGTGAATCTGGTCAGTAATGGCACAGTTGCCGTTGCTGAGCAAGCCGGCAGACCTTTGCTCCGCAATAACGTCGTTTTAGTGTCCCCCCAGATGCTTATTGAGGGCAATGTGGATATGAAGACGGGGAACATCAGATTCAAGGGCGATGTCATTGTTTTGGGCAATGTCAGCGAGTCCATGGAAATTGAAGCGGGAGGGCAAGCTGAGGTCACGGGCAACGTCTGCCATGCCCAGATCACTAGCGGCTCTGATGTAATCGTGAGCGGCAAGATCATTAGCAGCAGCGTTAGTGCAGGGCAGCATTTGGTTGGACTGATGCGCAGTCTGGTCTTTGTCAAGCAGCTCATTCCCGAACTAGACAAACTGTCAGCCGCATGCGCCCAGCTGCAGCGCCATCCCAAGTTTAGCACCAAGGATCTGTCCCATATGGGCGCGGGCTATTTAATCAAGCTTCTCTTAGAAATGAGATTTCCCCAAATTGCCAAGAACTTTGGGAAACTGGATGCAGTTCTGGCCCAAATAGACTGTGAGCTGTATGAAAACGACTTTGGTGACTTAATTGCCAGGTTACGGGCGATTGCCAAGCACTTTATCGAAGCCGGACCACTTATGATTGACTCCCGGGACACTTTAGATGGNATGCGCAGGGATTTGGCAGAACTAGAAGAACGCATGAACGGCTTTCTCGGCTACCCAGCCAACATAACCGCCAATTACTGTCAAAACGCCACTCTGGAGGCTACGGGAAACATCACTGTCACTGGATCTTTGGCCTATGGGTCTGAGATGGTGGCTGGTGACAGAATTCATATTTTCGGTGATTGCCGCTGCGGAACGTATCGGGCCAAATCAGAGATTAGGGTAGGTAAGGTTGGCTCGAAGGGGATGGGCAAGACGTATCTCTCGGTACTAGAAGGGGGTACGATCACCGCCAAGCAATTTCAACCGGGGGTAAGGCTTAAAATAGGGTCTGATTTGCGGGTTTTAACCAGTGTGTGGCACAACCACACATTTCGTGAGCTTGATTGTCTAGCTGTAGAAGCGATCAACGAATAAGGAGGACGTCATGTTAAGTGTGAGCATAAAAAAAGATGTGCCAGATGTGGGGCTGTCCCTCTCTGGGAATCTGGATATGGTGACTAGCGAGGTGCTTAATGAAACATTCGAACGTCTAGATGAAGTGCAGATGCGGAGCCTCACCATTTCCATCGGGGGGCTGAACTTCATTGATTCCACAGGAGTAGGCCAGCTTCTCGGGTACTACAAACGCTGTACCGCCCGGGACATTGGGTTTCGGATCGAAAACGACAATCCGGAAATCGAGGCAATTCTCGAGATAATCGGGATTAGGGAGATCGTGAACTCCTGATGTGTGCGGAGCGTTGTCAGGTGGAAGAAACAGCTGGCCTTGCAGACCCGATCAGCATACGACCTTATAAGGAATATCAGGCTAGGTATCAATCGTGGGAGCCTGTCGGGGAGTTAAAAATTGAATCAAAAGCCGATATAGCGCGCATTCGGAGGGAGCTTGACACCTGTTTTGCAGCACACCTTAGCTGTTGGTCAAAGGTCCGTTTACCGGTTTTGCTTGCTGTGTCAGAGGCTGTCACCAATGTAGTGAAGTATACGCCGGGAGGCAGATTGCTGGTCTATGCCGATACAGCTGGGCTTAGCTTTCATGTTATTGACTACGGTACAGGGCTGGATTTAGATGTTTTGCCCAGCCTTCTGTTTGGGAAGGGTTTTTCCACCTCGTCTAGCCTGGGCATGGGCTTTCCGATTATGGATAAGTATGCAGATGCAGTTACAGCCTATACCTCGGGTCGGGGCACAATACTTGTCCTCCAATTTGATATAGATTGCTAAGGTGAAGAAAACCCAGCGGTATAAGGGGGTGCGGGATTGAAACTAGTTGCGGTGTCAAGACTTAAACCGGGCATGGTGGTGGCAAGGTCCATCTTTGGCAATACTGGACAGCGGCTGCTGAGGCAGGGTGTGGAGATCACCGACAGATATATCCAGCAGTTGCAGCGCTACGGCATCGGGGTAATATATGTGTCAACCGGCCAGGACGTTGTACCTCGGGATGTTATCAGCGATGAAACACGGCAGCAAGCGGTTCGGGAGACAAAAAGAGTGTTGCAGAATGTCCAGCGCGGGGCAGCCCTTGAGATGGAGTCGATTCACGAGGTATTGGTTAAAATCATTGACGAACTCNTCCTGCAGGATGACATAATGGTCAACCTTGTGGACATTCGCTCCCACGACGAAGAATTGTTCAGTCACAGTGTAAATGTGGCNATCTTGAGCGTGATCACAGGTATTGAGCTGGAGCTTAGCCAGGAAGAACTTCANACTTTGGCGACAGTCGGCCTCTTGCACGATGTGGGCAGGCTCTTTAGCGATGATGAGCAGCATCCCGTCCAGGGCAGGGAAATCCTGGAGCGCAACGGCAATATAGAGTCAAAGGTGATCCGTTCAGTGTACCAACACCACGAAAAGTGGGATGGTACGGGCTATCCCCAGGGTTTAGCAGGGAAGGAGATTACCCGGCTTTCTCGAATTGTTGCACTGGCAGACAAGTTTGATCGGATGTCCGCTAACAACAGGTATCCAATTGAGGAGGTCATAGCCTATATCATGGCTATGAGCCGAATTGAGTTTGATCCCCAAATAGTGCGGGCCTTCTTAAACTGCGTGTCTTTCTATCCCGTTGGCACCCGGGTCGAGCTTAACAACGGTTCTTCCGGCTATGTGGTAGAGGCCAACCGAGGGTTTCCGACCAGACCCATTGTGCGGGTTGATCGGAATGTATTTGGAACCTTGGATCCTAGTGTTGATTTGAACCTGCTGGAACATCCGACTTATTTCGTCCTAAGAAGGCAGGAGGATTTAGAAAACCTAGGTGAAGCTCATGATTAGTAAAGATTTACTCTTCGATTTGTATGATAAGTGTCTAGGTTCCCTGGATGCTCCTTTTTGTGCTTTGAGCGAAGAGGTAGTCAAGATCGCCAATGTTGGAGCGGCCAGCCTGTGGATGGAAAACATTGGCGCCCCAGGGGCACTTGCGCGCCTCGGTTTTCATAGCAATATTAAGCAAGACGAACTGCCCCAGGAGGATCATAGAATTGCGCTGCGGGTGCACAAATCCCAGGGCGAGATCAACGGAACAGCAAGCTTGCCCAAGGGTACGGCACTATCCTATTGGGGAGTGCCTGTGGTTAGTGGCAGAGCCCAGCTGACCTTGGTGTTTTGGTCAACCAAGTCGTTCTCCCCAGAGGAGCTGGAGCGCTTTCACGGTCTTTTGGCCTATATAGAGAAACTGGTTGATGTAGTTTTCTCCAGTGATCTCTTCGGTGACAGGCGGGTGACCCGTGAGCTGCAAACGGCCCAGCTTGTGCAGAGACAGCTTATGCCAAAATTGAAAAACTCCAAGCCCCACTCGTCTTTGGCCTTTCGCAGTCTTCCCGCCCACGAGTTAGGTGGAGACTACATTGATGTACTTTCCTTCCCGAAGGGAATAGTCGGCTTGACCTTGGCTGACGCCATGGGGAGCGGTGTGCCTGCGGCACTGGTTGCCCTGATGGCCCGCACAATTTTTCGTCAGTTGACAAAGTCAACTGCTTCCCCAAGCCAGGTGCTGTCTGACTTAAACAAGGCTTTTATGTCGGAAATAGTCCATCTCAATACATTTGTAACCCAGTTCTACGGGGTGTTTGAACCCACTACACAAAGACTGCTGTACTCTAATGCAGGCCACGTTAGTCCCTTGCTTTTCCGCAAGGAAACTGGAGAAGTGGCACCTCTGCCAAGTAAAGGGGTGGCCCTTGGCGTCAAGGCTGATGCAGAATATCCGGCGTTTGCGGTTCAGCTTCAAGCAGGGGATATTCTGGTTATCTATTCCGACGGATTAGCGGATACGCGCAATGAACAGAACGAACAGTTTGGAGCAGAGGGTATCGCCCGCACATTGCTTAACTACCAAGAGTATGATGCTGATGGGATTTGTGACGGCCTGATCCATGACATGTTCAAACACTCTCCAACACAGCAGGACGACGTAAGTATGATTGTCATTAAGCCCTAAGCTAAGCAAGCCTCCCTAAAGAGATGGGAGGCTTTTTTGGTGGCCGCAAGGTCATCTTTTTACTTTCCCAAAAAAGGGTTGACAAAAGAGTTCAGTGGCCATATAGTTAATTACACAAGTAACTAACCAATGAGGGGGGATAGCTTGATTCTGGACTTTGACAGTGAACAGCCGATCTATATTCAGCTGGCGGAAGCGATAGAGGATGATGTGTTGAAGGGCATTTTTGCGGAAGACACTCAAATTCCCTCGACTACAGAGATTTCGGTGGCGCTTAAGATTAACCCTGCCACTGCCAGGAAAGGAGTCAACCTCTTGGTGGATGAAGGCATTCTCTACAAAAAACGAGGTGTGGGCATGTTTGTCACCCCTGGAGCCANGCGCAAAGTGATGCAAAAACGCAGGGCCAAGTTCTATGAATCATTTGTGGTCACGCTGCTTGAAGAAGCTGGAAAACTTGATATTTCACCACAAGAGGTCGCAGAAATGATTGAAAGGGGTTTGCCCAATGCAAGGAATTGAGGTTAGAAATGTAACTAAAGTCTATGGCAGCCCATAGCCCTCGACAATGTAAACCTTACTTTAGATGAGGCGAAAATTTACGGTCTCCTCGGACGAAATGGTGCTGGCAAGACAACTCTTCTAAATCTAATTACAGGCAAGACCCATCCCTCCCAGGGAACGATTACGCTCGACGGAGTACCGGTCTGGGAAAACGACCAGGCCTTAGGCAGGATTTTTTGTATGACCGAAGCAAATCTGTATCCGGAATCACTTAGGGTGGGGGAGATTTTTCGCTGGACTGCCAAATTTTATCCCAAGTTTGACTTGCATTACGCTGGGGAACTTACGCAGCGCTTTGGCTTGAGCCCAAGAAGAAGATCAAGGCCCTTTCTACAGGCTATACTTCGATTTTCAAGGCTATCCTAACTTTAGCCAGCGGAGCTGAGATCCTGCTCTTGGACGAACCGATCCTAGGCCTTGATGCCAACCACCGCGAGATTCTTTACAGAGAAATCCTTGCGAATTATGCCGAAGAACCAAAGACGATTGTACTTTCTACACACCTAATTGAGGAAGCTGCTGACCTTCTGGAAGAGGTCATCGTTATCAAGGAAGGGCAGACTGCCGTCCTGTCACTCGTAGGTCTGGCGGTAACTATGGGCACCTGTAATTTTGTCCTGGACAGTATCCTGGGCCGTCTGGCTTCCTACACAGGTCTCTTTGAGGAGATTTATCAGGCCGGTGCCGCGGCAGAGATTCTTTGGACAGCTGCGCTTCTCACATTCTTCGCCAGTGTTGGCTGGCTGGTTACACTGCTTTATTACCGGAGCCCAGCGCTTTCAGTTCGTCGCTGACTGCCTTTTTGTCCAAGGCCTTTGGCTTTGCCGGAGAGATACCTACGCCCTACCCGGCTGTACTTACCTTAACCTTAGCATCCGTTCTTGTTTCGGCAGTGAACTGGCTGTTAATGTATAAAATGCCTGTCAAAGTAAACTAGGGAGAAGGTATGATCAATGGACAAAATGATCGAAGTTCACGGTTTGGTGAAGTCTTACGGCACCGTAGAGGCGGTGCAGGGGATTGACTTTTATGTGGAGAAAGGCAAGCTTTTTGCCTTCCTNGGGCCTAACGGCGCAGGCAAGTCAACGACCATTGACATCCTCAGCACCGCGCTTAGGGCGGATCGGGGAACAGCAACAATTAATGGGTACATGTTGGGTAAGGAAGACAGCAGGATACGCTCCTCCATTGGTGTAGTCTTTCAGCGCAACTTTCTCGATGATCTTTTGACGGTGAGGGAAAATCTTTTCACCCGGGGAAGCCTCTACGGCCTAGAGGGCAGGGCGCTTCGGGATGCGGTAGAGCAGGCTGCTTTGGAGGCGGAGGTGACAGATTTCATTGATCGTCCCTACGGCAAGCTCTCCGGCGGCCAACGAAGGCGTGCTGATATTGCCCGGGCTTTGGTGAATCGGCCGGAGATACTCTTTTTAGATGAACCTACAACCGGTCTGGATGCCCAGACCCGTCGCAATGTCTGGGATCGCATTCATGAACTNCAGCGGGAAAAAGGAATGACGGTCTTCCTCACCACCCATTACATGGAAGAGGCCGCCGGCGCAGACTATGTCATTGTCATTGACCATGGCAAGATCGCGGCTAAAGGTACCCCAGCCCAGCTTAAACAAGAATATGCCCGGGATCAGCTAAGGCTTTGGGCGCAAGACTTGAAGCCAGTACGCGAGCTGATTGAAGGGATGGATCTAGCCTATGAACAGCAGGCGGATGTGATCACAATAGCCATCCCCTCCACCTTGGAAGCACTGCCCATTGTGGAGCGNGTGAGGGATCAGATCTCAGGCTTTGAAGTGCTGCAGGGAACTATGGATGATGCCTTTCTTGGCATCACAGGGAGGGAGATACGGTCATGATCACATTTGCCAAGAGAAACTTGAAGCTTTTCTTCCGGGACAGAGCGTCGGTGTTCTTTTCCCTGCTGGCAGTTTTTATCATCATCGGGCTCTACGTTTTGTTTTTGGGGGATATGGTTATGATGGACCTAGAGGGCATTCCAGGCGCAAGGTTCCTCATGGACAGCTGGATAATGGCGGGACTGATGGCGGTTACCTCAGTAACCACAACCATGGGGGCTTTGGGCATTGTTGTGGAAGACCGGGCTAAGGGAATCTACAAGGACTTTCACACCTCGCCGGTGAAGCGCACAACATTGGTTGGAGGCTATTTGATCAGCACCCTGGTAGTGGGGGTGGTGATGAGCCTGGTGGCCCTGGTCCTGTCGGAGCTTTACATTGTTGTCAGCGGCGGAGAGTTTCTGCCCTGGGGGAATATGCTCAAAGTGCTCGGACTCATAGTTCTTTCCACTATGGCCAGCGGAGCCATAATGTTTTTTGTGGTTTCATTTTTCAAGACACAAAACGCCTATGGCGTGGCCAGCACTGTTCTGGGGACTTTGATCGGTTTTCTGATGGGCATCTATGTACCCATAGGTGTTTTGCCCAGCGGTGTGCAAACCGTAGTTAAACTTTTCCCCATCTCCCATGCAGCGACACTCTTCAGGCAGGTGTTTATGGAAGTGCCTATGTCGGTGTCCTTTGCAGGGGCTCCTCACGAAATGGTACTGGGCTTTCAGACTAGTGTCGGCGTTGTCTTCAAGTATAACGATGGCACAATCAGTCCCTTGACCAGCACACTTATTTTAGCCGCCACTGCCCTCGTTTTTTTCATCCTTGGCGTTTGGCGAATGCTGCGTCCCACTCAGCCGTAGGAGGGACAGCGTTAGTCAGGCCAAGTTAAAATTCGAGGTTTCTGATGAAGTGCTCCAGGAATGCAAGGCGCTCTCGGTAAAAGCGTCTGCCGGTTTCCGTCCGGAGCAGATGCTNTTTCGCCTTGTTTTTCTCGAAGTAATAGGAAATCCGTTCGTAGGTCTTGAGATAGCTCGGTTCACTTTTCAGTACGGTAGACATACTGTCCCAGATTACGGTCAGGGCTCCAACTTCATCAAGGAAGTCGGCGTCCATGATGATGTAACACTCTATGGGCAAGGGGGAGTTAGATGTTCTTTGATTGTGGTTGGCTACCGCAAGGACAACCTTTTCGATGTCGACATCGGCCCAATCTTTTCTGGTTAAATAGTCCCTTGCCAGNTTGGCGCTGACCTCTTGGTGGGGGATTACTTCGTCCCAGCCTGCGTCATGAAACAGGGCAGCGATTTGCATAGTCTGCAAGTCACCGCCCTCCAAGGCTTGCAGCCGCTCTGCCCAGGCATAGACCCGCATGGTATGCTGGAAGCGATCTCGAAACGGCTGAGACGATCTACCGTTTCTGGCAATTTCTGCTTTGACATAATTAATGATCTCGCTCTGCATGCAGATCCCCCTCGCAGTGGCTTCCTACCTGACCACCTATTCAATCCGGGATGGGGAAGTTCCTGCCAGGCCTATTCTGATCGATCCGCTGATAATTTGTGAAAAGGCTGGACAGGTGAGGTGTGCTCGAGTAAAATAGAATAGACGGTTAGGAACCGGTGCTCAANGTGTAAATCGGCGAAAAACTGGGATGCAGGAATTCGTGCCTATCCCTTGACATTTCCCATCTCCATGTGATAGACTATCATTTGTCGATAAGACGATTGGGAAGGGTGCTTGAGTGGCCGAAAAGAGCCGCCTGCTAAGCGGTTGAGGGCTTCGCCGCCCTCCGAGGGTTCAAATCCCTCCCCTTCCGCCAGTTATAAATCATGCGCCCGTAGCTCAGCTGGATAGAGTGTCTGACTACGAATCAGAAGGCCTCAGGTTCGAATCCTGACGGGCGCGCCATAC
>JGI24708J26588_10003121_pt1 | contig 12194 bp, 9 predicted proteins | sample BioPla1DNA2_FD_26588 | JGI IMG/M metagenome (IMG submission 26588) | reverse complement strand
TCTCTTACCTCGATGAGGTTGGTCCTGGTAGCTGCCACCTCTTCCATCGCCGTCCTTCTGATATTTGCCTTTATCCTCGCCATCAGCTCCCTCTGGCTGAACGGCTTTGTGATGTAGTCATCTGCGCCCAGTTCGAGGCCGAGCACCTTGTCGACCTCTTCCTCCTTTGCCGTCAGCATGATAATAGGCGTGGTAAGGGACTGCCGCAGCTTCCTGCAGACAGTGAAACCGTCCATTTTCGGAAGCATCACGTCCAGCAGGATGAGATCCGGGTTCTCGTTAAATGCAAGTTCCACCGCCTGTTCGCCGTCATATGCCTCTATCGTTGAGAAGCCTTCCTTTCGTAAACTGAACCTCAGTATATCTACTATATTCTTCTCATCATCTACTATTAAAATCTTCTTAGCCACAAAATACTCTCCCTTTTTTCTATTCAATCAGGAAAGGCATTATCAGATGCATTATGAATAATGATTATACACAGTTGCTATTATATCATTACCGAGTACATATTCATAGATATTTAGATCATCTTGCATTATTTACCATGATCATTGGCCCCAACGGACATTGATCGCCTCGCCGCCGGCAGGTATGGTACCAGTATAAAGCTCGGAATAATCCGTTATTTTATTGAATCTCAGTTTATAGCCGTATTGCTGCTGAAGCTCATCAAATCTTAGTATCAGAGTCTTTGGATTTATATATGTCACTCCGATCGGTGCAAGTTTGAATGTTTCATTGTTCTCCGTATACTCAAGTGTATAATTGTCAAGGCTCAGATTATTCTTGCTGAAGGAAATCTCGGTGTTGAATGTGAGTTTGACCGTATCATTAGAAAGAATGACCGCGTCAGATATTTGAGGTATGTTCGTTGATTTTCCAGCAGCTGTCAGCTCACGGCGCATCAGTACCGAACGGGTATTGCCCGAGAAATCCACGATATTCGAGACGTATACCATGTATCTGAATGAATACGCCAAGTTCTTTCCCGGCGCAAGGTACAGCTTGACTGTACTCGTACCTCCGCTTTCGGAATAGTATACCTTTTCAGGCACTACACTGTAAGAGGTATCGGTCATGCCGCTTATCACATAATTACTGGCCTTTGTTGCAGTAGTTTCGTCTAATGGTTTACTGAAAGTAACAACTATCACATTGCTGTATTCGGAATAAGCACTTGTAATGCTGAGTTCGGTCTCACCCAGGTAAGCTCCGGAGAATGATACCGTCTGGCCTTCTATTGCACTCTGCTTATATATATCAGGTATATATTCGATCTTCAGATTATACTGTTTCGTTCTGTCAAGGACTCCCGACAGGGTCAGCAATACCTCCCTGCCCGAGTTGCTTCCGGTAGTGGTGACCGCGGCATTGATCACATCCAGAGTCACTTTGCTGCCGTCAGACACCGAGTAGTTCAGTCTCTTTGATGCCCAGTCCTGATCCACTTCACGGTTGAAAATGACCTTTATCGTGGAGTATGTCATTGCCTGTACTGATGATACCTGGAGCTGTCCGGACTGATTCGATGCGGCGGTAAAGTCTCTTACTTCTCCGTTACCGTCAGCCAGCTTGACGCCGTATGCGCTGGTAAGCTTTCCGCTTATCTTTACGCTATACATCTGACCAACCTGCAGGTTTTTGTTGAGGTAGATGGATACTGCATTGTCAGTGGACTGCAGTCGTCTTATTGTCATATTCTGCGCTGAACCGCCAAGAAACAGTAACCCGTTTTCATACAGCTCATAGTAAGCTGGTGTCTCACTGTTGACAGTGATTGGATGTGTGAAATATACATTGATTACATTTGAAGATACCTGCTCGACCTTCTGCACCTTAAACAGGTCGGAGGATATCTGCTGGGGTATGTACCCAATGTATGTACATGTGATATCGCTTGCCAGATTGCCGCTCTCATCCGTTATCTTTTTGAATTTTATGTTATAAGCCTTTCCAGGCAATTGTGCAGCAGTAGTTATTATAGCCGTATCATCAGTAATAGCGATAGCATATACTTCGAGTTCCTTTTCACCTACATCCCAGATACGGATCTCCACATCCTCTTTATCGATGCTTTTGATTTTTTCATTGAACTTCACTTCAACGGTACTAGGGGAAAGTGAACGCGAGATCTCGACCTTTGTCAGTATGTCGTCGCCCAATATGCCGCTTGCAGCAAGCTCGGCCAAAGTGACGACGCCCTCATCCACAAGGGTATTGGCCATCTTTATCTGCGTTCCCTTTTTATATGTATTCAGTGATCTGAATATCACTTCCACGGCTTCTCTTCTTTTATAATCATAATTATCCTGTGTCTTCGATGCATATGCGTCACCGATGACTATACCGACCTCGTATGCCTTCTGATATACATTTGTCCAGTCGAAATCCGTTCCATATTCGTAACCGATCGCACAAAGCGCCATCTTGATGAATGCCTTCTCAGAGACATTTTCCAATGGTGCGAAGGATCCGTCCGGGTTGCCTGCAACTATACTGTTGAGATCGCTGAATCCTACATAAGGCGCATACCATGCCTTTGCTTCTACGTCGAAGTACTTGGTATACTTCAGCTTATCCGCATTCTGCTTGACATAGTTCTCCTTGCCGAGCATCCTGATGATAAGCGCAGTGGCCTCGGCCCTGGTTATATTATTGTTCAGGAGATAGTCGCCGTTGCTGCCCTGCAGTATATTGAGCTTATTCAATGAATCGGCCATTTTATTTATATCTGTGGTGATCGTATTGGCATAGGCAGCGGATGAAAGCAAGGAAATGATAATCAAGGCAGTTAGAATCAGATGTAATGATTTTTTCACTCTAACCATGGTCAGACCCCTTTTCATTAGTTTAATTAATACATTAAATACATAATAACCTAAGTTAAATTATATCAAAATTTGATATCAATAGCTATAATTTTGACGTGAAACAAAATGTTTTTGTTCCCGTATATATATTGCAGTTAATCAATTTCCCCAGTCAGCCAGGTATGCTATAATTAAGTTGTTTAATTAACATTTAGAAGGAGTGTAAAAAATGAGAAGAGTACGATCCGGCATTTGCATGATATTAGCATGTTTATTAGTATTCGCAACATATTTCCCATCAGTCGCACAGAGTGATGTAACTGATAAAGACGAGACAACCCAGGAGCCGAAGATCGTCAAATATGATCTGAAAACTCTAAGCGACAGGCTCGTAGCCGAAAACGCAACTATAAAAAAGCTGAACATCGATAAGGAACTGCTGAAGATCAAGTATGATGACAGCTTGAAGGAATATAACGATCTTAGTATACAAGCCGAGCAATACGAAGAGTTTTTCAGCGGACTGGAGAAGAACATATCTTATGCTGAAAAGACTATAAAGGAGACTACAAATCCGACTGAAAGACAGCAGATGGAAATTTACAAGCAAAACCTGCTGTACTCATACGTCAGCATTTATTCACAGAATATTAATCTGTTCAAGCAGCAGCTTAGCATGATGCAGTCCATGGAAGCGCTCAAGCTCCAGCAAAAGCAATTGCCCCAAAGGATAGAGAATGAGATTGCAGTTGAAAAATTCAAGCTGCAGAAGGATTACTACACACTTTGCATGCTTGATCAACAGTTACAGCTACTGAAGCAAGACCTGGCCAATGCAAGAAAAACATTAGACCTTGAAAAAGCAAAGGTTGGACTAAATTTGTCCACTCAGCTGAACGTTACTGCACTGGAGAACCAGGAAAGAGCTCTTTCATTATCTGTGCAGCAAATGGAAAACACAATAAATATGGCGGTCGATGATCTCAAGACCAAGGTCGGGATCCCACTTGAGGAAGAGCTCGATATCGAACTCAAGATTCCTGGCGATCCGGTAGTTAAGGAGTATACCTTAAGCAGACTGCTCAAACAGTTCAAAGAGAAGAACCTTGATTTGGAGAGTATTAAGAGTCAGTCTGCAGTCCTTAAGACTGTCTACGAAAGATCAAAGCTTGCCTATGATAAAAGCAACAACAAGATCCGGATTGCTGAACTCGAATATGAGCAATCTTTGTTGGATGAAGAGGCATTGGAAAAGGATCTGGAGGCTTATGTAAAACAGGTATATTATCAGTACCTGCAGGCCAAGAACGACTTGTTCCATAAGAAATTATCCCAGAAACTATACGAAGAAAACGAAAGAATACTGGACGTCAAGTACGGACAAGGACTGATAAGTGAACTTACATATACTCTTCAAAAGCAGGAAGCTCAGAAGTATTATGTTGAAGTAAAGCAGGCGGTTATTACATATGAAAACATGAAAAAACAAATCGAGCTTGTTGAAAAAGGTATTGTGGTAAGATAAAACTGAACCCAATAATCGAGTAGGAGGCGGTGACTAACCACCGTCATCTCACAGCACCGTGCGTACCGTTCGGTATACGACGCTTTCAATAGTTGACATGCACAGGCTGATATGCACTGGTTAAATCGTAAAAGCCAGCGCGTATCAGTCTTTCTTTTGATAATGCTCTGTTGACCGTACTTGTTGCAGATGTGAACCAGTAGCCTTTCCTGCTGTTTGCCGCCGTGTGAGCAAAGTACTCCGGAATATCAAGTTTCATCAGATTTCTCCGCTTTGTCCTCGGTAGCTTCCATTGTTTCCATATGCACATTCGAATTCTGTGGCATAGCCATGCATTGACTTCTTCTATGTTGTTCTTCATATCTGCAACACTATAATAATTCAACCATCCGCGCATGTACACCTTTATCTTCTCAAGAGAAGGGCGTATGATCTTTACAGACCTCCGGGAAGTGAGTTCTTTCAGGCGTGATTTCATTTTCTCCCATGACTTCGGATGAACCCAGACATATATGCCCATCTGCCACATTTACCATACATGATTCCGTGTAGTTATTGGGCTTTGACTTGTATTGCAGCCTTACCCTCATGCATAGCCTAATGTTATTTCTGTACGTCAGACCAGAAATTTACCATCCGGCTTCCTTCAGATCCCACCTCGCAATGGACATCCTTGCCTTCGGCTATGTCCTTCCCACTACCGGGCGGACTGGGGACTTTCATTCTTTAGAACGCGCGTCCGCCAAGCGCACAATGAAAAATGAACCCCCAGGGCTAAAATGTCCCCGGGGGTTTTATTTATTGTATAGCTTCTACGTCTTTCAAACTGTCAGCTGTGATATTGAACTTCAATTCCAGCTCCCTGCTATCCTTCAATCCGGTATATATCATTTCGACCTTCTGCCATTCTTCAGGTACCTTATATACTACATATCCTTGACGTTGTCCATTAGCCGGTATGTCATTGAATATTGACTTATGCCCTTTTGGATCGTTTACCAGGAAAGTTGTTTGAATTTCCTTCCCATCACAATACGACTTAACATAGTTGTAATTGAAGTACTCGTTTTTGAACGAGAAATTTTTTATCTCTAAATACACAACAAGGTATTTCTCACCAACCGGTGCCTGATCTTTATACGCGGTTCCCTCTATAGTCTTATATTCTTCTGCTCCAAGTAAGTTTACTTCCATGAAACTTGACACATAGCCTTTATCAATAGCTATAGAGTGTTTTCCTGTTTCCGTATCGTCAGAATCCTTCCAGCTTGGATCATCAACTTCAGTAACATCTGAAGGCTCTTTTACTTCTTCTTTTATTTCTTCTTTTATTTCTCCGTTACCTAATATTTCCCCATCTGTATTTTCCTTTTTTGATAGGGATACTTTATTGCATGCACTTAGTAAAACCGTCATTATCACCAGTAATGCTATTACTTTTCTTCCCATCTTGTACCATCCTTTTTTAAAAGAAATCCTCAAGGCGTAAGCCTTGAGGATTTCTTAGTTCACTTACGAACCGTTATTAGTTGAGTCCAGCCTTTCTCAGGTCTTCGAGAACTTCGTTGATCAGTTTGTCAAGGTAGTTGTTAGTAGCATCTTCAATGTTGGACTGTACGTCTGCACCAACAGTCACTTCAACAGTAAGTTCAGCATTGTCTGCCTTTATTACAAGAGTGAACTTGTCGCCGCGTTCTGCACCAGATATCGACATATCGTTGCTGTCATTTCCGGCTACCTTGAAGCTGTTTGCAGCATACGCATCTGCATTTTCAGCTATATTTGTTACCCTGTAAGTCTTAGTTGCTGTGGTGAAATCAACACCATACTGGTCTTTTACTTTGTATCCGCCAGAGTATAATTCTATCATATCAACATCTATAACTGCCTCCTTAGGAGTAACTGTGAATGAAGCCTTACCCTCGATCGTAGTAGCCTTCGGTTCTGCATCAGAAAGTGCTACTGTCTTCGACGTAGAATCGATGACATTTGCACCTTTATCCAGATCAAGTATAGTTACCTTGATCGTATCGGATGCATCCTTGCGGATATACCTTGCGGTTGTAGCATCATACAGATCGCTCCACTTCAGAGCACTAATCGTAGTTCCTTTTATTTCTATTTCTGTTCCATCCACAGGCAGCTTGGATGCTGTAACTTCGAGGTATTCAGAAGGAATGCTGACTGATACACCGTTGTAAGTTCCGGTTACTTCTACCGAACGCTTATGTGTATCAGGTACCTCTACTCCGCCTACTGTAATACCGATGGAAGCAGGAGTAAGACCTACAACACCAGTATCACCAGTTTCATCCCCTGACTTAGCAGTCTCTACATATACTTTTGCAATATCCTTGATTGTGAATCCTTTTACTGCTGTGATGTCAACAACAGTTATCGGATAAGTCTTGTTTGTGCTTACTGCTACTGCCTTTTCCAAGTTGTCGGCTTTCTTGTACTTCACGATGTCGAACTGGAATGCCATACCACTCTTTGCCGTTTCTGTAGTATCTGCATTAGCTGTGAAGGTTTTCTTGCCATCAGCTGTAATCTCGAATGTATCGTTGTTATTGACCGTAATTGAGGAGCCACTTGTAACGCTGAATATGTCGTCTTTGCCCTTGTAAGTTGCCCTGACTACGAACTTGTAATCATTGAATTCAGGATTACCATGTCCTGTAAAGCCGTTTTTGCTAGCTTCAAAGAATGCTGCGGCATCTCCCTTCTTCATTTCACGGCCATACTGGTCAACAAATATGATATCGCTTATCTCGATATCAAATGTGCCCCGCTCAACAACTACGCTAGGAATGTTGACGCTCTTGATGCCTTCAGGTCTTGCCTTGTCCTGGATGTTCAGCATCAGTGTGGAGTTGTTTCCGCCAACAACGATGGATGTGAGGCTTACGACTCTGTCGATACCATCGGTTGCTGTAGAGCTAGTCCAGGAAGTACCATCGGTATCAATGTATTCAAGTTTTGCTGTACCGTCATCTTTTTCAGACAGCTTCAGATTACCCTGAGATGCATTGAAAGTCAGTGCGTTGAACTGCTCGTTCCTTGCCAAAGTTGTGAAGTTTGTGATCTTGTCGCCATTCTGGTCATATGCTTCGAACGGGATCTCTATGGTCTCGCCGTCTGCCAGTATGCCCGCGGGCAAGCTCATATTGAATGTTGTGAGTATCTGGTTAGCTCCTATTACAGTGTTGATAACAACCTTGTTACCAGTATTGTTAGCAATAGCTGTAATATTTACTTCGCCGCCCTTGTCAACATTTATACCGGGCTGTACTATTACTGCATTGTACTCTTTGCCATTGATGCTGAGCTGCTTTTCTTCCGGACCAAACTTGTTGATCAGAAGCATATTGTCAGCAATGATAGTGACCTGGTTGTTCTTGATCGGTTCTACAACGTCGAACGGATTGCCATTCTGATCCTTTACAGTATAGAGCATGTAGTAAGTGTCAGCCTTGAATCCAGAAGGCAGACCCTTCAGGATCTCAGTTGTACCCTTCTTCAGGAAGCCTGCGAGCTCTATGCTGTTCAGAGCCTGCTTCTGTCCTACTGTTACAGTCTTTGTTACTGATTCGCCTGTCTTTGTGTCAACACCGGAAATGTATATCTGCTCACCATAAGTGAATGCATTTCCATCCGAACGCTCCAATACAATCTTACCTGTAGACCTGTCTTCGCCTACCTTCTTGGCGCTGAACGACCAAGTGATATTAGTCGTGGATCTCATGGACTGGCCATACTGGTCAAGTACATCGTAGTAAATGAAAGCCTGCATGTTTTCCTTCGTTACCTGCTGATTGTCTTCGATCACAATCTTCGGTCCTGTCAGAGCTACGTCATTCAAAATCTTGATCTTTTCTACATACTGGCTCTTGATTTCAACAGAACCTGTGGAAGTGTAGCTTGCATCAGCCTTGGATGAAGCGGTGACAGTGTGAGTACCGTTTATCATCTTGGAAGTAGTAGTGATCGTAGCAACTGTCTTGTCAGCATTCCATGCTACTGTACCAGGAACTGCAACGCCGTTCCTTGTAACAGCGAGAGTGATGTCTTCAGTGTCAACAGCCTGGCTGAAAGTAACTTCCAGCGTGTCAACAGCTGTAGCTTTTACGCTTACGATAACCGGTACAGCGGATACGAGACCAGCTTCGATTGCTGCTGCCTGGTCGATGATACCCTTTTCGATCAGCTTCTGAGCCAGAGTCTTGTCGCTGTCCTTAACTTTAGCCTTGAGGCCTTCAACCAAAGCGGTTGCCACATCAGCGTTTGTCAGCTCAGCTACGTCAGCGATCGCAGACAGTCCCTTTTCTGCTGCAAAATCAAGGGTCTCTGCCCACTCAAAGTCTTCGTCCTGCTTGTATCCGAGAGCTTCCAGCAGTACCTTGTAGATCATCTGTGCTGAAGCCGGGTTTGTAGGTTCGAATTTGTTTCCGCCTACACCGGTCCAACCCAGATCCGGGTTAGCTTTCAGATAAGCAAGTATCCTCTGTCCGCCTGCGTAGATCAGGTCGGCATCGTCAAAGTTTTCTTCACCGGTGAATGCTATAGCTTCGTCTTCTTTCCCTATCAACCTGAGATAGAGAATAGCTGCCTGGTACCTTTCCGTGCCTTTAGCAAGGTAGGTATCCGTTACACCGGCTCCGTCCCCTCTGAGTATGTCGAGAGCTTCGCAGATCTCAGCATCAGAGGCTGCGGCAAATGCAGGTACCGTCATTGTTGCAAGCACACATACAGTAACGATAACTGCAAGTAACTTTTTGAGATTTTTCATACTCTCAAATCCTCCTCGTTTATTTTTGGGATAGGCTAACTTTCAAGCCGGACTACGCCTCTCCCCTCTGTGATAGTCCGGCCTGCCTTACAACTTTCATCAGCAAGGGCAAGCTTTGCCCCTCTGAATTCAAGTTGATTATATCACCGGCATTTTTGCCAGTCAACATATCCATGCCAAGTGTAAAGAAAATGTAACAGATTTGCAATAAAGCAATACTGCACTTTTCAAGCCACTTCGGCATGCTATGGTCACGGCAAAAGTACCAGTGACGGCAAGTCTTATCCGGGCGCTCACAACTGTGGAAACTCCCCCAGTTTTTAGCAAATACTATTATATCACCTGCTGGAGCAGGTTTCAATAATAAAAGTACAAGTATGGAAAAATAAACATGTTTGTACCAGGGGATTTGGGAAATATCACGAAGAAAGGGCATATAAAGAGCCGGCGATACCGGCTCCTGTTACGCTGTGTCCAAAAGGGGCTATTTGCTCGTCAGGCTTCTTTCCGCCATTTCGATAGCTTTTTTCACGATGTTGCCACAGTCTCTGGATGAAACGGCGCCCCAGCCCTCAGCTTCAACTGTGTCGTAGACTCCAAGCTCTTTTGCGATCTCCTGCTTAAGCTGTTCGGACATCATACTCCTGCGTCTACTCACAAGACCGCCTCCTTTAAATAGACCATTCATCAGCGTACACCTTTATTGTGCCCGATATGCAATGCTTTTATCAAAGTCGGATTTACTGATTTGATTCGCTTCCGGTTACCAATTACAGGTTATGTTAATATAATGTACCAAGGAGGTCGTAGAGTTGCGATGACAGACAGAGAATTGTTTGCAAGGCTTATCAGATGCGAAGCCGAGGGCGAGGGTGAAGCAGGGATGAAGGCTGTTGCCACTGTGGTTATGAACAGGGTACATGTCTCCGATGGAGAGTATCTGCGCACCGGCCAGGGCAATCTCCGCAGAGTGATCGAGCAGCCGTACCAGTTCACCTGCCTCCTGACGGAGGTGTACGGTGAGGTGAATCCGCAGAATGTGTACAATATCCCGGCGGAGCAGATACATTACGAAATAGCTGACTGGGCCATGGCGGGGAATATATTGCCTGATGTGGCTCCCTGTCTGTGGTATTACAACCCGTTCAGCCCGGTCTGCGAGAATATATTCCCAAGGAACGGCTCGGGAAGCTATTTCAACAGGATCGCCCAGCACTGCTTTTATCAGCCGACACCTTTGTATTATCAGACTTGATCGGTGTATCACCGGATAACACCGTTTTAGGATCAGAGGATGCGGCATATCGGCCGCCAGACAGATACCGAAGCTCAATAAGAGCCACTAAAGGTTTAAGTATAATAAGGAGTGATCGTATGACATATAGCAACAATGTCTCAAATAAAAAGCTTCCGCAGGTACAATCCAATCTCGCGTATGCCGGGCACTCCACTGCCCTGCAGCCGATAGCCGGGGGTCAGTCGTGCTGCGGGAGCATTCCGGTCTTCGGAGCAGACCACAGCCTTTCCGGCGGGCAGCAAAGCACACCCTTCGTTCCAGGTGGACAGCAGACTCTTCCGCACGACAGCAGCTTTGTCAGCACACAGGTCTTTCCGGCATCGCTGCCTGTGATGCCTGCGGGCGGGGCTGTCACAGCTTCTTCGGCTACAGTACCCCATGTACCTTCCGTGCCTGGTGCAATAGCCGTACAGCCCGGCAGTCCTTTTGGAGATCAGGTGCCATCGACGCTGCAGAATACATTCTTCACTCCTGGTTTTCTGCGTACTCAGATAGGCAGGAGAGTGAGAGTGGAATTCCTGCTCGGCACAAATCTGCTGACAGACCGTACCGGCACTCTGGTAGCGGTGGGAGCCAGCTATATCGTGCTCAGGCTGGTCGACTCTGATGATTTGATGATGTGCGACATATTCTCGATCAAATTCGTAACAATTATATTATAATGAAGCTGTTCGCTTTATTATAATTATAAAACCCGATCTCTGACCCGGCGGCCGTCGTCGGGCCTGTACGGCACAGCAGAAGGATCGCGCCTTCTGCTGTGCTTTGCTGTCGCTTTGATCCGGGGCAGGTTTTGCTTATCCCTGACCCTTATTTCTCCGGTTTGGATATTTCGGTAAGGGCTTCGGAAGCTTCGGTGTCGAAACGGTTGTCAACCGCCAGATCTCCCAGTGCAACGATCCCCACCAGATTATTGTTGTCCACCACCGGGACCCTTCTCACCTGCTTCTGTGACATAATGACCCCCAGTTCATCAACATCCGTGTCCGGCGATACCGTGGTCACATTTGTGGTCATTATGCTGCTTACAGGTGTTGACCTGGGATCTGATCCCACTGTCACATTTCTCATGACTATGTCCCGATCGGTGACGATGCCCACTACACCGTTGTCATCGCAAACAGGGATGGAGCCCACATTGTACCGCTGCATCAGATCGGCAGCTTCAGAAACGCTGGCGTCAGGCTTGACAGATGCTACATTTTTCGTCATTATGTCCTTTACTTTCATTTTATTTTGTCCTCCTGATACGCATGATAAGTCGTCTTTTTTATTCTTTCCCTGCATTTGCGAACTTATTAGCGAATGGAGTCGTTTACCGCGATTTTATCAGTAATCAGAAATCTGAAAATTTTACCGTTTTCAACATTATCAACAGCCTGTTACCCATATTATATCTAGTTTATGGTGGATTTTTGCCTTGTTTTCCACACGCCTGTGGATAACTTATTTTTTGTGTGGAAAGCCTGTAATGCAGTATTATCAACGCATTTGTGGCTTTTATTAAAAATTTTCAATATTTTATCAAAATAGCTGTGGATAACCATGAGTTTTATCCACAGGTCGTCATTACATCCTGTCCTGACAATGAATTAACATGTAACTGGTATTTTCGACGACATTTTCCACTTTTCTCCTTATCAATAAAACAGTTAAGGTGAATGGTACGTTTCACAGGCGATTATTTCAAAGAGTACGTTGATCAGGAGGAGTGTCACTGCATATTCAAACGCGTGACATTCCCCGTCCCTGATGGAATACCTGCCACTG
>JGI24708J26588_10003118_pt1 | contig 12202 bp, 9 predicted proteins | sample BioPla1DNA2_FD_26588 | JGI IMG/M metagenome (IMG submission 26588) | reverse complement strand
GAACTGGATTCATACCAAGAACTCTACCGCGACGTTTATTTAAATCTCCCATTACATCTCCAGTGAATTTATCTGGTATTACTACTTTTAATGAAACGATTGGCTCTAGTAGTACTGGTGAAGCTTTCATAAATCCTTGTTTGAAAGCTAAGATAGTGGCTAGTTTAAAGGCCATCTCAGAAGAATCCACTGGATGATAAGAACCATCTACTAAAGTAGCTTTTAATCCTACAACAGGATATCCCGCCAGAGGTCCCTTTTGAACGCTTTCAGCTAATCCCTTTTCAACTGCTGGGAAATAGTTCTTAGGAACAGCACCACCAAATATTTTTTCTTCAAATACAAAAGGAGTTTCTAAGTCACCAGAGGGTTCAAATATGATATGAACATCACCATATTGTCCATGGCCACCTGATTGTTTCTTATGTTTACCCTGTACCCTTACCTCTTTACGAATTGTTTCCCGATATGGTATTCTAGGTTTCATTATATTGATGTCAACTTTAAACTTAGATAATAGTTTACTGACAGTAACTTCGATCTGTTGATCGCCAATTCCATAGAGCAAGGTCTGTCTATTTTCCTTATCATTGACAACCCTTAATGTTGGGTCTTCTTCCAATAGTTTGGCCAAAGACTGGGAGACTTTATCATCATCACCCTTATTTTTTGTTTTAAATCTCATATAAGTATAAGGCTGAGGTAATTCTATCTTATCATACATCACTGGTACTGCCTTAGTAGATAAAGTATCGCTGGTTAAGGTATCGGATAGTTTCCCTAAAGCTCCAATATCACCAGCATGAAGCTCACTAACTTCTATCTGCTCCTTACCTCTTAAGACATATAATCTATTGACTTTCTCTTCAGTGTCTCTCTCAGCATTGTATATTACAGAATCAGACTTGATAACTCCTGAGCAAATTTTAAACAGGGAGAATTTACCGATAAATGGATCTGCTATAGTTTTAAATACCATTGCAGAAAAAGGTTTACTTGAATCATAGTTAGCTTCAAAAACTTCGTCAGTCTTTAAATTCTTGCCAGTTTTACTATTCCTAGTAGGATCTGGGAAGTATTTTACAATAGCCTGTAGCAACATTGTAGTCCCTTGAGCATTAACGCTAGATCCCATTAATATAGGTACAATTGATCCATCTATAACATTATTTCTAAGGGCGGAGGAAATTTCTTGTTGGGTAAATTCTTCACCAGAAAAATACTTCTCCAAAAGTTCTTCACTGGTTTCAGCAACAGCTTCCAACAATATTTCTCTGAACTCAGAAAGATTTTCTTGACTATAATCAGGAATTTCACATTCTACATAATTACTACCATCAGTGAATCTTCTACCTGCCATCTTAACAACATTGACAAATCCAACGAATTTTCCATTTTCCCTAATAGGGGTATGGAAGGGGGCAATCTTTTTACCATAAAGCTCAGTTAAATGCTCAACAACCTTACGAAAACTTGCATTATCATCATCCATATCAGATACATAAAACATCCTTGGTAAATTATATTTTTCACAATATTCCCAAGCTTTTATCGTTCCGACTTCTACTCCAGCCTTTGCTGAAACTACTATAACTGCCGCATCTGCTACTGACAATGCAGCTTCTACTTCACCAACAAAATCAAAATAACCTGGTGTATCCAAGAAATTTATCTTGGTGTCTTCCCATATAATTGGAACTACTGAGGTGTTAATGGAGAATAATCTCTTCTGTTCTTCTTTGTCATAATCACTAATTGTATTTCCTTCTTCTACTCTTCCTTGACGTTTGAGTATACCAGTTGTGTACGCCATGGCTTCGACTAAGGTAGTCTTGCCACAGCCACCGTGGCCTAACAAAGCGATATTGCGAATCTTTTCCGAAGTATAAACCTTCATACATATTCCTCCAATTCATATTATAGTAGTACTAGCATATTAGCAGGTTTTGATGTAAGGTATGTTGAGAAGTTTAGTAAATCCAAATAAAACCTGTTAATTTATTTTACTAAATTGATAGCAACTTTACAATAGTTTTATGAAAAATCTACATATTAGTCAATCATTTGTTATAACATTTAATGTTTTACTTAATATATTCAGTCAAAATGCATAGCATTCTTTTACGCTTTAAACTGTAACGCTTTAAACATTTAAACTTTAACGCAATAGAGTATTGACATAAAAATATAAACAGCGTATAATTGCAAAGCAAGAATAGAAATCAAATAAAGCTTAATCCAATATATTATTTNTAAAAATTTATGTAGAATGGAGTTATAATATGATTATCGTAATGAAACCTAAAGCTAAAGAACAATCAATACAAAATATTATAAATGTTATTGAAGCCAAAGGCTTAAATGCCCATCTTTCAAAAGGAAAAGAAATCACAATCATTGGTGTGGTAGGTGACAAAGCCCTGTTACAAGATCAAAACTTAGAAATATATGAGGATGTGGACAAAATTGTATCCGTCACTGAAAGCTATAAATTAGCTAACAAGAAGTTTCATCCTGAACCTACCCAAATTAAGGTGGGTGATGTTATAATTGGTGGTAACAATCTGGTAATTATGTCTGGTCCCTGTGCTGTTGAAAGTGAAGAGCAATTATTGCAGACAGCCCATGCCATCAAAAAAGCAGGTGCTCAAATACTTCGTGGTGGTGCATATAAACCTAGAACCTCACCTTACTCCTTTCAAGGACTAGAGGAAGAAGGCTTAAGATATATGAAAAAAGCCAGAGAGGAAACAGGTTTACCTGTAATCTGCGAAGTAACCAGTCTAGATGCCATAGAGGCAGCTGTAAAATATGTAGATATGATACAAATAGGGGCAAGAAATATGCAGAATTTCTTCCTATTAAAAGAAGCTGGAAAATCTGGTCTTCCTGTACTATTAAAAAGAGGTCTATCTGCTACAATCGAGGAATGGCTTAATGCTGCGGAATATATTCTGGCAGAAGGTAACCCTAATGTAGTTCTATGTGAAAGAGGGATTCGTACCTTTGAAACTGCCACCCGTAATACACTGGACATCAGTGCTGTACCAGTTATTAAAGAAAAAAGCCATCTTCCTATTATTATAGATCCAAGCCATGCAACCGGTGTTAGAACATATATAAAACCCTTGGCAAAAGCTGCTGTTGCTGTAGGCGCTGACGGTTTAATGATAGAAACCCATCCTAATCCCTCCTGTGCACTATCTGACGGTCCACAATCATTAACATTTAAACAATTTGAAGAGTTAACAGAAGAAATTAGACCACTGGTAGCATATATGGGAAAAAGACTATAATTAAAATACTAATTTATCGGACTAAGTTCATGTCAGTTAATTTATTAGATATATGGCATCTTGCCTAATATGCATCTTGCAACATAATGAAAGTGTGGTTATAGTATGAATAATAAAAAAATAGGTTTTATAGGTTTTGGATTAATTGGTGGATCCATAGCAAAAGCTCTAAAGAAGAACAATAATGTGCATCTGATTGCTTATGATTATACCAATTCGTTAAATACATCAGAGGCACATAATGACTTAGTCCAGGCTAAATCAGAAGGCATTCTAGACAATATCACTAGTTCATTAAAAGATGATTTTAGTGATTGCCAGGTGGTATTTCTATGTGCACCGGTTCTTGCTAATATAGACTATCTACCTATATTAAAAGAGATTCTAAACCCTGATTGTATTATAACTGATGTCGGCAGTGTTAAAGGCAATATACATAATAAGGTAGAAGAATTAGGTTTAGGCAAGCAGTTTATAGGAGGTCATCCTATGACTGGTTCAGAAAAAACCGGCTATCAAAATTCTTATTCCATGTTGCTGGAAAATGCTTATTATATTTTAACTCCAACCAAAGAGGTAAGTCCCTCTATGGTTGAAGTGATGCTAGAATTAGTTAAGACCATGGGATCTATACCTGTTATATTAGATGCCACTGAACATGATATAATAACTGCTGCCATAAGTCATGTTCCCCATATAATTGCTGCTCAACTGGTAAATCTGGTGAAGGAATCCGATGATAGTAAGGAGCATATGCGGGCATTAGCTGCTGGAGGTTTTAAGGATATTACAAGGATTGCCTCCTCCTCCCCCACTGTGTGGCAAAACATCTCTTTATCCAATGCCAAATGTATTAAAAAACTTTTAGATAGATATATTGAAACCCTTAAGGAAGCTTCAGATGCCCTTTCCAATATGGATGGGAGTTACTTATATAATATGTTTGATGAAGCCGGAGAATACCGTAATTCAATCCCAAATAAGTCAATTGGCCTTATGAAGAAAACCTATGAATTATATATTGACATAGTTGATGAGGCTGGTTCTATTGCTAGTATTGCTACCTTGTTGGCAGCAAACCAAATTAGCATTAAGAATATCGGAATAATTCATAACAGGGAATTTGAGGAAGGTGTTCTACGAATCGAGTTCTATGATGATAATGGTTTATCTTGCGCCATTAGCTTACTTGAAATGAATAATTATAATATTTATAAAAGATAAACTAGGAGGAAATTAATGATATTTAATAAAAAAGGCCCCCTGAAAGGTGATATAACTATTCCAGGAGACAAATCAATATCCCATCGTGCTGTTATGATTGGTGCCATAGCCAATGGAACAACTGAGATCACTAATTTTCTGCAAGGGGCGGACTGCCTATCTACCATAAACTGCTTTCGTCAAATGGGCATAGATATATTTAATGACACAGCTGCCGCTTCCGTTATTGTTAAAGGAAAAGGGTTACATGGTTTATTTAAACCAAAAGATGTGCTGGATGTAGGTAACAGCGGTACAACGATGAGGCTTATATCCGGAATATTAAGTGGTCAAAACTTTCCTGTAACCATTACGGGAGATGAGTCCATACAAAAAAGACCCATGGATAGAATTATGACTCCCTTAGGCAAGATGGGTGTGGATATAAAAAGTATCCATGGCAACGATTGTGCCCCCTTCATAATAAATCCCACCTACGGGCACTCTCATACTCAAGCAACTAAATTAAAAGGTATTCACTATAATTCTCCTGTAGCATCTGCCCAAGTAAAATCCTGCGTACTTCTGGCAGGTCTTTATGCTGATAAAGCAACTACTGTAACTGAGCCTGCTTTATCTAGAAATCATACCGAACTTATGCTAAAGGAATTTGGTGCCAGTCTCCTTACTAAAGGTAATACAGTTACTATTGATCCAGCCCCTGTATTAACAGGAAGGAAGATAAATGTTCCCGGAGATATATCCTCTGCTGCATATTTCATTGCCGCTGGTCTTATAGTACCGAATTCAGAAATTAGAATTAAAAATGTTGGTATCAACCCTACTAGGGACGGAATAATTAAAGTATGTAAAAGTATGGGGGCTAAGATTAGATTAGAAAATATAATCGATCAAGGTGGCGAACCAGTAGCTGATTTGGTGGTCAGCCACAGCAAACTTAAGGGCATTGAAATTAGTGGCCATATTATACCTAGCTTAATAGATGAAATACCTATAATTGCAGTTATTGCCTGCTTCGCTAAGGGTAAAACAGTAATAAAGGATGCCACTGAACTTAAAGTAAAAGAATCCAATCGTATCGATGTAATGGTAGATAATTTATCAGCAATGGGTGCTGATATTATAGCTACTGATGATGGCATGATAATTAATGGTGGTAAACCACTTCATGGTACAGTAGTTGATAGCAAGTACGACCATAGAATAGCCATGTCTTTTGCTATTGCCAGCTTAATGGCTGATGGAGAAACTAAGATAAAAGATGCTGAATGTGTTAACATCTCCTATCCTGAATTTTATAAGGATTTAGAGGAACTGATTCAGTAATCGTAATCATATAATATCTATATATCTAATAATCCACTAAGAGCATTATTGACAGAAAACTTCACTTCAATTGTACCAGCTATATGGCCATGTTTTCTATCAATAATGCTCTGCACTCCACATTACTTAACATAATTTCTGCTTCTTTAGCATTAATTTTGCCATTTTTGTATAAGTCCAATATTTTCTTGATACCATTATTTACCATNAGNTCCTCTTCTCCTTCTTTATTTATCTCTATATCTTGATTAATTGTTAATGGCTTATTAGACGGTTTACTGATTTATGTATATTTGACATACTCATTTAAGTGGTGTACTTGTACCAGTGTGTGAGACTATACTAGTGTATCCAATAATTTTTCCAGGGCAGCACCAATAAAAAATCCTGAATACATCGATCATAAGTTCATAGAATTTCCAATGAAATTATTACGATATATTCAGGATACTATTTTTTACACCTTCATATCTAATTCAAACCAGAATTCTACTCCCGAAGTCCGGTTAACAACACCGCACTTTCTATTCATAGAATTCATTATGGCCTTGACTATTGATAGGCCAATTCCATTACCGCCATATTCCCTAGTCCTTGCCTTGTCCACCTTATAGAACTTAACCCAGATCTTATCCAGTTCATCTTCTGGTATATTTTCACCGGTATTAAATACCGCAACTCGGATTGTCTCCTCTTGGGGAATTAACTTAATTTCAATTACATTTGCTCCACTGACATGGTTAATAGCATTAGAAATATAGTTGGTAACCACCTGTTGGACTAAATACTCATCTGCCCACACATATATGGGATCCTGATGATTAAATATAAGAGTAATGTCTTTTTGCTTTATTAATATATCCGCAGCATTTAGGACTGAGCGTATTACAGGTATTATATCAAACCGCTCAAATTGGACTTGATTACTACCAAATTCCAATTCATTCAGTGTTAAAAGCCTTTTAACCATGGTGGTCATTTTATTAGTTTCATCCATTATAACATCTAAATAAAAGTCCCGACTTTCCTGATCCTCATTGATGTTTTCCTTTAACCCTTCGGCATAACCTTGAATTAGGGCTAGGGGAGTTTTTAGCTCATGGGAGACATTGGATAGAAACTCTTTTCGCATTTCATCTATCTCTGTTTTCTTCTTAATCTCATTCAACAAATCATTATTGGATTGTTTTAGCTCAGTAATTGTCTCTTCTAATTTTTCCGATAGTATATTTATACTGCTACCTAATACGCCAATTTCATCCTGAGATTTTACTGGATATTTTACATCAAAATCTAAGTTAGACATCTTCTTGGCAATATCTGCCAATTGCAGGATAGGCTGGGTAAATTTGTTACTGATAATAAGTATAGCAGTGGTGCCTATAATAACGGCTATAATCCCAATAAAAGCTAAGAATTTATTAGCTATAGCTACACTCTCTTGGATACTTTCGAAATTAGTTCTTATAAAGATTATATAATTTTCATTTAAATTACCTATCAAATCTATATAATTGGAATCTTTTTGCCTATCATAGGAACTATAAATGGAGTAGACCTCACTGGTATACAGCTCATTTTTATATTTCAAATCAGGATTAGTGCCTCTAAACAGATATCCTTGAATAGCACCTAAAACCTGAAGATATTCCCGGTAACCAAAATCCTCACGGTTGGGATAGCTTTCAAGCAGCCCTATACCATTGATTCCATATAATTTGTAATCAATTCTATAAACGTATAGGTCTATATTATTGTTGGTAGCCAACCGTTCTAACTCCAACATCCTTTCATCTGAAAGTAGAAATTCACTTTCATCTAACTCTAGATAAATTCCCTGTACCTTTTGATAAGCCATATCCAAAGTTTTTTGCTTGCTATATAAGTAGTAATTAGGCAAAAAGGTATGGTTAATAAACCATGTTAAAAAAATAGTAATTATAAAAAGAAGTGTCAGTATAAATGTTATCTTGAAACGAAAGGATTTTCTCATGAATCCACCTCAAATTTATACCCCAATCCCCATATGGTTTTTATATAGTTTCCCTTCTCTCCCATCTTACTTCTTAATTTCTTTACATGGGTATCGATTGTTCTGGCATCCCCAAAATAGTCATAATTCCAGACATTATTTAAAATCTTTTCTCTAGATAAGGCAACCCCTTGATTGGTAACAAAGTAAGTCAAAAGTTCAAATTCTTTATGACTTAAATCAATATTTTTATCATCTACCTTCACTTGATGGGCTACCTTGTCTAAAACAATTCCACCAACTTCAATAACCTCTTCCTCAATGCCTACGGTTCTTCTTAGAACAGCATCTACTCTGGCAACCAAAATCTTTGGACTGAAAGGTTTTGAAATATATTCATCTACTCCCAGCTCAAAGCCTAGTAATTCATCTTTCTCATCACTTTTAGCAGTTAACATTATAATGGGTACTTTAGAATACTGCCTTATTTCTTTACAAACTTGCCATCCGTCCAATTTTGGCATCATAATATCTAAGATTATCAGGCTAATATCTTTATTAGAGAAGAATATATCAATTGCTTGTTCTCCATCTTCTGCCTCAAGTACAGTGTAGTTTTTCTTCACTAAAAAGTCTTTAACCAGCTTTCTCATTCTACTCTCATCATCAACAACTAAAATCTTTAAATTGTCCATATGCCACCTCCAAGGTAATAAAAATATATTAATCTCTGGATAATCTATATAGAAGGTAATACTACTTATAATATAAATCTTCTTATATAATAAAGTCTAGCATTGAACTATGAAAAATTTGTGAAGAAAAAAGCGTCGCAATAGAATCCTACAACTATTGCGACAGCTTTTAGACCTTATGTATAGTGCAGGTCATAAAACATAGGCTTATGCCTTTATTCCTGCATTATTATTAAATATTCATAATTGTCTTCCAGAATTGTATAACCCACCTTCTCATAAGCACGACATGATATTGGGTTCTTCTTATCTACAAAAAGGGTACAAAACTTGTATCCCTGATCTAGTAATAGCTTACTCAAATAATAAATATTGGCTACTGCATAGCCCTTGCCCCTATATTCATGGGGAGTATAAACGTAGGCAATAGCAGCACCATTAACCAGCTCTCTAGCAACAATCGCCATGGTTACAACATTATGATCCATATCTTCGTACACATAGACTTTATTATCCCTAATGTACAATTCTGCCTTTTTTAAGGCCGCTTCATAATCCATCTCGCTGGCTAAAGCTTCCAATTGAAATTCAATCATCCATTCCGTGATAAATTTTACCTCATCTAGCCTAGCTAATCTTTGGACTCCTTCCACTGGTTTTATATCGTTAACTTCTCGAATTTCCATAATGTCCATTCCGATTTTTTCTTCTACTCGACAAGGTATCAAGCTTTGATACTGCTCTATAAAACTTTGGCATATACTCTGTCTGGCATTTATTCCTGATATAGGTATATTATGGTCATTTATATAATCAGCTAGCAATTTGGCCGCCGTATTAATAGTATCCTTATCATTAATATTCTCTGGTACAAAAATAATCAAATTATAAGGAGCCACATTACAGAAAAGAAGCAAGGGCCCATCATCAANTACTGCTCCAAACATACATTTTTCACAGACATCAACATCCTTATTGCGATAAGCATTATATAGGATTAGCTGACTTACTGATTCCTGTTCTAATAAAATGCTCTCGTAATCTTTTAAAAATTCCTTTGCATTTAAATATCTACAAATTTTCATAATTCACCTCTTTCCTGCGTCATATTTGCAATCTATTATTAATTTTCCCTATTCATGTAATTTTAAACTTATAATATAATTTTATCAATAACTATATTATATATTACACCTTGAGCCATTATATGGCAACAACTTTCTGTTGACATAATATGTCTTGTTACGAAACTCTCTGCCAGGAACAGTTATTAATTTAAAACGAAAAGGCGTGTTGAAAAACATACAAGGGCACAGGTAGAACCAACACCCATGTGTAAGGCTCCTACCTGTGTTACCCCATGTAATTTTACAACACGCAATATTTTTATTTATCTTTTTGCTTACGGGACATAAAGACAGAAGCAAGTAAAGCTCCTGCTATAACAAAGATAATACCTATAGTAGGTAAGCCCTGCTTTTTGGCTTCATCCTCATTATTGGTAGTGGATACTAGCTTCACATCTGCATCCTCTGTTATATCTCCCTTTTCCATCAATTCCTTATTGGAAGTATTGGTAACAGTTGTTGGGCTATCCTCTACATTGGCCTCCTCATCATTATTTGAATTATCATCAGTAATATCGCTATCCTTTGCTATTTCATTATCCATATCCGAGGACCTATCAGCATTAGAATCAGATGTATTAGCACCAGGTGTATATGATACAGAAGTATCGGGAGAAATAGCACTATTGCCACTATCACTGGATACTACTGGATGTTCCAGTGCATTATCTACAATATCACTACTGCCATGATCATAACCAGCAAAACCTGGACTGGAACCACCGACATAAGCATCTGTTCCACCACCAGCTGGCTCTGGACTTATTTCTTCTCCCTCTTCATTATTTACAGGTAAATCACTACCTGTTTCTGTCTCTTCATATAATTTCCCTTTCTCACCTTCAACAATTCTTACATTGTTACTACCAAATATATCATATAGGTAATCAGCATATTCCTTTTTATATGGTGAGATTCCTACTTCTACGAAGTTACTTCCTATTCCAGTATAAACAACGGTAAAACCTTTTCTTACAATTTCATCTACATGATCCACAAATACATATTGATCAATTTCCTTCTGTTTTTCATATAATTTATTATCCTTTGAGTTTGTTTCTCCTATATTAGAAGTAGTGGCACTACCATTGGAATTAGCAGTCACTGCTACTGCAAATAAGGCGGACAAACATAAGCCTAATGCCATAGCCCTAACTAATTTTGATTTAATCATTTTATTTCCTCCATATTACTTGTCTATTTTAATAATTTCATCCCATATACATGTTTAAATATAGCTTGGCCTATTTGCTAGTAATTCAAGTATATTGTTTTTTGCTTACAATCATTAGACGCTGATTATATAATTATAGTTCCTTATTTTCAATAGTACATTTTACCAGCTAATTGTTAAAAATATGTGTTCATTATCATAGGATAAGATATGATTAACTTGACAATCAAATAAAAGAATAGGATACTTTATATACATAATTCTCAGGTAAGGAGGATCTTCTTGAAAGATAAAGGCAGAATAATATTTAAACTTATAAAGGAATACGGTATTATAACCATTGGTGTCTGGTTGGTTGTAGCTGGTGTATATTTTTTTAAATTTCCCAACAACTTCTCCATAGGAGGGGTAACAGGTATTGCTATTATACTTAGTAGTATCTTCGGCGACGGAATCAGTTCAGGTACCTTGGTTTTAATTATCAATATAATTCTATTAATTATAGGATATCTAATATTGGGCAAAAGCTTTGGAAATAAAACCGCCTACGGAAGTATTTTAATGTCTCTTTCTCTACAAGCCCTTGAAGTAATCATACCTATGGAGGGTCCCCTAACCAATGAACCAATGCTGGAATTAGCCTTTGCAGTGATACTTCCTGCCGTTGGCTCTGCAATTTTATTTAATTTTGGAGCCTCAACCGGAGGTACCGATATAATTGCTATGCTACTTAAAAAATATACCAACCTTGATATAGGCCGTTCACTACTTATCAGCGACTTGTTAATGACCTTGGCTGCCTTTGTGGTATTTGATATCCAGACAGGTCTACTGTCTATATTAGGCTTATTCATCAGATCCACGTTAGTAGATTCTGTTATTGAGAGTATGAACTTAAATAAATATTTTACTATCATATGTGAGAATCCTAGACCCATATGCGATTATATTTTAAATACTCTTAAGAGAAGTGCCACTATATATGATGCCATGGGAGCCTTCACAGATCAGAACAAAAAGATTATATTGACAGTCATGAATCGAAGCCAAGCTGTCCAACTAAGAACTTTTATAAAAAATAATGATCCAGATGCTTTTATGTTTATAACTAACTCTAGCGAGATTATCGGAAAAGGATTTAGAGCCCTTTAAATAAAGGGGCTGTCACAATAGTCTTTTGGGGTACTTCCCTCCATAGATATTGCTACAGCCCCTAGCATAAATCCCTTTACTCGATAGTTTAAGTAAAATAACTAATCAATTCTTTAAAGCAATTCTCTTTCTTCTATGATTACTTCCCCTTCAGTGTTACCTTCAATATAATTTATAACATTATCTAATATACTATCTGCATGGGCATTGTTGCCAGCTAGACAAGCAAAACCCAA
>JGI24708J26588_10003114_pt1 | contig 12214 bp, 17 predicted proteins | sample BioPla1DNA2_FD_26588 | JGI IMG/M metagenome (IMG submission 26588) | reverse complement strand
CAAACAGCGTAACAAGTATAGGTGCTGGTGCATTCGATGGTTGGACATCAAATAACCAACCACTTGTGATACCAAGCAGTGTAACACATATAGGTGACGCCGCATTCTATAATTGGTCATTAGTTCCATATGTAGAGATACAAGCAATAACTCCACCATCAATAGCAAGTGCAAATGCATTTAATAACCAAAACGACGCACCAATTTATGTTCCAGATGAGAGCGTAGATGATTATAAAGAAGCGACTAATTGGGTAGATTTAGCAGATAGAATATTCCCGATAAGCGATAAAGTAACAACAAGTAATGATGCCTCAGATATTCGCTTTAACGGAAGCGGCACAAACTACTTAACTGCTAAAACCGAAGTTGAAGGTGCTGTTAAAGAGTTAGATACACAATTAAAAGCAACAAACGATACAACTGCTAAACTTGCAGAATCAAATGTCTTTACACAGCCACAGCAAGTGCCAAGTGCAACCTTAGCACAACACGCTGTAAACAAACTACAAGTAGAAACTATGTTTGAGATGTTTAAGCAACAGTTAAGGGGTTACAACTTTGCTATGCCCGATTTAGAAGGTAAAGAGTATTTAGGAAATGGGGTTTATAGATTAGTTGATTTAACATATACGATAGATTATAATGTGTATAATGGACATCTTATATTCAATGGTAATTTCAATGGTGGATTAACGCCAAATATATTTACAGTAACTAATATAGAACAAATATATACAGCAAAGTTGGTCGAAGTATCAGGTTCAAAAACTTTGCCAGATTATTCAATTGTTTTAGAGTTTTCTGACAATTCACAATCAACATTTGAAAAATTAAAGTCAAGTTATACAGAAACATTTAATTATAATCGTTCAAGGTTTTATTTTGATGGAGCTGTAGAGTTTAATAATTACACAATAACATTACAAATAGAAAAAGGCGATACAGCAACACCTTATACAGTTCCAGGACAAATACCACAATATAAGATAGTAGGTGAAGAATAATGTTAGTAGCAACTTATATAAATAAGAACTACCTAAAATTAGATAACTACAAAGGACAACAAAACTTTATTGTTTACGTTGATGAGTTAAACGATTACAACATAGGCGATAGATTAGAAGTGGTTGTTGATGAGTATGATGTTATTGAAGTTATAGGTTTGTATGTAGAGCCTGAAACGGAGTTTGAAGAAGAGTTAGAAAGTGAGGATTAAAATGACACATAAAAAAATAACAGCAGAAGAAGGTAAAATATTCGTTAGAATTCACGACAACTTCAAGATGTCAAATGAAATAACATTAGGGTATGATTATTCAACTGGTGTTAAGCGTGAAGACAAAGAAGAATATTATAGGCAAGAAGTTGCACCAGAAACTGAAATAGAAGAATTCAAGGATGGAGAGTGAAAAAAATGAACCAAATTGAGAAATTAAAACATTTTAAGGAAAACGAAGTTGAAACGGATTATATTAAAGTTTGTGATAGGTCGTTAAATAAAAAGACTTATAAGCAATTACAAGACATTAAGTTAAATGATAAAACCTTAGCTGAGATTCTTGAAAGTTGCAGAGAAGAAACAAACAAAGTTAAGAAAGAAAACATAAGGCTAAACAAAGAGTTAGCAGAATTAAAGGAAAAATAGAAACAATAGAAAGAGGGTTACATAGAAGATGAAAAAATTACTAAATATCTTAATAATTATTGGTTATGCTTTTTTCGCTGTTGCCTTACTCTATCAACAACTTCCAATTGAATATCAAGAAAAAATATCTTTTATTGACAAAGACTACTTCTTGTTTTCGGGAATATCTACTGGTGGAATAGCAACAGTCATCCATTACATAAAGCATGTTCTTAATAAAAATACGGAGTTTACCCTAAATTCCATATTGAAGTTCAATGATGTTCTTAAACAACAAGGGCTAAAGCTTGAAGAACAAAAAATAAACATTGATAACTTAAGTCAAATAGTGGAAGCATTAAGAAGCGTTAAACAAGATGAAAATGTTAAACAAGATGAAATAATTAAACTCTTGAACGAGAATAACGAATATGTAAGACTAGAACTTAAATCAAGACTAACCAATCCATTGCTTGATAAAGAAATTGCAAAAGAAATTAAAGAGGTGCTTGATAATGAAAAAAAAGATAATATACAAAGTCGTTAGTTTTATAACCATTGTCGTTCCTTTCGTTACCTATTTATTTTTGAGTGCAACAATTCTTAATGTTGAAACAAGCCACACAATAAATAAGTTAGGTGAAACGGAAGTATTAGCTTATGAGATGGAAAAGTCATTGTTTTTGTATGATGATAACAACTTGCTTCAGTTTAGGAGTCTTGTTTATTATAATGATGAAATAGGTCATTTTGGAATTGAAGTTTTTGAAGACGACATTATAAGAATTGATAAAGATTATCTTGTTGTTGCTAAAGACGATAATGGAAAATTAGAATTAGAAGATGTTAATGTTTGGAAAATTGCCAAAAAAGAAGGAGTAAGTATTCCTATAGCGTTTTTTATTTCAGGCTTTGCAGTTTTAATTGTTGCATTAATATATGGTGGCAAGATGAAAATATTTAAGAAACGAGTAAGATTGTCCGTATTTATTTCGTTAGCTGTTGGAACTGCAATATTAGCTGGAATAAACCTAATTGTTTCTAATATGCTAAATGTATTTATTGTAGCGTTGGTATCGTGGGGTATTTATTGCATTGAGTATCTTGTGTATAAAGGACTAGTTAAAGAAGACGAGTTGAACGAATTAACACAACTTGCAAAAAGAACAATATAAATAAAAAAAAAGACTTTAATTAGTCTTTTTCTTTTTAATAATTTTAATTTTCTACATCTTGCTTAGGTATTGGCAAGGTGTTTTTTTCTATATATGCTTTGAATGTTTCATAGAAAATAGCCTTATTCCCTACTTGCTTAGGTGCTTGTTTCGTTAGCCTAAATATAGGCTTTTGGTAATTAAAGAAATAGTTTACACTAAATAAACCCATAAGCATCATAGTTGCTGTAATAGCGTCTCCAACATTACCAAAACTAACTGAAACATTAATTGTCATAAGTCCAAACAATAAACCTAATACAACTTTTTTCACTGTTGCTGTTTTTTTGTTTCCGTCTGGATCGTATGAAACATCATAATTAATAACATTCCCTTTTGGAGTTTTAAAGTATAGTGGAAGTGTAATTCCTTTTGTTGAATATGTTATAGGCTTTATTCTTTTATATTTCCTAAGTTCCCGCCTATTAAGTTCGCTAATATCTTTTTTCCCAATGTTTAATAAAAAGTTCTTTTGAGCTTCTTTTAGCCTTGTTTCGTTCGTTTTATCTACAAACTCTATTAGGAGTTCATAATTGTTAACAAAGTATGTAATATAAGTGTTATTGTCCTTATTAGACTGGATAAACGCATCATTAGTTAAAGCTTTTTCTAAACCGTGGTCGTGTGCTATAGATATTACTATAACATTTGAAAATATTGTATAGACTAAATGTAATATACTTTTGTAATCAGTAAGCAACTCCAAGATAGGTTTTTCAAAGATTATCGTTTGTAGTAAGAAATAAACAATAACAAGGGCGGCCAAGATGATGTAATTAATATATTTATCTATTTTATCAAGCATAAGCAATCTCTCCTTTATACATTAACAAATCTAAGAATGGTTATTAACTCGGTAATCTTTACGCTTTTATCACCATTTTTTTTAAGAGTTAAATAAGTCCCATAACTTAAATAATACAATGTATCTTTATAAACGATAACAAAGCCTGTATTAACAACACCTTGCTTATATAGAAATCCTAAGGCTGATTCTTGGTTCTCTTCAACTCTCCTAAAATCAAACCTATTTATTTTGCTATGCTTTACATCATAAGCCCATACTTTCTTTTTACCACTCATTATTTGGTCAAACGGTTGTGTGCCTGTGTGTCCTTTGTTAAAGTTCCCAACCCAACAACCTCGTTTCGCTAACTCTTCTGCTACATATTTTTCGGCCTGTATGCCTGTTCTAATTTTATTCTCTTGCATTTAAGCTCCTCCTTCTGTCCCAATACATATTTTTAATCATCCCTATATTTACATCTACATAATCATAAATTAAACTATCGGTTTTGCCTTCATAGATCCGTTCAACTCTACCAGCTGACTGAATGATTGTTTTTTTGTCTCGCATAGGTGAAACAAAGTGTAAGGTGTCCGCAATAGGAAAGTCTAAGCCTTCTTTTGCTAATTGATAGTTTGATAATAAGAATCTAACTTTACCGCTTGTAAAGTCTTTCGTTGCCTTGTCTCTGTCGGCTTCCTTTGTTGGTCCTATCAAGATGTGGTGTTTGATATTATAACTTTCGAGCATATCGCTTAGTATTTCTAACTGTTTATTTCTATTACTTAATACCAAGTTATGCCTATGTTCGCAATTTAACAAGTTTACTAAGATGTCTACATTCCTGTTTATATCTGTAGCTAAGTAATTAATAAGTTTGTTGTAGTCTATTGTCCTATCGCTATTTAAGTATATCTCGCTTGGCGGAGTGTATAAAGCATACATAATGTGTTTAGCAGTCATAATTTCTATTTCTTTTCTTAGAACTGTGTGTCTAACTTCTCCCACTGTATAAACAGGAACAACAGACATATCATTTTTTTTAGCAAACAAAGTTGCCGTAACTCCATATTTATACTTTGTATTAAGGCTTGATAGAATCTTATAAAACTGCATTGCCTTAGTTGGTCCACCTACAACTCTATGGACTTCATCAACGATAATCATTCCAAAGGTGTTGCGATAGTCGTTTAGGTTTACTTTGGAGAGAGTTTGCACGGTGGCAAATGTTACATCTTGAATATTTATTTTACCACCGCTTATTTCTCCTGCTCTATTTCCAAAGAAAGTTTCAAAAACCCTTTTTGATTGTCTAAGCAACGATAGGTTATTTGTAAGCCAAAGAGTTTTTTCTCCACGCCTACTTATCATTTCCATAGCCATTCTTGTTTTCCCACTTCCTGCTGGACTAACCAATATTCCGTTATTATACTTCATCATTTCATTTACTGCTTTTTCTTGATAGTTGTAAAGGCTTAAAGGCTTTTTTTCAGTAATTTTGATAGGCACTGAGTTGTTTTCTTTCTCAATGTGAAACTTTATATCATTTACAGATAAAAACCTTTCTAATCGGTCTATAAAACCGTATGGCAAAATTATCCTTTCTTTGTCTGTCTCGTATAAGAGTATATGCTTTGGTGTGTTTCCTATCCATTTTTTTAGTTTCACCCTATTTATATATTCAGGGTTGTCTACATATAACTCTTCCTTTATGAAGTCTTTTAGGTCTTTTGGTATGTTGTTTACAATTATTTTATTGGCTACCTTAACTGTTGTCATACTTAGCCGCTTTTCTAATAGCCCTTACAATGTAAATGTATAAAGTGTTGTATGCAGTTATCTTTATTCTTGTTTCAATTTGTAAATTATTTATTGTATAAATATAGCCGTTATCAGTTTTCTTAATATCTTTAACTTCATACTCAACACCTTTAACTTTTATCTTAAAGCCTACTTCAATATCTCGTTCTTTTACAGGCGTTTTTTCGTTTGTTAGTGGTCTTTTCGTATAAATATTTAAGCCATCAACAACGAAATCACAAGTTGCTTTATTAGGCAACCAACGAACCGAGCCAGACCTTATGTTATATAAAGTTTGTGGTGAAATGCCTATGTATTTTGCAACATTCTTTACATTGCCTACATATTCAAAAACATTATCTGTATATACTTCTAACATTAAAAATACCCTCCTTCTGCTATGCTTTCAATCTTTTCAATTCTTGTTCTTCCATCTTCTCTTAAACCAACGGTAACGACAACCTCCTTGCCTACAATAAACTTTAACCAGTCTTCAATTTCCTTAAAGTGTGTATCTAATGGAATTTCAAGTGCGTTACTATAAATATTCATCTTGTTGGTCGCCCACTTAAGAGTAAAGCTGTCTTTGTCAAAGTTTTGCCAAATTGTGTCCCATATCTGTTCCCCTTTATCGTTTTTTAACAAAATTGATATTTGTTTTGGTTGTATGTTCATCTCTTTTAAGTTTGCTTCAACAAACCTNCTGTCTACATTTTTTATTTTTGCAACTTCAATAATGCAATAGTGTTTCCCTTCTGGCAACGGAACATTTGAATATGTTTTTACTTTTCCTACTGTGTATGACATTATTATGCCTCCTCCCATAATTTCTTATCTTCATTGAATTTAATCTTCCCTGTGATTAACGCTTTTTTATTTAAAATCTTTTGCGTGTTTTCGCTATTTTCTAATTTGTTTATAGCCTTTTGAAGTTCGTTTGTGAACTCTAATGTAAACTCTTCTGGTGGTGTTACTATAATCTTTGAGTTTATTTCAGTTAATTCTTGTGCTGGTAAATTAGGTGTTGTCTTTTCTAACCTTTTTACATCTTCACGCTTAATCTTTGTTGTGTTTTCGTCAGCTTCTTCATCTGGGTCTTTGTTATCATCAACCAAGAATAAGTTTTGTAAAGCGTATTTACCTGCGTATGAATCACTTGATCCCGTTAGTTGTGGCTCACTCATTTTTGTCCCTGCCTTTGCTTGTAGTTCAGCAAAAGATTGAGCTTGTTTTCTTTTTGTTTCGTCCTCAATATCTTCTGCGATAGCCGTTGCTTTTACAAAAACTCTTCCCCCAATTTCTACTAAATCAATTGTTGTATAAACTGTAATTCCGTGTTTAATTGCAATTGGTTTAATTAGTTGGTTCAACTGTTCTTTTGTTCTGTAGTAAAAACTTGCATAACTGTTTTCTATTGTTTTTCCTAAATTAACTTCTAATTGAAGTTCTGCAAACCTTTGATTAAAACTTTTCTTTTCCATTTAATTCTCCTCCTTTATTAATTGGTTTCTTCTTAATCTTTTTTCAATTACGATTTTTTCAGCTATTTTTTCAAGCTTACTTTCAACTGTTTCTATTCTATCAATATATTCTTTGATAGTTTCTTCTTCGGTTGGTTTCATTTCTTCTCTTGAAAGTGCCAACAATACTCTTTTCATATCTTGATAGTGGCCTAAGCAAATCCAACGTTTCCCACTCTTATGTTTTTTATACAAACTGTAGTTGTATGGATCTACCCTTACTTCGTAAATATCGCTTATTTTAATTATAATCATACTTTCTCCTCCTTCGGGTATATTTTAAGGTGTGCTTTTCTTGTAGATGTTGTTGTATATTTTTCTAAGTCTATTTTTTTATCTTTTAATTCCGTTTCAACCACCTTTTTAAAGTCTACTTTACTTGTTGTGCTTTCTCCAACTAATGTTATTTTAAAGTGTTTTGTTTCGTAAGTCTTTAAGCCGTGTGCCAACATTTCTTTTACTAACTCATCTTTAATTAGTTCTATATTAGTTTTTAATTGGTTTACATATCTTTCCGCTTCATAAAACTTTGCAAACTCTTTATCTATAGCTAATTCTCTCTCTATCTTAGCGATGGCTGTGTTTTGTTCTTCTATGAAGACTTCTCCATCAAGTTCGGCTGCAAACAATTCATAAACTAAAATATCATCTAACAAAGGCAACTCTTTTAACTCAAACTCACCTTTAGGCTTGTTATACCATAGGCAATAGAGTCTTTTTATTTCTATACCTAATGAGGTTCTTGCTAAAACTCTATAGACGTTCGTTTGCCACATTACCGAATGATAATTAAAGTTGTATGTAAACTTAAAATCAACTATTACGGGGTCGTCATCTTTAAGCCCTATTAAGTCTACGGTTCCAGCTAAAAAGTCGTTGTGGACTCTTTGTTCGCTTATGAAGGGTGATATGCCAAAAGTCTTTAATGTTTTTAAACCTTCCTTTGTTATGTCAGGCAAATCTTCTTCACTTGCTAAACCTTTGAAAAACTTATCTAACCAAGCGTGGTGTATATCTCCAAAGATTCTTGCACTTTCCATAATGTGTTCTGGCACATCGTCATAATTAACTGATAAACCGTGTTTGGCTAATAGTTGCGTGACTCTTAATAATTCTTTAAGATTGCCATCTTCATCTTGGCTAAAATATTTTTCTTGTTCTTTATCATAAATTACTCTACTCATTTTCTATTCCTCCTTTCTTTTATCAATCATTCTAATTCCTCCTTTCCTTTTTCTAATCCTTTTAATTTTAACTTTAACTTTGTAATCTTTTCTAATGTTTCTGTTATGTTCTCTACTGGCAATAAATCTAAGCTGTCTTCCAATGCAGCAATTTCTTTCATAATCTTTACTCGTGAATCTTTATTATCAATTATTTTTTTAACTTTAATCATCTCTGGTGAAGTTGCTGCTTCTTTTGATATGCTATCTCTTACCTCCCAAACAAACACATTGCCGTCTAATCTTTCAATATGCAACAAACCTAAGCTTTTTAACCTATTTACCACATTGTAAACGGTTGTTGTAGATTTAACCCTTAAAACTGCTTTTAAATTAGGATAATTAGGTGTGTAACCTTCTGGTGCGTTTACTAAATAAGTATAAGCGTAAAATTCATACGGGTCTAAATAATTTAGTAAATATGCATCAACGTTGCTGTTATGGGTATATTTGATATTTTTTATGAGAACATTACTCCCTGTTATGTTATACATTAATATTCGTCTACCTCCTTTCTGTAATCTTCTTCCCATCTTCCTGTTTTCGCATTGAACCAATAATATACTTTGCCTAACTTTCCACTTCTATGTTTTGCCACCTTACATATGACAGGGAACTTTCCGTATCGCTCGTGATTTTGCGACATTTTAGGGTTATCTCTATATAACAATAGTATCTTGTCAGCGTCTTGCTCTAAACTTCCACTATCTCTTAAATCAGTTTCGTAAGGCTCTACATATGTAGGGTCTACTCTATTTTTACCTGTTCTTTGGTTTCTTACTTCTCTTGATAACTGAGATAAAACTATAATAGGTATTTTGTGGTCTCGAGCAAACAACTTCATATCTCTTGATATTTCACCATACATTTGGTTTTTGTTTTGGTTGTTTGTTCCGTCATAACTAGTTATTATATGCATATGGTCTATAATTACATAGTCTATTTCATCTTTGTGATTCAAAATCAACTGTTTCATCTCTAACCAACTTGTAGGTGGATCCTTAACAAGACTTATATCCATTTCACTTGCTTCCTTTAATGCCTTTCTATATTCATACATTTGGTCGGCTGTAAGGTCAGTTTCAGGACTAACCATTAAATCATAAGATAATCCTGACTTTGCTGTTGCCAACCTTTGTAACAACTCTCCATTAGTCATCTCAAGTGAGATAAATAAAGGTTTATAGCCGTTTTTGTATAAGGCGTTCATTAGCGATAACGCAAAACTCGTTTTACCAACTGATGGTCTTGCTCCTATAATCACTAAGTCCGTTAAGGCTATTCTTTTTAATATGTTTGATAGCCCCATAAATTGCCTTGTGTTCTTTTTGTTATGACCCCAAAGAATTAAACCTTCCATCGTTTCCTTAGCTACTAATTTTTCAAAAAACAATTCTTGCTCTCTATAATATTCTCCTAACTTAACTACTTCACCTTTTTGTGTTTTGTTAATTGTTTTTGACAATACGGATTGTAGTTCAATTCCTGCTGTTAAGTCTCCTTTTTTAAGCCTTTCTACTAATCGGTTCATTTGATCCATTTTCTTTTGTGTTTCTTTAATTTGAACTTGGACCTTAATAATATCGTTTATGTTTCCTTTTGAATAGGCTTCGTTTTTTTCTATGTAATCAGTATTTATCGTTTGTTCTTGAAGCAAAGCATAGGCTTCTAAATTAATCTTGTTTATAGGAAGTTTTTGAACTTGCATTTTCTTTATTAAAGTATATTGTTTATAAAACTCTAATGAGAAATAACTTAATTGTTCTTGATTAATACTTATGTTTTCTCCTTCTAATAACTGATGCAAGATATGTTTTTCTAACGCTTCCACATTGCTATACCTCCTTTCCTTTTTTTATTTAATCATTCCAATATCTTACTTTTAAAAACTTTCTCCTAAATATAAACTGCACCTCCTTTGGCATTTCATCTACAACCTTTTTAAGCTTTAATATGTTGTATACATTTGTTAAGTCTTCTTTCTTTGCATTATTATACACATAGTTAAACTTATCTGTCGTTTTTCTTTTGATATAAGCTTGTTTATGCTCCTCAATCGTTAGAGTTTCAGCCAAGTCCTTGTCGTCTAAGATAAAGATATTTACTGTAAAATCATCTCCAAACTTTTTAATTGCACTTAATGTTGCTTTCTTTCCTGCTTCATCTGGGTCAAAAGCTAATACAACATTTTTTGTATACTTGCCAATCTCTTTAACGTGTTCTTCAGTAATTGCTGTTCCCATTGTTGCTACAACGTTTTTAACGCCAACATCAACGCTACGCATTACATCAAAAAAACCTTCAGTAATAACAACATAATCTTGTTTTCTAATTTCACCTAAAGCGTTGCCTAAGTTATAAAGCGTTTCACCTTTCTTAAAACTTGTGTTGTAATACTTAACTTTATCATCCTTTAAGGTTCTTCCACTAAACCCAACAACGTTGTTTTCGGTGTTTTTTATTGGAAAAATTAACCTGCTCTTAAAAACATCTTGTTTATGTTTGTTTATTAACCCCGTTTCGTGTATTAATTCGCTCGTATAACCCTTTTCGGTTAGCAAGGTGTATAAAGTGTCATTTGTTGTTGCTAAACCTAAATTAAAGGCTTTAATGGTGTTTATATCAAAACCCCTACTAAATAAGTATTGTAAAGCTTCTTTGCCTGATTCACTGTTGTGTAGGTTATATTCATAAAATGTTGCTACTTCGTTATAAATCTTTTCAATGCTTGTTGGCTCTTTTTTTGTGTAGTTTATAGTTTTGCCTGACAACTCTTTTATAGATTCTTCATAGGTAATTCCTTTTATTTTTTGATTAAAGATTATTGCGTCTCCTTTTGTTCCACAGCTAAAGCAAGTGAATATTCCTTTTTCAACATTAACTGACATTGAAGGGTTTTTATCATCGTGAAAAGGACATAAACCAAAATAGTTTTTTCCCCTTCTTTCTAATTTTACGTGTTTGCCAACAACTTCTAAAATATCTATTGAATCTTTTACTTCTTTTATTTCTTGAAATGTATTAATTGGTTTTTTTACTATATACGCCATTACTCGCCTTTCCCTTCTCTAAACTTTTCTTTTATGCTTTCCATACTAACGCTTTTATCTCTAAATATAAACCTTTGCATAAGCATTGCCAAACCTATGTTTATAGGTATTAATGGTGTGAATGGTCCTAACCAAAAAGCATACATTGTTATTCCTATTCCTTTTAGCCAATTGTTCCTTATGATAAAGCCTAATATGATAAGACCGGATCCACTTATTATAAGCCAAACAATAAATAAGCTAAGGACTCCACGCCAATTACCCATTGACTTTACAACAGCCCAAATTCCTTTCAAAAATCTTTTCATTTTTCTTCTTCCATAAAATCAAAGATGTTTAATCGTTTATCTTCTTTTTTTTCCCATTGACTTGTTATTTTATATTCTTCAATTATAAAATAAACTCTTGCTATGTTATTAGCCTCTAAAATAAAATGTGGTTTTAATTCTTTTTTATTTTTATAACCTATTTTCTTGATATGCTCAATCAAATTGTTTGTAGTAAAATCATTTAAGTTAGTAATATTGTAGTATCTTTCTACAAAATCAAGTCTTTTCCATCTTTTATGACCTATTTCACCTAATGTAATAATAAGTCCTTTATTAGCCATTTTTATTGCTAAATCAAAACCATCATAAGCACTTCCATAAGGGTCTAAATCTACTAAATCAAAACTTCTTTTTTCATAATACATTAAGCAAAGGAATTCTAAATAATCTAAATTATAATCTGTGTTAAATTTTTTATCTTTATCATTCGTTATAACATCATATTTATTTTTGTCATAAAATTGCGAACCAGAGAAAACATCTAATATACTTTTAGGTTTTATAATTTCTAAAAATTGAGTATTTAAACTATACTTTTCTTTTCTGTGTTTTGAATTATAAGTATCATTTTTCTTTGTTAATCTTTTTAGTTTGATTTGAATTGCTACTTCAGTTCTATCCATGATTTCTGCTATTTCTAAATTTGACTTTCCTTGTTTTTTCA
>JGI24708J26588_10003111_pt1 | contig 12221 bp, 11 predicted proteins | sample BioPla1DNA2_FD_26588 | JGI IMG/M metagenome (IMG submission 26588) | reverse complement strand
AATCCTAAGCTAACTAAACGCAATCTTTTGGGTTGGTTTGGATTGCCAACCTTTTTTATGTATGGTAGAATTATCTATCGGTAAATAATAAGTTGAAAGAAGAGGTTTTATCTATTGCAAGAAAAAATATAATACCATACAGTTTTGCAAAAACTTAAGATAAAACAAGGATAGAAAGGAGCTGCTGAATATGCAGCCTTATACCGGATTTGCATCCGTTTATGATATGTTTATGGATAATGTGCCCTATGATGATTGGACAGAATATGTAGTACATTTATTGAAGAAATATGGGGTTGAGGATGGACTTGTTCTGGAATTGGGATGTGGCACTGGAAGCATGACCAGAAGACTATCTACGAAAGGTTATAACATGATTGGGGTAGACTCCTCAGAGGAAATGCTATCCATCGCGAGGGAAAAGTCTTCCGAAGAGGAAAATATATTGTATCTATGCCAAGATATGAGGGAATTCGAGCTCTTTGGAACTGTGGCAGCAGTCATTAGTGTCTGTGATAGTATAAATTATATCACCAGTGAGGAAGATCTTTTAAAGGTATTTCGTCTCGTTAATAATTATTTGGATCCAAGAGGTGTCTTTATCTTTGACCTAGATACGCAATATGCTTATGAAGAAGTATTAGGCGATGCTACCATTGCAGAAAGTCGGGATCAGGGTAGCTTTATTTGGGAAAACACCTATTACGAAGAGGAAATGATTAATGAAATCAATCTGACTCTATTCATACCAGTTGAGGAAGACACCCCAGAAAGAAATAACTATTTTATAAAGCATGAAGAAACTCATTACCGTAGAGCATATTCATTAGATACTATAGGTCGCTTGATAGAAGAGGCTGGCATGGAATGGGTGGCTGTATATGATGCATTGACTGAGAAAGAACCAAGCAAAGATAGTGAGCGTGTATACATTATTGCAAGAGAGAAAAGGCAGGAAAATAAATTATATATTAACGAATAGTAATATTTATGAAATGTTTTAAATCAGGAGCTATTATATAATAACAATTAATTATTTTAACAATAGAATTTATTATCCAACAGTTGGTTAAGCTGACAAAGAAAGAACTTAGGAGGTTACTATGGCAGATTATATCGTAAGAGCAAGTGCAGCGGAAGGACAGATTCGTGCATTTGCAGCAACAACAAGAGAACTGGTTGAACATGCGAGAAGTGTTCATGAAACAAGCCCGGTTGCAACAGCGGCATTAGGTAGATTATTGACAGCAGGGGCTATGATGGGAATTATGATGAAAGGGGATAAGGATATACTGACCCTTCAGATAAAAGGTGATGGACCCCTACGAGGGTTGACGGTTACAACTAATTCCAAAGGTCTTGTTAAGGGCTATGCCTATAATCCAGAGGCTATGCTTCCTCCAAGTCCCAAGGGAAAGTTGGATGTCGGGGGAGCAATTGGTAATGGTACATTAAGCGTAATCAAGGATATGGGACTTAAGGAACCTTATTCTGGCCAGATTAATCTTGTATCTGGTGAAATAGCAGAGGACTTAACCTATTATTTCGCAGCCAGTGAGCAGGTGCCATCTGCGGTTGCCCTAGGTGTCCTAATGAATAAGAACAATACGGTAAAACGTGCTGGCGGGTTTATTATTCAATTAATGCCTTTTGCAGAAGAGGAAGTTATAAGTAAGCTGGAAGAAAAAATCAGCGAAATAACTGCTATCACACATTTGCTAGATCAGGATATGACACCAGAAATGATTTTAGAGCATATACTTGGTGACTTAGGGGTAAAAATCCTGGATCGTACACCTACAGCATTCGAATGCGATTGTAGTAAAGAGCGTGTAGAGAAGGCAATTATATCCATTGGTGAAAAGGACATTAAGGAAATGATTGAAGATAATGAAACAGTTGAAGTAAACTGTCAATTTTGCAGTGAACATTATCACTTTTCGATTGATGAATTAAAGGATATTTTAAAACAAATTATAAAATGATAATGTAATGTAACAATATAAATCCTATGTTTTTATATAGGGAACTTTTGATGATGTAGATTATAGCGATTTACCACTTTATCCTTAGATTTCTATTGCAGTAAAATGGTTTCTCTGCTAAAATCTACTTGTTATTTATTTGTTTATGTTTATTCATTACCAGCTGTAAAACGAAGCTATGATTTTATCATGGACAGGCTGGTTGGAATTCTATATAGAAAGAAAATTCAAGATCCCAAGTCAGAGAAATTTATGTAGGTAAATTTGTTTTGGGTTTCTTAACAATTATACAGCAGAGGGTTACCGAACTTCTGACTGAGAAAGGCATAGGTGTGTTACTGTGAAACTTAGTATAATCGTACCCTTCCATAAGGGAGTGCATTTTTTGGAAGACTGTCTTGAAAGTATTCGTGATCAGGGAATTGTTGATTACGAAACTGTGCTCGTGTTGGATCATGTCGAAGAAGATCTTACACAGCTTTTAAGCGATTATCAGGATCTTAATATTACTACGGTAGAATTGAAGAAACCGCAACGTTTCAGTTATTCCTATACGATGGAGAATAAAGAAGAGAATATCAAGTTGAAAAGTTATAGTGGTGTGGCTGCAGCAAGAAATGCTGGTATAGACGCCGCTCAGGGAGATTATGTATATTTTCTAGATAGCGATGACTATATTTTAAATGGTACGCTAACAATGCTTCTAAAAGAGGCGGACGAAGAGAAAGCTGATTTGGTTTACGGTAAGAAAGCATCCACTTGGTTCCGAAAAAAAGTTTTTCTTAATGAGTTAGAGGAAAAAAGATTAGAGGAATTAAAAGAAGAACAGGATCCAAATGGAGATATTGAAAATGAAACAAAGATAACAAAAGCTCAAATAGAGATCCAAAAGATAAAGGAAAACTTTGAGGAGAATTTTAAAGATCATTATCAATCAACAACTGGCAAACCGGAAGCGTATTATCATTTGTTTGTATCAAGAAAAGGTTTGGCTAATATCTCTGTTCTTGGTCTTATGTTTCGCCGTCAGTTTCTTAATGATCAGAATATTCGTTTTGATGAAGATTTCTGTTTCTATTCAGATACTACCTTTATGGTACAAGCATTAAAGCGCCTGACATCTGCCTTTTTTGTTGAGGAAGCGGTCTATGTTAAAAGAAGACATAATGACCCGATTCATTTTCCTGCGATTTCCCAATCAAAAACGGACAATCGTTTTGATGAACATATCCTAGCGTATCAAAAGGCAAGAAAGTATACGAATTCAAATGATGTCATACGTCAGTATTTGGAGATGAAGCTGATTACTTATTTTGCTTATACATATGCACCAAGACTTCGAAGAAGTGAGAATGGTATCTGGAAGACAAAGCGTTTTCAGCTTATGCGTGATTTAGTTAAAGAGGTTGATCCTGAGCGAATAAAATCTTTAAAGAAATATAAGAAAGCTGTAATTAAAGCATTAATGCAGGGAAGTGTTAAACGGGTTACCTTACTTGTAACACTCTATCTAGCACGTAAGAAAATCAAAAAGATTAAGAAGAATAAACGAGTATTTGCTTACCACCTCTACCATAAATATTTTATTAAACTGCCAATCAAAGAAAACTACGTAATGTGCGAAAGTTTCTTTGGGAAGAGTTATTCTGATAGTCCTAAATATATATATGAATATCTAAATAAGAACCATCCAGGCAGGTTTAAATTCGTCTGGGTAATTAATAAAAAAACGGATATTCCATACCATCCAATCAAAGTCAGACGTTTCAGTATAAGATACTGCTACTACCTGGCGGTTTGCAAATATAATGTTTTCAACGTCAGACAACCAGAATGGGTTCGCAAAAGAGAAGGCAATGTATTTTTAGAGACATGGCATGGAACACCTTTAAAGAAATTAGTATTCGATCAGGAAGAGGTTATGGGTGCTTCCCCACTTTATAAGGCACAGTTTTATAAACAGTCCAGAATTTGGGATTATCTAATATCTGCAAACCGTTTTTCTACGGAAGCCTTTAAGAGTGCTTTTTTATTTGACAAAGAGATATTAGAATATGGATATCCAAGAAATGATATCTTACATAGTGAACATAAAGAGGAAATTGCAGCAAAGATTCGTAAGAAATTAAATATACCAGAGGGTAAGAAAACCATTCTATATGCTCCTACCTGGCGTGATGATGAATACTATGGCCGTGGTGCCTATAAATTTGCCCTCAAATTAGACCTTCGATTATTAAAGAAGGAAATAGGTGAGGATTATGTTGTGCTCTTACGTACGCACTACTTTATTGCAGATTCTCTTGATGTAACGGGAGTGGAAGATTTTGCGATCAATGTAAGTAAGTATGATGATATATCCGAACTCTATCTAGTATCGGATATGTTGATTACGGATTACTCCTCAGTGTTCTTTGATTTTGCTAACTTGAAGAGACCAATCCTATTCTATACATATGATTTGGATAAATATCGCGATATGATCCGTGGCTTCTATTTGGATATAGAAAGTGATGTACCTGGACCACTTCTGTATACTAATGAAGAAGTAGTGGATGCAATCAAGAATATTGATGAGATCTCTGCAGAGTATAAAGAAAAATATGATGAATTTTACGAAAGATTCTGTAGTTTAGAAGACGGACATGCAGCAGAAAAAGTTGCTAAGAAAGTATTTAATATCGAGTAAAAAATCACCCACTCTAAGTCTTAGGCTTAGGTGGGGATTTTTTTAAAAGACTCAATGCATGATGTGGTATAAATAGATATAATTATTCATAAATTTGTGCAATCAAACAAAAACGCCTTTATTTTTCTGAAATTCGTAAAATAATGGTTGCGTTAATACTCGATTGCTTTATAATAAAAAGAGTAATCCAAAGTAATATTATGTGTTAAGCATGATTATAATAATGGTTGTGTGAGAAGGTAGCAGAAAGCATTCAACAGGTTAGGAATTCAATAATAAATAGACAGGGCTGTTTCAAAATTTTACATATTACGAAAGAAGATCACAAGAAGTGAATGATAGAAGTTATTGATATCGAGTAACATTTGTGAAATCCTGGTGTATGAAAAAGTTGAACGGCCTTATACTAATTTACAGTGTTTTTAGTTTGAGAGGAGAATACAAATGCAATATGATAACAATGGTTTGACTCCAGAATTACATGAAGAATGCGGAATTTTTGGTGTTTTAGATCTGGATGGAAAAGATGTAGCCTCCACAATCTATTATGGATTATTTGCCCTTCAGCACCGTGGCCAGGAAAGCTGCGGAATAGCTGTTAGTGACACCAATGGTCCTATGGGTAAGGTAAAGTCACATAAGGGAATGGGATTGGTTAGTGAAGTGTTTTCTCCGGAGGATATTGATTCTCTTAATGGTAATATTGGTGTAGGACATGTACGATATGCCACCGCTGGGGAGAGTATGATTCATAATACGCAGCCTTTAGTGTTAAATTATGCCAAGGGTACCCTTTCTATAGCACAGAATGGTAATCTTATAAATACAGCGGAATTAAAAAGGGAATTGGAATACACGGGAGCAATCTTTCAGACTACAATTGATACCGAAGTAATTGCATACCATATTGCTAGGGAAAGATTACACTCTAATAGTGTTGAGGAAGCAGTTGTAAGAGCGATGGCAAAGTTAATTGGTGCCTATTCATTGGTTATTATGAGTCCAAGAAAATTAATTGGTGCAAGAGATCCTTTTGGCTTTCATCCACTTGTTATTGGAAAAAAAGGAAATGCCTATATTTTAGCCTCTGAAACAGCGGCGCTTAATACGATAGATGCGGATTTTATCCGTGACGTGCTACCGGGTGAAGTTGTTATGATTAATGAAGATGGGATACATTCTGATACATCCCTCTGTCAGCCGAAAAAAGCTAGATGTATATTTGAATATATCTATTTTGCAAGACCGGATACCCATATTGATGGAATCAGTGTATACAATTCAAGGATAATGGCGGGACGGATTCTAGCGCAGACGCATTATGTTGATGCGGATATTGTAGTAGGGGTTCCAGACTCTGGTAATGCTGCTGCACTTGGTTATGCCTTAGAAACAGGTATTCCTTTTGGCATGGCTTTTGTCAAGAATAGCTATGTCGGGCGTACATTTATTAAGCCAAAGCAAGCCATGCGCCAATCGGGTGTTCGTATCAAATTAAATGTTCTACCGGAAGTTGTAGCAGGCAAACGTGTGGTAATGATCGATGATTCTATTGTTCGTGGAACTACCAGTGCAAATATTGTTAAGATGCTTAAGAAAGCTGGGGCAACGCAGGTGCATGTTCGCATTAGCTCACCTCCGTTCTTGAATCCTTGCTATTATGGTACAGATATTCCAACTGGGGATCAATTAATTGCCCGTCACAATACCGTAGATCAAATACGAGATGCGATCGGTGCCGACTCCTTAGGATACCTTTCCGTAGATCGTTTGAGTGATTTGGTTGATGGGGAAAAAGGTTATTGCGATGCTTGTTTTACTGGAAATTATCCAATAGAACCTCCCAAGGGCGAGATCCGAGGGGAACGTGATGTATAGATATTGCTTTGATGAAAATAGGGCGCCGCACTCTTAGTGCGACAGCCCCATTTTTCATTTTGAATAAACTGATTTCAACATTGTAAGCTAATTAACGAATTTTACATCCGATTTGTTCTATACCCTGTCGAATTTCTTTCACATCGGTTGGTTCATTGTACTTTACCTCGACAGATCCTCTTCCCAGATCGACATTTACATTTCTAACGCCATCTAAACCTTTAAGAACATTCTTTAGCTGCGTTTTCATCTGCGTGTTTTGTAAGCCGTATACATTAAAATGAACATTATTCATAATCTGCACCAGCCTTTCTGAAAAGGGTTTATCGATATAGTTTCACTATTTGTTATAATTAGTGAGATGATATTACTTACCTGGTTTACCATCAGTTATTCTATTTTCTAAAGAGGAGACTTCCTCATTTATAGTTTTGCATGAAGTACTTCTTTTTATTAGATGAAATTAATTTAATTGCTATTCATAAGGAAGGAAATAGTATATGAATAATATTTTGCTGTATCATTTACGTATAATTGCCATCGATGCTATAATAGTATTGATGCTGTTGATATTACTCTATAAGGAGAAGTTATATGAATATCAATTTGGAATATTATAAAATTTTTTATCACGTAGCAAAAGCTGGAAGCTTTACTAAAGCTGGTGAAATCCTTTGTATATCTCAGCCGGCAGTCAGTCAGGCGATAAAGATTTTGGAAGGTGAATTAGGTAGCAAATTGTTTATTCGTATCCCCAAGGGGGTAAAGCTAACTTTGGAAGGGGAAGTTTTATACACTTATATACAAAGAGGTTATGAATATATTCTGCTTGGAGAAGAACAGTTTCGCAAGATGCTGGATCTTGAGACAGGTGAGATTCGAATTGGTGCCAGTGATATGACTTTGCAATTCTACCTTCTCCCTTATTTGGAAAAGTTTTATGAGAAATTCCCAGGTATTAAGGTTCGAGTAACTAACGCTCCAACACCAGAAACATTAGAACACTTAAGATTAGGAAGGATCGATTTTGGTGTAGTTAGTGAACCATTTGAAGCAAAGCAAGATGTCAAAGTTGACAAGGTCCGAGAAATACAGGATACTTTTGTGGCAGGCCACAAATTTCAGGATTTGAAAGGTAAGATATTAAGTTATTCTATGCTAGAGGAATTGCCGATTATATGTTTAGAGCGTAATACTAGCTCCCGCAAGTATATTGATGAAAAACTTAAGAGAAACAATGTAGTCTTAGAGCCAGAATTTGAATTGGCAATGAGTGATATTATCGTTAAATTTGCTGTGCGAAATTTAGGCGTAGGATGTGTAGTAAAAGATTTCGCATTAGAAGCATTAAATGCAGGGGAATTATTTGAGCTACAATTTACAGAGCCGCTTCCCAAAAGGCATTTTTGCATAATTACAAGCAGCAAGAATCCGATATCTGTCGCTGCCAAAGAATTGCTTAAGACACTACATGTAAGAAAGGATGATATATAAATGCAAAAAGTAGCACAATTTGAAAAGGTAAGCTTTGAACAATTTCAGAAGGATTGGTTGGATACCTTTTATGATGATATAGAAACCTGTAAACGGGACAATCTTATCGATGAAATTACAAAGATTTATGAGAAGATTAAGCTTCCTAAAAGAGCAACCAAGGGCTCTGCGGGCTATGATTTCTACAGCCCATTAACATTTAGCTTAGCACCGGGAGAAACAATTAAGCTTCCTACCGGAATACGTGTTAGAATTGAAGAAGGTTGGGTATTAAATTGTTATCCAAGAAGTGGACTAGGATTTAAATATCGTTTACAGTTAAATAACACCGTTGGAATTATAGATAGTGACTATTATGCTTCGGATAATGAAGGCCATATTTTTTGTAAAATGACCAATGATAGTAATGAAGCAAAGACTGTCACAATTGAAGAAGGAATGGGGTTCATGCAAGGAATCTTTACTGCATACGGCATTACCTTTGACGATGATGCGGAAGCGATTAGAAATGGTGGACTGGGGAGTACCACAAAAAGCAAGGAGACTACATCACATGAAAACCATTGGATTTTATGTGATGTAGAGCATTGATGAAAGGAATGGTTGTTTTTATGAGACTTGGTGGCGGAATTGAAAAACCATATAGTAATCCAGATGAATGGATAAAACTTGTTAAAGAACTTGGATATACTTGCGTTTTGGCTCCAATCGATTCCTCTGCGTCAAAACAAGAAATCGATGACTATATGCGATGTATACAAGAAAATAATCTTGTACTAGGAGAAGTAGGTGCATGGAAGAATCCGATTTCATTAAATGATAAAGAGAGAAAAGAAGCATTAGAGTATTGCAAGAAACAGTTATCTTTAGCAGAGGAAATGAATGCAAATTGTTGTGTAAATATTGTTGGGTCCAGGGGAGAAATATGGGATGGTGCTTACGAGGATAACTATTCGGAAGATACCTATGCCATTATTATTGATACCATTCGTGATATCATAGATAGTGTTAAACCTACTAGGACTTTTTACACGATAGAACCAATGCCTTGGATGGTACCAGATTCACCGCAAGCATATCTTAAACTGTTGAAGGATGTTGACCGAAAAGCTTTTGGCGTGCATCTGGACTATACGAACATGATAAATTCCCCCAAACGCTATATTTATAGCACAAGATTTATTAATGAATGCTTTGAATTACTCGGTCCATATATTAAGAGTGTTCATGCAAAAGATGTTCGTATGAGNTCAAAACTTCCTTGTATAATTGAAGAAGTTATTCCGGGAAAAGGGATAATTGACTTTGACAATGTTATAAATCAATGCAATAAACTAGGTAAGGATATGACAGTTTTTATAGAGCATCTGAATAGTTTTGAAGAATATAAAGAGGCAAGCCAATACATTCGAGGAATCATGGAAAGTCATCAGTGCTAGATAAATACAGCGCTTTTAGAAATTATAGAAAATAGATCAGGTGTTAGAAGGAAAANGGGTTCTCGACAATTCAAATCCCTTGTGATACGATATTAAGCACATTAATCAATAGATTGAGGTGCAGATATGAATTTATTAACAATAGATAGTATGAGCAAAAGTTATACAGAACGTTTGCTTTTTGATAATGTTACCCTAGGAATAAATGAAGGAGATAAAGTGGGTGTTATTGGAATTAATGGCACAGGCAAATCCACCCTTCTAAAGATTATTGCAGGATTGGAAGAACCGGATGAGGGAAATGTTACAAAAGGTAAGAAGGTACGAATTGGTTACCTATCTCAAACTCCAACTTTCGATGACAATATATCTATTTTGCAGAATGTCGTATTAAATCAAAAGGCAGAAGAGGAGTACCATAACCTGGAAGGCGAAGCAAAGGCTATGTTAATTAAATTAGGGATTCAGGATACGGATGCCTCACCCAAGCATCTTTCAGGTGGTCAGAAAAAAAGAGTTGCACTGGTACGTACTTTATTAACCCCAGCTGAAATCCTAGTATTGGACGAGCCTACCAACCATCTGGATAATGAAATGGCAGAATGGCTTGAGGACTATTTAAATAAATATCGAGGAGCCTTTATCATGGTTACCCATGATCGATATTTCTTAGATAAGGTGACCAATAAAATCGTTGAAATCGATAATGGTAAGCTCTATAGTTATGTGGCAAATTACTCTAAATTCGTAGAGCTTAAGGCAGAACGAGAGGAGATGGCTCTTGCTTCAGAACGTAAAGCAAGGAGTTTATATCGGAATGAATTGGAATGGATGAAGCGCGGAGCAAGGGCGAGGTCCACAAAGCAAAAAGCGCGTATCCAACGCTTTGAGGAACTACAGGACCGTCAAGGAATAGAAAGCGAAGGAAAGCTAGAGATTAACGCACTATCCTCAAGGCTTGGCAAGAAGACAATAGAACTGAATGGTATCGGGAAATCCTATGATGATTGTACTTTGATTAAGGATTTTACCTATATCTTTCTACAGGAGGACCGTATTGGGATTATTGGTCCGAATGGATGTGGTAAATCCACTCTTCTTAACATTATTACCGGAAAACTAGAGCCCGATTACGGAACAGTTGAAATGGGTACAACGATTAAGCTGGGATATTTCTCTCAGGAAAATGAGTATATGGACGAGAAGCTTCGAGTGATTGATTATATTCGAGAGACTGCAGAATATATTCAGACATCGGAGGGAATGGTAACCGCTTCTCAGATGTGTGAGCAATTTTTATTTACCGGTTCAATGCAGTATTCTATCATTGCAAAGCTATCNGGTGGAGAGAAGAGAAGGCTGTACCTTCTGAAGGTCTTGATGGAAGCGCCGAATGTGCTGATTCTTGATGAGCCTACCAATGATTTAGACATTCAAACATTAACTATATTGGAGAGTTATCTGGACACTTTTCCTGGAATTGTTGTGACGGTTTCCCACGATCGTTATTTTTTAGATAAGATTGCTACTCGCATCTTTGCCTTTGAAGGAGACGGAGTGATCAAGCAGTATGAAGGAAATTTTTCTGACTATAAGGAAGTAAAGTTGCTTGAGAGACAGGACGAGAGATATGATTCTGCATCCAGCAATAATAATGCAGATAAGAAATCCGCTAGCATAGCTACTTGGAAACAGAAGAGTACAAAGCTGAAGTTTTCCTATAAAGAACAAAGAGAATATGAAACCATAGACGAGGAAATCGAGAAATTGGAGCAGGACTTGTCCGATACAGAAGAGGAAATTACTCTTGCTGCAACAGATTATACTAAGTTGAATGAGCTGATGAAACAGAAGCAAACATTGGAGAAATCGCTAGAGAAAAAAATGGAGAGATGGGTTTATCTCAATGATTTGGCAGAGAAGATTGAGGAAGCGAAAAATCAATGATTTACAATCTTATAATTAAGATACTTTCTTAGATTATGAACTGCTGATTATACCCTGGCAGACGCCACATAATAAATAAAAGTAAATAAGAAAATAAATCTAACAAGAATAGAACAGCCACATATCAACGCTAACTTTAAGTGATATATAGCTGTTCTATTAATTTGTAATGTTTTTGCTTACATTCATGTAGGAATGCTATTTGCGTAAATTAAATGATTATTTATACAGGGAATAGAAATCAGATCCCAAATCTTCAATCCGGTAATCGAACCATAATTTAGTATCATCCAATGCTTTATTATATATTTGTTTGCCCAGGGTATTCATGAAAAATTCCAGGACATTTTCTGAAGCAAGTATACCAATTTTTTCATTACGCTCTGTTTCAAAAAAATACTGGATATCCTCTAGCAATTGCCTTTTTTCTTCAGTGCTAATAGTAATATAATTGTATGTGTGTTTTTTCTCCATAATGACCTCCTTAGTGTGGTGGGACGATAGCTCACGTTGCACTTATCAATCCAAGTATGAGTGTTTACCGGGGCAAGCTTGATAGTGCTCCTTCGAGTATTGACTAATCGGTGAGGGATAAGCAGATTAGAAACTCAGAAACTAAAGTTTCTTCGTTCACGTTGCACTTATCAATTCAAGTATGAACATTTACACGAGCAAGCTCGTAAAATGCTCTTACTCGTATTGACTAATCGGTGAGGGATAAGCAGATTAGAAACTCAGAAACTAAAGTTTCTTCGTTCACGTTGCACTTATCAATTCAAGTATGAACAT
>JGI24708J26588_10003110_pt1 | contig 12221 bp, 16 predicted proteins | sample BioPla1DNA2_FD_26588 | JGI IMG/M metagenome (IMG submission 26588) | reverse complement strand
CTGATTTTGTTTAAAGCAATGTTTAAAGCCCGCTCCCGTTCAGGCGACAAGTCAACTATTGAAACCTCTGTTTCCGTATCGCCTCGTTCTTTTAATATTTTCAAACGCTGGTGGCCGGAGATGAGCACATTGCCCCGCTTATTCATCACCAGCGGTTCCACCAGATCAAACTCATCAATGGACTTTTTCAGTTTCTCGTATTCCTCATCCCCTGGCTTTAAGTCTTTTCTGGGATTGTATTTAGCCGGGTTAATCTCATCTAACGGGATGCGCTTAATCTCCAAAACGGCCACCTCCTTTCTATATTGCAGGGTTTTCTCACCCAATATAGAAATTAAACAACAGTCAACCAACAACTCCTGAGAAAGGGGGTGCACTAAGGTGAAAATCGAAGGGTTCGATAAATTTCAAAAGAAACTACGTCAAATGAAAAAGGCCGCCAAAGAATTAGATGGCACCCATTCTGTATCTTTTGAGGACTTGTTTACTACACCTTTCATGAAAAAATACACCCAATTCCAATCCATAGAAGAATTCTTTTCGTCAAGTAGTTTTAATGTAACCTCCCAGGAAGATTTTGAGGTCATCCCTGAGGAAGATATGGATGCTTATGTAGCAAGCAATACAAATTTTGAAACCTGGGAAAACATGCTTTCAAAAGCTGCGGAGGAATATGCTGCTAGGAAGTTAGGTTTTTAAGCTGCCGGGCAAGCCGGTTTTAATAGTAAGCTCAACCTCTTGCAGCCGGCTTGCCAACTCAATCATTTCGTCTATGATAGCTATTAGTTCCCCTGGGCCACATATCTCAATATTTGTTTTCAGTTTTTTGATGCTCATTCCCCCACCCCTTTTTAACCGCTAATACTAGCCCTTTAGCCCTCATACCCCCCTCCCTGAATTTCGCGAATTCTTGCGTGTTGCCCCGCCGCCGCTCCTGGGGCCACAGGTTGTAGGGATTGATACCCCCCTACCCCCAATCAGTAAGTGTAAACCTTACCCTTCTCTCCCCAGCGACCTTCCTTAGCTGTCTTACTATCGTGGCAAGACTTACAGAGGGCCTGTAAATTATCCTCATCCCAAAACAACTCTAGGTTACCTTTGTGGGGCTTGATGTGGTCTGCTACCGTTGCTGGAGTGATTCTACCCTGAAGCTTGCACAAGGTGCAAAGAGGGTGTTCAGACAACAAGCGCCGCCTCAACCGTTGCCACCGGGCGGTTTTATATAACTTTTGGTAAGGTCTGTGTTTGCGGTTATACTCCCTGGTCACCTGTCTTTGATGTTTGTTGCAATACCTTCCCTCGGTCAGTTCCGGGCACCCGGGGTGACGACAAGGTTTTAATGGTTTCCTGGGCATATTTAATCACCTTCTTTAATGGGCATAGAAAAAGCCCCGGAGAATTTAATCCCCAAGGGCTTCGTCAAGAATGCTGCGTTTCCCGGGAGTCGTGGTCGATCTATCCCAGGGCATATCCAGACAGCATTTAGTGTTCCTGATTTTTTCCATGCCTCTACATCTATAGTATAGCACACTTCCCAACTGACATTTGATGACATTCACTGACATTCACTGACGATTTTTAATTTCCTCTACTTCCTTTAGAGCTTTACCGTGGACCCTAAAAGCTGTTCTTATATCAAACCTTATATCTGCAGCAATTTCATCCCAAGTCTTGCCGTTAATATATCTCATCTCCAGTATCATTTGACAAACGGGATCATCCACCTGATCTATGATTTCCATGATTTCAGCTTTTAGACTTACCAACTTGTCAATATCCTCATTAATTTCCCTTTCCAAATCCACAATCTTAACCACGATGTTTTCCATATGACTTCTAGTATTATTACCGCCGGATACCTTTTCTTCCGAAAGATTTGCACTTACCCTCAAGGCCAAAGTTCTTAATGTTTCTAGGTGCTCAAGCTTACTGTTGATTCTTTGATCAAGCCAAAGGGCCTGGGATAAATATTCCTTGGCATTCACATTACAACACCTCCTATTTACCGCCGTAATAAGTCTCAAAAATATGTCTTTGTTTATCCTCATCTAAGGTATAGATTCTATCTAGGGCTTTCTTTTGATCCCGTAAATATTGCTCCTTCGTTTTATAAAAGCTACAGCCATCACACTTTTTGATTTTCAAAGCGCTGCAGCCTTTTCGTCTATAAGCAAAGCAGTCCTGCATAGTTAACTCACCTCCTGGTAAATACCCCGCACCCGGGCCTTAACCGCTTGCAGCAAGGCTTCTTGTCCGGCTTGCTTTTTAGCCAATACCTGCATCACGTCTTCATCTATGGTTTCCTTGGCCACCAGATGATGCACCACCACGGTGTTTTTCTGGCCCTGACGATGTATCCGGGCATTAGCCTGTTGATATAATTCTAGGCTCCAAGGCAGCCCAAACCAGATGATGGTACTTCCACCGTTTTGTAAATTCAAACCGTGCCCGGCCGAAGCGGGATGAGCTAACATAACCGGTATCTCACCTTTATTCCAATCTTCCATGTCTTTAGCTGTATCTAGCACCCTACACAGAAATTGTTTTTGTATCCGCTCTAGTTCATGGCGGTAGTTATAGTAAACCAACACAGGCTTGCCATTAGCCGCCTCTACTAAATCCTCCAAGGCTTTAAGTTTCTCATCATGGAGAATTTGCACTTTCTTCCCCTCGTCATAAACCGCCCCGCCGGTTATTTGTAATAGCTTGTTGGTAAGTACCGCAGCACTTCCGGCCACTATGTCACCTTCCAGTAATGGTAATAGAAGATCCCTTTCAAGTTGTCGATATTGTTCCAAGACTTTTGGTGGCAAGTTAATCCCCAGGATATTATCCATGCGTTCAGGTAGGGTTAGATAATCTCTGTTTTTCATGCTAATACAGATATCTGATAGTTTTTTGTAGATAGCTTCTTCAGCACCTTCCTTGGGCTTATAGGAAAAGATCACATGCTGATTCCGCTTATCAGGTAAAAAGTAGCGTTCCCGATAACCGCTTATGGTTTTGCCCAGCCGTTGGCCGCTATCCAAAAGATAGACCTGGGCCCACAAATCAATCAATCCATTAGGCGCTGGGGTACCAGTTAAACCTACTACCCGCTTACATAAGGGCCGCACCTTTCTAAGGGCCTTAAATCTTTTAGCCCGGTGGGATTTAAAGCTAGAAAGTTCATCCAACACCAACATGTCAAAGGGCCAGTCCTTTTTGTAGTAATCAACTAACCATTTGGTGTTTTCCCGATTTATCACATAGATATCAGCGTTAGTATTTAGCGCCTGGATACGCTTTTTTTCGGAACCTAACACTTTAGCGACCCGTAAATGTTTTAGATGATCCCATTTCTTAGCTTCAACATCCCATACATTTTCCGCCACCCGCAGTGGCGCAATTACCAGTGCTTTACTTATTTCAAAGCGGTTATGCATCAGCTCCGCAATAGCTGTTAAGGTAATCACGGTTTTACCTAAACCGCAATCTAAAAAGATGCCAGCGGCTTTACTATTTAAAATGAATTTCAAAGCATATTCCTGATAGCTATAGGGAATATATTTCACTCCATCACCTCCTGCAAAAAGTNATTTATGGTATTGTAAGAATTGATAACATAGACCTTGAAACCCAGGTTTTCCAGCTGTTCCTTTCTTTTTAGTTGTAAAGGTCTTAAATCTGCACCCGGTGCTTTGAGCTCTACGAAAAATATCCTCTTGCCAGGTAGCAGCACTACCCGGTCTGGCATACCGGCCGCCCCCGGGGAGATGAATTTCAAGGCCAGCCCCCCTGCACGTTCCACTTTTTGCCTTAGTCTATTTTCAATCTCTTGTTCCCTCAATAAAATCTCCACCTTTAATTTGCCCTTTCCGCCTCCAATTGCAATGCACTAATCCAAATTTTGCGTCCGTACTGCCGACAGTTTTTTACCGACACATGACACATACAGACACACTTTTTACTATTAACACATAGAAAAATAACTACATAAGAGTAATATAGAAATCTGCGTCTACATGCGTCTGTGTGTCGGTGGTTTCCAACTTATGGGCTATAGCAGACGCTTCCGACATATTTTCCCGGGTTTGCATAAATAATTTTCGCTTTCAGAGGCAATTCCCGTTTTACTGTCTGTGCTGTCGGTGGCGTCGGTATTAGTTCAAAATATCGAAAACCTCTCCACTTCCGCTTTGAGTTTTTTGGCCCAGCTTAATCCCAGCCCAACCCCGGGCACTCTTTGCTCCAATTCTCACACTTGAAAACCCCCGCTCTCGTAACATCCTGGAGAACATGATTTTTCTTACCGGTGTTTCACCATTATCCAAGCACCACATTTCATAAGCACTATATAGGTCTCTTGTAGTCGCCTTNGCTAAAGGGTTTAANGTACAGCAGTCTTCGAAAAAACCGCTTAGTNGATCTGTTTCCTCCTGGTATTCATTTACTGCATCCAGCACTTGTTCCGGAGGATTAAGGCCCTCCTTNTGCCAAGCCAAGCAGCCTTCTACTGCCCAAGAAAGGATAGCCTCACCCTCCTTTTTAAGCTTTTCCCCTAATTGTTTGTCCCGCTCCTGGGGAGGGATCATTACAGTAAAAGGGATTAGCATAATCCTGGACCAGATACCCTGATCCCGGCCCCGGATGTCCGGTTTGTTATTACTGGCCAGCCAAATCTTAAACTGGGGNTTGTAGGTAAAGGGGTCCTGNCGCATAAAGCGCACCTGCACCTCATCGCCGCCGGTTATCTGCTTAATTAGGCTTTCAGCAAACCGCTGACCATAGCTAGTTTCCACAGTGCTAGTAAAGCGGACTCCTTTAAGGGCCGCCAGCTCCACTGGAATTGCATCATGCTTTTTTTCCATAAATACTTCCGGCCTAGTGGTGCTGGCATAATCCCCCATAATATATTGGATAGCTTCAATAAATTTACTCTTGCCATTTCGCCCGGTGCCGTAAAGGAAAAAGAGCACTTCTTCTCCACAGCCCCCCGTCAAGCTATAGCCCACAGCTCTTTGCACAAAGGCCCTTACCTTGGGATCCGGCAATACTCTTTTTAAGAAACTGTCCCATAATTTGCTGGTGGTGTTGCGGTATTCCACAGGGCAAATCTTAGTTAGCATCTGCTCCTTGCTGTGGGGCATAAGCTTCCCAGTCCTTAAATCCAAGGTGCCATTTTGCACATTTAACAACCAGGGATCCATATCTAGTTGCTCTTGGGCCACTGGCAAATGGCTTTCTGCCAGGGTAATCAAATCTCTTTGCCGGGTACGGGATTCCGAGGTCATAGCCCATTTAAGCATGGCCCGGCGCTCAGTTTCATCATAAATTTGCATAGCCTCTGCTCCGATTCGGCGCACGGTATCTTTGGCTTTGCGATGAATCCCGCCGCTATCGTCAATTTTCCAGCGCCTACCGTTCCAGATCAGCCATTTTCCCAGCTCGTAGCAGTAACGGAGTTCGTCCCCATGGTGGAACACAAGCCGTTCAGCATTACCGGTGTCTGTGCGGCGAAAGACTCCACCGCCAAAATCACTGGTAGCTGAGCTAATACCCATCCATTCCCGTACCCTGCCAACAATTTTCTCGCCCACGGCTTCGGCCAGCTTAGGCCAACCACTAACAGGCATCCCTTTTTGTAGCTTGTCAATAGCGTAGCCTACCGCCCTTAGACGCATTTCTATTTCTTCATCTTTGGCGGCCTGCACTACCGCTTGAGTGAAAATTTTTATCTCCTTCAGGCTCCAGCCGGCATGGGCCAGTGCACCGGAAAGATGTAAGGCGGTATCCTGACGAGCCCCGGACTCTGGCCAGTGACGGGCCAAAAGTGCTGCCGCCGCTGTGAGCCGGGCTACTTTAAGTAGCTCCACATGAGCCAACTCTTTGGGCTTGCCTCGTTCCATCCAGATCACCTTTTCACCCGTAGGATGGATTGAAGGTGGAATCATGGTTTGGCTACCGGTACTGCGAACTTCCAAAATGGTAATGTTCCCTACAGGATCTTGGAACTTGGCAGTTTGCGCTTCCAAGCTGCGATATAATAAATGTGCCTGTCCTATGCTTTCTCTGCCAAAAGTAAGGCCGGTCTCCGGCAATAGGTAGCCAGCGGCAACAACCGCTTCTGGTGTGTCACAATCAATATCCACAATCCAGTCCGAAGGCTCCCCCAGCAGTAAGCCAATATTGTGATCTGGGGTGAAGATTTGATTGATTTCTTCTGCTTTAATAAGGCGCTTTTGCCATTTAGATCCAATTGGCTTTTTCTTTTTGGTTTGCAATGGGATGCAATGCCAACCCTGTTTAAGCATCTGGTGGGCTGTTTGGGCGACTAGATTCATAAAGCAGCAGCCTCCAGCTCCAGCTGGCTGTTAAACCTTTTTACCCTAAGTCCCAATTCCCCCGCCCGGGCAATCTCGCCAGCCATGCCTTCCGAAACCTTATCTCCAAAAGCCCACAGTTCATCACATATTTCCAGTAGCTCTAAGCCCAAGTCCAGACCTACGGCCCTTTCCCCGGGGTCGGTATCATCGAGGAAGGTGGTGAAAATGACATGGGGGGCTAAAGGGATACCGCCTTGGCCATAAATATAGCGGGAGTAACCGATGGCCTTTTGGATATTTCTCTCCACATCTCCCCTAAGGGGGGAGCAGATGTAGATGACAGGTCTTCTTTGACCCTTGTCCACCAGCAGTCGGTTTAGATACCAACCAGCCTTTTGTAAGTCTTCTTCCCCAGCTTTATGTTCAAAGCGGGATAGGTATTTAATGACGTTTCCCGCTAGGTAACCTTTAAATTGTTCATCTGTTAGTTTGGCTTTGATAAAGTCGATGGTCTCGATACCACCGGTTTTATAGTGCTTGGGGTTAATTCTGTCCACGGTTTTCTCCCTCCTCTAGGCAATTTTTCGTTCGATGACCGGCAGCAAACCCTTCTTGTTTTTTAGCAGTTCATAAAGGAATAGGCGGCCTTTTTGTGTCCAATAGGTATGCATGGCACTTCTTTTTGCATCAATGGTGTGGGTCTTAGACTGGGTATAGCCTTGGCCGGCATAATCTTGGTATAAAAGCCAGGTGTTGCCCATCTTATACTGGACACCTAATTCGTGAAGCAGCTTATTCATAGCCTGGCCTGACATGCCATAATCCTTGGCAATTTTGGTGATAGGCATCAGGGATTTGTTTTGTAAAATGAGGTCATAGTAAGAAGCCTTGGGCCTTAACTCCCCAATAATTTGCTTTTGCTTGGCAGTTTCCAATTCCAGTTCTTTTGCTTTTTCCTTAGCCTGCTTGTATTCCTTAAAAAGCTTGATGCCCAAATCGGGGTTATTTAAGATGTCGTCGATGAGGGTATCGGTGGCATATAGGCCGTATTTTCTAATAGAAGGCAGCACCTCATCAAAAACCCATCTTTCAAATTGCTCTGCCTTGGGTAGGTTGGAGCGGATAATCAAGCGGTAAAGATCACCCTCAGGGATAAAGTTCATTTTTATAAGTTTGTTAGATTCTGCGGATGAGGTAGGTCGTGTTTCACTACCCACCTACAATGCCTGCTCACCGCATCCTTTGGGTTTACATAGCCCAACATTCTGGCACATTCTGTTGCAGGAAAATGTTCCCGATTATCAATGATCAAAACACTTAACTCTCCAAACTCTGTATGATTAAACACCTGTATATCTCTCATGAATTAAAACCTCCTAATCTTTCATATAGTAATCACTTTCAAAGCCTTCAGCCTGCAAAGGTAGTCCCGGCGCCCATGCAATATCCTGGCTCATGATTGCCTCCACTTCTTTAATCGAACCAAAGCCATGAGGCACATCCAGCACCACCTCGTCATGGACATGGAAGGCGATTTTATAGCCAGCTTCATCAAGCCTTAATATTGACTCTGCTAAACAATCTCTGGCAATGGCCTGAACAATATTTTCCGCAAGCTTTCCGCCATAGGTTCTTATCCGGCGCCATTTGCCAAGCTCTATCCCTTCGTAAGTTAGCCCGTATTTATTAAAGCGCTCATCTAGCTCAATCCGGGGACGTACATAAGCGAGGCTTCTGCCAGAAGGTAATCCAATAAAGAGCATCCCGCTTTTATAGTAAAATTTAAGGCCGTATCGCATTTTGACCGCTGTCCTATTCTTTACGGACTCAAGGGCCGCATCTTCCACATCCCGCCAGAGCTTTATAATATTCGGATTGGACTTTCGCCAAGCAGCTACAATTTCCGGTAGTTCCTCCTCTGACAGCCCCATATTTAAAGCACCCATGGCTTTTAAGGCACCAATACTACCCTGGTAACCACAGGCCAAAGTAGCGATTTTACCTTTTTGCCGCAACTCATATTCCGGGTTGCCCCGGATAATCAGCTTCATCGGTACCCCAAACATCCTGCTGGCAGTCATCTCGTAAATTCTTCCGTGGCCTTTGAAAACGTCCACAACCCACTTTTCTTTTGCTAGCCAGGCAATAACCCTGGCTTCAATGGCACTAAAGTCCGCTATAATAAATCGGTGATTAGGGGACGGCACAAGGGCTGTTCTAATTAGCTGGGATAATACATCGGGCACACTGTCAAAGAGCAGCTCCAGTGCTTCATAATCACTGGTTTTAAGAAGCCTTCTGGCCAGGTCTAGATCAACCATGTTATTTCTAGGCAGGTTATGCACCTGCACCAGCCTTCCCGCCCACCGGCCCGTTCGGTTGGCCCCGTAATATTGCAACAGTCCTCTAACACGCATATCTTTACCAAGGGCCCTCTTCATGGCTTCATATTTTCTCACAGAAGTTTTGGACATCTCTTGTCTAAGTTCCAGCACCCGTTTCACCACCGGGTTACCTGTTGTGGCTAACAGTTCTTCCACTTTTGCTTTGGCCAGACTATCCACTTTGATGCCGTGTCTGCTTTGTAGCCACCTTTTTAACTGGGCCGGGCTGTTGGGGTTTTCCAGCCTGGTTAAATGAACAGCTTCCTCCATCAATTTCTTCTGGTAATTTTCATCGCAGTAGATGGCGTTTTCCACCAAGCTTTGGTCGATCCCAACTCCATAGTCGTTAATGCGCTGGTCCAAATGCCACAACCGCATTTCCTTTTCCGGCATTGGATAGCGCTGTAGCCTATGCNGAATGGCCCGTTCCACCTCCACATCTTGTTTGCAGTAAACTTTAAACTGCTCCCACCTTTTTACATCGTGTNCGGGCAGATTACGTGTCCTACCGCCGTTGGCTTGGGTCGGCTTACAAGGCATTGAAAAGTATCGGATTAAGGCTTTGCCCTCCTGCATCTTTTGACTAGGCAGGTTTAACACCTTGGCCACCTTTTCCAAACTAGCCGNCAAACCTAAAGTTAGGGCATGGGCCTGGCTGCAACACCACTGCTTAGGTGGCATTGGCATATCAAGATATTGTGCTAGGCAGGTTCTTTCAAAATTAGCGTTAAATGCTGCTTTGATAACAGCTGGATCTGTTAAAGCCCTAAGAATTTCATCAGGAATGACCTCATCATTGGCTAAATCAACAACCTGCACCGGTTCGCCATTAAAGGCATAACCGAGTAGCAAAATGGTAAAATCCTCTGCCTGGGTGTAGGCGTAGACCCCACACCTGGCGAGGTCTACGCTGCTGTAAGTTTCAATATCTATAGACAGCATGTTATTGAAGAATATCAAGGGCATCATCAGCCAAGGGTTCAAAGTCATCCTCAGGCTTGGATTTACCACCTAGCGGCTCGCCATCTTCCAGCTTCTGCAGGTTTTGAAGCCCGCAGGCAATGCCTTTATTCCCGTTGACGTTATAGGCGTAAAAGATTATGCTGGCCCTGCCATAGCAGCCGCTATAAAATTCAGTTTGGTCCAGGATGGGCTGGACATTTTTATCTACAAGGCCAGGCTTAATAAAGCTGTTAGCATTTACAAAATAACTGTCGGCATAAGCCTCATCATCAGATCTGTCGGTATCCCCGTCTCGTAAAGGAGTTTTAAGATGAGAGGGGATTTTACCACCTAGCTTGGCAAGCCCTTCCTTTTTGGCTGTTTCAATGGCAGATTTAATCTTTTTTAATGTCTCTGTATCACTTTTGGGAATGATTAAAGACACCGAATACTTGGGGTCACTACCGTTTACTGACTTTGGCTCCCACACATTGACATATGAAAATCTAACTTTTCCAGTTATCACTTTGGTTGACATTTATATTTCCTCCTTAAAATCAATTTCCGCTGTGCTTTTTATTGCCGGCCTTTTATCATCCACACTCACCAGCTTTGGTTTTCCCGGGGGTTTTTTAATATATGGCCCCAGGATTTCCTTAAACTGCTCCTTGCCCATTAGCCGTTCCATGGCTGTAATGCCTAGTAGTTTTTTGGCATAAATCCTTTCTTCACCGAAACCTGCCGCCATTAAAACTTCGGCTGCCTGAACCTCGTCTTCATATCTGCGGTAGCTTCGGCCCTCAATCAGCTTGTACCCTGGCCATTCCTTGTTATGATTTACGGCCTGGTCTAGGGCGTAAGCTTGAACATCATTGACCCATTTTTGTAGGGCATCTGTTACTGATAGAATTTCAGTAATCTCCTCATCTGTTAAAAGGGGTGGTTTTTTGAAATCATGCCGAGCCAATTTCATATGTTCGTCAGCCCTAGCCCGGCAAGTAAAGCGGACTTTGCAAAAACGGCAATGTTCGCCGGACTTAAATTCGCCCTGCCCTCTGAAGGCCAAATCAGCTATGGGCTTTGCGGTATGCTCGCCCCAGTGAAGCAGTTCTTCCAGGGGCATTTCAGCAGTGCTGATGTTATCTAGCCGGGGCTGATGGATGGTCATTTTCACTGTGTTAATCCTATAAAGAACGGAAAACTGATGGATGGCCCCTAAGGCATATAGCCGCATTTGGCTGTTATCTACCGCTGAAACTTGCACTCCTCTGCCAAACTTGAGATCCACCACTTCCAATACACCATCGGTCACTAGCACTAAGTCCCCAGTTCCAAAACCCTCCGGCACCCAAGGGCTGTAATCCAATCTGGCCTCTAGGAGCACCACTGCATCTTTGGTACGGGCTTTTGCTTCATTGATTTTTTCAATAGCAAAGTCCACGTAAATCTCCACATCATCTTCTAACTCTTGACTGTAAAATTTGTCCTGCTTTAATCTTTGAAGTCTCCTGTTATACTCAAATGTAGTTATGTTTTCTAGGTAACAAGCTAGTTTAAGTTCCGCCAAGGCATGGGCAAAGGTGCCTTCCCGGGCGTATTCGCTAGACCTTTCCTCCATCCCAGCTTCCAATCGAGCTGAAGGTGGGCAGTTAAGCCATCTATTGGAGCCGGAAGCTGAAAGTAACGCATGGCCCGGGCCAGCCTTTCTTTCGCTTAAAGCGCAATTCACCTTCTGTTTTGCCATTTACACCCCCTCCGCATCTTTAAGAAGTGCTGGGTAATTTTCTTCCAGAACATCCGAGAGTTTCTCCCCGCCATGTTTTTGTAGAAGCGCTTTAACCTCAGCCTGCTTACCCTCTTGCATCAGTGCTGCCAGTTTTGCCCTAACTTCCTCCAGAGTAATTTCTGGTGAAGTAGCCATTGTTTCACCAGGCATGGCCGGTTTTTCTTTTGCCAGTTTCTCTATGCTATTTGCCAACTTTCTAAGGTCCTTTGCGATATTTAATACAAGATCATCCGCCATCTTTTTTCCCCTCCTTTATAGCCTTTTGGCTTCCTGGTAGAAGGCATTGTAGGTTTTCGGATTTACTTCCACCAGTTTTGCTGCACCGTATTTTCCCAGTAGCCGCCTAATTTCGGATATCTTGCCCTTTTGCATTTTTTCTGTGAGTATAATGCTGATATCTTGAATGGTGATTTCATCTGGATCTATCTCGCCCTTTGCCAAGGCACGATATCCTGCCGCAAGTCTTTCTAGTTCCTCTGCCAGTGCAAAATGTAGCTCGCTCACAACTCCACCTTCTTTCTTAACCACTTAGAGCAAAATCTTTAATAATGCTGTTCATCACTAACAGGTCGTTGCCGGAAAGGTTAACGCTTAATCGCTCCAACAGCTCTTGCTGTTCAGGCTTTAGGTATTTCTTGTGCAAATAATATCCATCGGCAACCCTAACTCCTCCACCGTAACGACCCCGGATAGTTTCTATGGGGTAAGAAAGCGATAGGATGTCAATATCGTTTTTAATTGTCCTGACACTTACACCAAACTCTGTGGCCAGATTAGCCATAGTATCTTGCCTCCTGCGGCATA
>JGI24708J26588_10003108_pt1 | contig 12226 bp, 6 predicted proteins | sample BioPla1DNA2_FD_26588 | JGI IMG/M metagenome (IMG submission 26588) | reverse complement strand
TTTCCAACTGATATCAGGACTTAATCCAAATGGATCTGTTAGTTTCACTGGATTTCCCTGTACGTAGGAGTAGCGATTCAAGCTTTGGCTTTTTAAGATACTTCCAGTTAATACATCTTGGTTAATAAACCGTTTTATGTCTACATTATAATATCTGGCTCGCATGTAGTAAAGGCCATTTGAATCGGTCATTACTCCGTACATTCCGTTATATAGGAACCTAACGCTGTTTTTGTCACCTGACAGAAGTTCACCGTAGGTACCATAGGAATAGGTATATATTACTTTACCCTTCTCATTTGTTATTGCTGTAGTACTACCAAGGTTGTCATAGTGATAGGTAAGGTATCCCTTATCCTTACTTTCTTCAGCTATTAAACCTATACCATACAGATATTTGATAGTTTTACCAGCACCCTTTTTTTCTCCCTTATTATTCAGTTTGTACTGAGTCTCAGTTAGTATTTGACTTAAGCTACTGTTAGTATTGATGACAAACTCAGTTCTAGTCTTAGCTTTGGAATCGATGATTGCTATACGATTATTTTCTGCATCATATTCGTAGGATAGATTTCCCGCACTTATTAGACGGTTTCTACAGTCATATGTGAATTTAGTCATAGCTCCGTTAAGTGGACCGTAGATCATGTTTCCATCATCATCGTATAATACTTCTACTCCATTGTATGAAATCAGGCGGTTGGCTTTATCATATACCATCGTGGCACTTGTAAGTTTTTGTGCACCATCTTCTGACATAGAAGTTTTCTTTGTTATATTGCCTGCTTCATCATAGGTGTAGGTATAACGGTTGATAATTATATCCCCGTTTTTGCTTTCTTGTGTGATTAACTGCCCAGCTTTGTCATATTCGTAGGTTTCTACGCTTCCTTCTGGTCTACTAACCTTTACAAGTCTACCATTTCTGTCGTATTCATATTTTGTTATTCTATCTTGCCAGTCTATTACTTTGGTTATTTGTCCGTTTTTATTATAACTATAGCGAACAATTTCACCACCTGGATATGTAAGGCTGATTAGGTTACCAAGTTCATCATAACCGTATTTTACTGTATTTCCTTTATAGTCTGTATATTCTGTAACACGGTTTAGAGCATCGTATTTTCTAGAAATAGTTCCTTTTTCATCGCTTACTGTAAGTATGTTACCATTGCCATCGTAGGTATATGATGTGGTACCAAGTTGGTCTGTAATGCTGGTAATTCTACCTGCTGGATCATATTCATATATTGTTGAAAGGTTTCGACCATTAATGCTTTCTTCTAATAATCCAATGGAATTATATTTATAACGATTTCTACTTCCTATGGCATTAGTCTCCACCAGAAGTCTTCCTAAGCGGTCATATTCATATGAAGTCATACCTCCGTTTGGATCAATCAATGAAATAATGTTGCCCATGCTATCATATTCGTACTTACTTATTCCACTTTCTGCATCCTCTACCATTAGAAGTCTACCTATGTTGTCATAACTATATCTTGATGTAGCTTCCACATCTGTATTAGCATTGGCTATTATTTTTATAAGGTTGCCCATTCCATCATAGGAATTTAATGTTATATTACCTAGGGCATCTTTCATCTCTATAGGATTACCCATTTTATCATATATGATTTCTGATATTGTAACACCCATGGCATCAACCATGGAGCTAACATTACCAGACATATCATAATTGATTTTTACCTGATTTCCTTCTCCGTCGGTTGCTAAGATAACACGGCCCAAAGCATCATATTCATAACTTAGTATCTCATTACCGCTACTTGCATGGCGAATAATGCTGACTACTCTGTCTTCTTTATCGTATATGAATTCTGTGATTCCACCTAATGCATTTACTGACTTTATACAATTACCATTAGCATCATATGAAAACTGTGTAACATTCCCATTTGGATCAATACTCTTAACTTGATTACCGTATATATCATATTCATATCTATATTCATTGCCTAATGGATCCCTCTGACATGTCAAGTTGCCTGCTTTGTCGTATTCATAGGACATTGAATGTCCTAAATGATTTGTCTCTCTAATTAGCCTCCATTGCTTATCATAAGAATAAAGTATACGACTACCATCATCATATATCACCTGGTACAATTTGCCATTTGGATAATACTTATAATTTGTAACTGAGCCATTTGGTGCTGTTATACTTAATATATCTGCATTTGAATTATATGTATACGAAGTCTCTTCACCATTTTCATTAACTTCTTTGACAAGATTACCAGCAGCATCATATGACATGGTTCTAAAAGTACCATTAGAATTTATCCTTTTAACTTGACTACCTTCAGAATCATTAACATATTTGAATATCTCACCATCGACATACTGTGTCTGGGACAGGTAATTATTATCGTCATATATTAAGAGGGTTTTATCTCCTGTAGGATATATTATGGCCGTCTGTTGAGCAGTACAGTTATACTCATACTTTGTTACTTCTCCAAGGGGATTTTCCTCAGCAATAACACGACTTAAATTATCTAATGTATATTTAGTAGTTGCTCCTTCCCTGTCTGTAACTGCAACGATATTACCCCTATTATCATAACTGAATTTTGTTTGATTACCATTATAATCAGTAATACTTATTAACATACAATCTTCATATTGATATCTAATTGTACCTAATCCTTCTACTGTCTCAGTAAGCACTTGCCCATGTTCGTTATAAGTGTAGTAAGTCCTTTTCCCATTTGCACTTATAGTCGATGTGAGTAAATCCCTGTCATCATATGTGTTTGTAACAATACCTTCATCAGATGATATTGTAAGTAGATTTCCTCTCTTGTCATATGTCATAGTGGTAGTCACGCCATAGGCATCTGCTATTTTAATAAGATTCTTGTTGTTATCATATTTGTATTGAATGACATTATTTTCTCCGTCCCTTGAACTTATTTTATTACCTTCACCGTCGTAAGTATAGATAATAGTTTCTCCTTTACCATTGGTTGAACTGATTATATCCCCCTGTCTATTTGAAACTATCTTTAACTTCTCACCATTACGATCTGTAATATTGGTGATGGTTCTACCATATTCAGAGACATCATAACTAAAGTATGTTAGAGGTGTACTTTTGTCTGCATCGTCCTGAGTAAGCACTCTTCCTATTTTATCATAGGTATTAGTTACAAAAGTAACTCCATCATTATTTTTTCCCGTTAGTATTCTACCCCTATCATCGTAAGTGTAATATACACTTTCGCCTAATGGATTTGTAATCTTTGTCAGACAATTATTGGTATAATTAAATGTTGTTTTTCTTCCTGTGTAGTCTTCTACAGATGTTATCAAACCATTATCGTAAAATACTGTCAGTTGCTTGCCAGTTACTTTCTCCAAAATCACAAGCTTTTCATCAGAATGATATAAATTAATACTTCTTCCACTAGGATCTATCATTTGAGTTAACTGCCCATTCTTATCAAAATGATAGATATAATGACTAGGAAGCTTTAGTTCATATAATCCATCTTCATTACGATATAGCTTTGTTCCACTCTTCCCTTCTACCATAAAATTATATTTAAATATTGCTTTTTACTTACATAGACTTTTATATTTTTACATCATCTTATAAACATTACCTTATTTTACATTATATTTCAACCTCTCTTTTTTCCTATATAACGAAAAAGGTATAATTTATTATCCAATTTATACCCCAAATGTGTTAACATAAGAATGTTAAATGACGAAAACAATATACTAATATATAACTTACTATGGAGGACATGATGAGAAGAAAGATCTTAAGAATACTTATACCTTTAGCCTTGATTTTTATTTTAACTGAATATCTATATTACACAAATCCGGACAGTGCTGGAACACATAATGAAAAAATTTATAAGGATGATACATTTTCTTCTACATTAAAAGTACATATTATTGACGTTGGACAGGGGGATTCTATTCTTATAGAATCAGACAATCAATATATGCTTATAGATGGTGGGGAGAAGAAAATGTCTGAAGTGGTAATAGACTACTTAGAAGACACAGGTGTAAAGAAGTTAGATTATCTTATAGCCACCCACCCCCATAGCGACCACATTGGTGGACTAGAAGATGTAATCAATCATTTTAAAATAGGCAAAGTTATTATGCCTGATGTGATACATACCACAAAAACATTTGAGAATCTACTAGATACTATAGCTGAAAATCAATTAAAACTTACAAAGCCTATAATAGGTAATGAATATGCTATTGGGGAGGCTACTTTTGTAATAATCGCCCCCAACAGCCCAGAATATGATAACCTTAATAACTACAGCGTAGGAATCAAACTTACTTTTGATGAAAATTCCTTTATCTTTACTGGGGATGCTGAAGTGGAATCAGAATATGAGATGATAAGTAATGGAATTGATCTTGATGCAGATGTTTTAAAACATGGTCATCATGGATCTTCCACCAGTAGTAGTGATGAGTTTTTGGATGCCGTATCTCCTGATATCACTATTGTAACTGCAGGTGCAGATAACAAGTACGGTCATCCCCATCGTGAAATCCTTGCAGCTGTAAAGAAGAGAAATATTACTCTTTTTAGAACAGATATTGAGGGTACAATAGTACTAGAATCAGATGGTAAAAATATAAGCCGAATACAATAATATATTAGACATTTGAATACAATTTATGTTAGACTATTAAAAAATTATTGAGGGGTAAAATAATATGAAGAAGTACATAGTTGATAGATTCGAGGGCGATTATGCCATATGTGAGGATCAACATAATATATTTGTTAATATTAGAAAAAGCAATCTTCCTTCTGATGTAAAAGAAGGAGATTGCCTTATTATGAAAGATGATGGTAGCTTTGCTCTTGATATTGATGAAAGCAAAGCTAGGATACAGAATATCAGTAAAAAGCTTAAGAACCTTTTCGAATAAAAGTTAGGATATCTCCCATCTAGCCTTACTGCCTTTTTCACCTTTACTTACTACAAGCTTAGTACCAATTTGTGCCTTTAGCTCAGTTACGTGGGATATAATTCCCACCAACCTCTTACCTTCAGATAAATCATTAAGAATCTTAATAGCTTGCTCCCTGGTATCATCACTTAGGGAACCAAAGCCTTCATCAATGAACATGGTATCAATATGTATCTTACCTGCACTATTTTGTATGATATCGGACATACCTAGTGCCATTGATAAGGCTGCCATAAATGATTCACCACCGGATAGGGTCTTTACATCACGAACCTGACCATTTACCATACTGTAGACATCAAGATCTAGACCTACTTCTCCTTGACCTGATAGGTCCTCAATGTCACGGCATTTTAGAATAAATTGATTGTTTGACATGGTATATAATCGCTTGTTGGCTTCATGAAGTATCATATTAAAATACCTTCTCTGAATGTATGTCTGAAAGTTAAGTCGTTTTTGACTTAATTTGCCGCTAGCAGTCCCTGCCAGTCTACTTATTGTTGTATAGTCTAACTTAGTCTTCTCCCTTGTAGCCACAAGCTTTGCAACTTTGCTATACACATCTTGGTTTCTACTACGAATTCCAAATATATTCTTACTTTCTTCCTCAAGGATCTTCTTATGTTTTATAAGTTCTGACTTTTTCTCTTCAAGTTCTGTGGTCTGGATTTTAGATTTTCCCTTGGTCTGCTCTGTATAATTCTTAATATTCGTGTCATTTTCAATTATTTCTTCTCGGTATATTTGATGCAAATTACTAAGATTTTCTATCTTCTCTTGACTAAGCTTAGCCTTATGATAACTATCTTCATCTATAAAACCTTGCTTCTTTATCTCATTACTAAAGGCTTCTTCTGCTTCATTTACATCTCTACTAAGACGATCTAAGCTTCCCTCTTCCGACTTAAGAATTCCTTGTTTTTCGGCTAATTGATTTAACAATGATTGATATGTTTGTGCTGCTTGTAATTTCATTTCCTCTAGCTTTTGTAACCTACTCTTAGCTTCAAGCAACTCCTTATGGGCATGATCTTTACTTTCATATACGAGGGCTTCTTTAAGGGATTTTATAATGGTTGTGGTCTTAGTAAGGCTAACTGCCACCTCATGTAAAGCCTTATCAGTTTCTTCTTTTGATTTATCATATAATTCAAGATCTTCATCTAAAGATTTTAGCAAGGCCTCATTGGCAGTATATTTTTCACTATTCCTTTTAGCCTGATTTCTCCTATCTATCTTGTCTTTAAGCTCCTTCTCACATTCAACTACCATAGACTCAATATCCTTAAGGGTCACATTTTCAGGATCAAATAAATCATCTACTATCCTTCTTCCCTCATGTGCTGCAAGATCCCTTTCCTTTTCATATGCTTGCTTTGCCTCTTGCAGTGATTCATATAGGGTCTGCTTATGCTTTTGAGCTTTTTCAAACTTTTCCTTAGCAGTCTTTAGGATACTTTCATCGATCCCATCTTCCTTATCTGTCGCCTTATGGGGATGGGATGTGGATCCACATACGGGACAGGGGTTTCCATCTTCTAAAGTAGCGGCTAATATCCCAGCTTGCCCTTCTATAAAATCATGATATGTTTTATTATAATGATTTTCTTGCAAGTCAAATGCTTCAACAGATTCATTATATTCCTTGGTCTCTTCTTGGTATCTAATCTTTAGTTTCTTTGTTAAGTCAAGAGACTTAAGTAGTCCTTCTAAGGCAAGCTTTCTTTCAGTTAAGATCTCAACCTTATGAATCAAGCTTGTATATTGCTCAGAACTTTTCTTATATTCCTCCTGTTCCTTAAGTAGCCTATCTTTACTTATCTTGGTCTGTTTTATATTGTCAAGGACCAAAGTGTTTTCTTTTTGTATCTTTATTTCATTTTCTTTAAGTTCTTGTAACTGCTCACTTATAATGTCTAGCTCTTGATATTTTGGCAAAAGCTCATTTATATTATTAATCTTTGTGTTAAGTTCTGGACTATCCTTCTTATATTCCTCTTCCCTTAAGTCACTATCTTTCTTTAGTAAGTCTAATTTACCCTGCTTATCTTCTAGCCAATCCTTGATTTCACTAATTCTCTTCCTACATTCTGTTAATTCTTTATGTTTGGCATGATAAGCCGCCTCTTTAGGTTCTACTATCTGAGCTTTCTTAGCCAGGTCAACCTGCTCCCTAATCGAATCCATCTCTTCCTTCTTACTATCAAGTTCTTTCTTCTTATTCAGAACTGTCTCTAAGGAAGCAAATAATTTATTGGTATCCTCTGCTTGTTGAAGTCTAGTATTAATTCCTTCTAGCTCCTCTTCATTCCTAACTAAGGCTCCTTTAATTTCTTCTTCTTTTGATAGTGCCTCATCTATTATCTGATTTATAATATTAAGTTGTTTATCTGTATCGCTTTCCATAAAATCTGATAGTTCTTCCCACTGACTAGCAAGCTCACTGCCATCTATACAGCGAACATCATCTAATTCTCTGATTATGGACTTGCGATTATCCTCCAATACAGTGTGGATAGCCTTTGTTCTGTTTTTTAACTCCTCTTCAATCTGCCAATATATCTTGGTGTCAAATATCTTGGCAAATATCTCTTTTCTTTCTTTTGATGATGCATGAAGAAGCTTAAGAAAATCCCCTTGGGCAATCATAGCAATCTGAGTAAATTGGTTGACGTCAAGGCCAATAATTTCAATTATCTTCTGATTAGTCTCTCTAATCTTTCCCTTATAGGGCAGACCATCAGGCATAATAAGGGTTACACTGGGTTGCTCTATAGTCATAGTATATTCCCCGTCCTTATTCTTCCTCTTACTCATACGATTTTGCTTTGGGCTTCTGGTAATAGTATAAAGTTCATTATTATAGGAGAATTTGTACTCTACATAAGTGCTTGTACTTTCATCTGCATATTGGCTTCGCATCATTTCACCGCTACGTTTTCCTCCGCTGGTCTCATCATATAAAGCATATGTAATAGCATCAAATATTGTAGTCTTTCCGGCACCTGTATCACCAGTTATAAGAAATATTCCGCTATTTGTATCAGTAAAATCTATGATTTCCTCTCCACCGTAGGATCCAAAGGCAGACATTTTCAAATAATATGGTTTCATTCTCTCTCCCCCTCCTGCAAGGAACTTATTATATCAATCATTATCTCCTCTTCCTCATTGCTCATAGCTTGCCCTTGCATGTCCTGATAAAATTGCATAAAAGCCTCAAGGGGACTAATGACACTTGTACTATAATCCGCCTCTTCTAATTGTGCTTTTGTCCTGCTATTTTCAATCTTAACTTCTAGGATATGATCATAATGCTCTTCAAGTTGATCCTTTGGCCTATATAGCTCATCTTCATCCGTAAGAGTTATACTTATATAGTCGTGCCTATTCTCATCTGTGGCTCTACTTATAATTTCACTAAGCTTCCCTTTCTCACTTCTTACATCTTGATATGAATGCAGAGGAATTTTATCAATAATAAGTTCTGACCCCTTATCTTTCATAGTGGCCATTGTAATAGATTTATTATGATGTTCTTCGCTGACTGAATACTTAAGGGGAGTTCCACTATATCTTATATGGGGATGTCCTATACTTTGACCGCCGTGAAGATGACCTAAAGCCACATAGTCAAAATCCTTAACCGATTGGACATCTACACTATCAATTCCTCCAACTGATATATATATCTGCTCAGACTCACAAGTGTCTGGTGATTTTTCACCTGCTACATAAAATTGATGGGACACAAGAACATTTCGCTTACTATAATCTATATTCTCTCTTTTAATAAGTTCAGATATGGCAGAGTCGTAACTATTTACAAGTCCTTCATCAAATAAATGACGTACATAAGCCGGTTTTGTAAAAGGAAGCAGATAAAAGTTCACTGAACCATATTCATCCTCTAAGACAAGCTTTTTTAAGTAGTCATCTTCTTTTTCTGGAGGATTTACGGATATATATATATTATGCCTCTCTAAAAATGAACTGGCATAATCCAGTCGTTCAGCAGAGTCATGATTTCCAGCTATTATAAGAACCGGAATACCAGGACGAATATCTGATAAGTCATTTAAAAACTTATCAAAGATTGTATATGCTTCTGCTGAAGGTACTGATTTGTCATAGATATCTCCTGCAATAATAATAACATCAGGCCTATATTCCTTAGCCTTATCCACAACCTGATTAAGGATATCCCTCTGATTATCCCTCATATTATAATAATGAAGTTGTTTTCCTATATGTAGATCTGAAATATGAAAAATCTTCATAACTTCCTCCTTCTATTAAAAAACCTAATAGTTTGATACTTGATCTTATTATATTTATTCTAACATATTTAACTACCATATCATGTCATATATAAGAATATTTTTATTGTTTATTATATTAGCCTAAAATTGTGTCAAAACCTATACAAAATCAGCTTAATCAACCTAAAGTCCTGTGAAAAATAAACCAGGTGCCTGACACCGTTCACATTTTGTTCATAATTTTGACACAGGTACCTGACACTATATATGGTAGGAGGTGGTTTATATGGTTTTAAATGAGACCTTTAAATTAAAAAATGGTATTGAGGTTCCAAAGCTTGGTCTTGGAACATGGCAGATTCCAGATGGGGATGATACTTATAATTCTGTAAAATGGGCACTGGAGGCAGGCTATAGACATATTGATACTGCTATGGCTTATGGTAATGAGACAAGTGTTGGCAAGGCTATTAAGGATTCTGGAATTCCTAGGGAAGAAATATTTGTTACAACTAAACTTCCAGCGGAAAAGAAGGGATATGATATAGCTCATGAGTCCTTTAAAAAATCTTTGTATGATTTAGGACTTGATTATATTGATTTATATCTGATACATGCTCCTTGGCCTTGGGATCAGATTGGTGCTGATTGTACTGAGGGCAATATTGACAGCTGGAGAGCTTTTGAAGAAATATATGATAGCGGCAAGGTTAAAGCAATTGGAATATCCAACTTCGAACAAAAACACATTGAGCCTATCTTAGGAAAATGTAAGCATGTGCCAATGGTAAATCAAATCCGTTTTCATATTGGAGATAGACAAGAAGATGTGACAAGTTATTGTAATAAACATGGCATCTTATTAACAGCTTATTCTCCTTTGGCAACAGGAAGAATTCTTGATGACAAGGTAATTGTGGATATGGCCGCAAAATATAATGCAACTCCAGCACAGCTTTGCATTAGATATTGCATCCAAAAAGATATGGTTGTNATCCCCAAGTCAACCAAGAAAGAGCGTATCTTATCAAATAGTCAAGTGAACTTTACTATTGATGGTGATGACATGAAAGCTCTTGATAGATTGTAATAATACTTCAAATCAAAACACCTACTAGGACTTTCCAAACCAATCCTTGTAGGTGTTTTCAATCTCTCTATTTAACTTCAGCTAAAGCTGCTTGTGCTTCTTCTTTACTATACCCATATATGAATTGATATAATTCTATGAGGTTTGTATCCCAGTCAAGGACTATAGGATAACCGATTCCATTATACTTCTTAGGAGCTTCAAAAGCACCATCTATGGGAACTCTAAATGTCTCCAATTTAGTCATCTTATTCTCTACAACTGCTTCCATCATATCTTCAATCTGTTTCTGACTTAAATCTGTTGTTACATAACCAAGGGCTTCTTTGCTTAGAGGAAGAATCCTAAGTAGATTCTTAGAAGACATTAGGCTATCAAACATTGCACCTAGTGCTCTTTGTTGTCTAACCACACGACCATAATCGTAATTAGCTCCACCTAAAGTCTTAACCTTCCTAACCCTAACATATCCCATTACTTGGTTTCCATTTAGTTTGTTAACCCCAGCCACCACATTTCTATTTGATTTTTTAGAAATATAATTGGTTTTGTTAAGGTAAGCTGCTTCTTCTTTTCCAAGTTCTATGGAAACTCCCCCAAGTAGGTCTACCAGATTTTCAAATGCATCAAAATCAACAGAAGCATAACCACTTATAGGTATCTTATAATTTTTCTCAATTGTTTCAATTAATAAATCAACTCCACCCCTAGAATATGCAGAATTAAGTTTGTTTGCTTTATATCCTGGGATTTCCACATAACTATCCCTAAGAAGGGATGTTAGTTTTATCTTACCATCTTTTGTGTTAAGAGATCCAATTAGCATTGCATCAGTATTTTTTGCTCCACCAATTTTCTCAATACCAAAGATCAAATAATTAACCACATAATCCTCGGCTACAACATTTACTGATGGTTTTCTACTACTAATAACTTCCTTATTGTTCCCCTTACCATCAGGGTTATCCTTTTGCATATGACTATATACGAACTTACTTGCCATCTTATATATAATATTTCTGCCTGGTTTTGTTCCAATTACCAGGATCATAATAAGAAATAATCCAAGAAGTGTAATTCCTACTGCTTTCAGAAAAGGATGTTTTTTCTTTTTCTTCGATCTTTTCTTAGGTTTTCTNTCCTCGTCCATTATATCAAGCACTTGCTTCTTTAATAGCTCTTCTACTTTCTTATCCCGCATGCTATCTCCTCTTATCTTAAAATGTCAATTATCAAGTTATACAAATATTACTTTTCTACATCATACTATCATCATATGAAGATAACTATGATAAACTAATTATAATCTGTATAAAATGATATCTTATTTTATCACAAATAATCGAAATTTGAAGTCTATTCTTAATATTTAAACAAATCTTAAGAATCGCTTGTAGCCATCCTTCAAAAAACTTTTCCTTTTTGACATCCCCTAAAATAAAATGAAAACTCACCTTTTGATGAGTTTTCATTATCCCCATATACCTATGCCAATGACTGGCAATGCATAAGAAAATATCATGTTTTTATGTTTTCTTCTGTGTACATTTATATAATAAACCATCTTTAATATAAATAACATGTCGTATCTGGAAAACTTTATATAATTTTTTTCCAAATACGACATTTTGATCTTTAGATATTAACCTATTAAAAAGATTGCTTGAAGGTGTTCAGTAAAATAATCGAAATTTGATTCTACTTGTAAGGTTCAGACAAATCTTAATAAATACCAGTATAGTCTGGATATATGATTTTTTAAATATATGGATTGACTTATTTTTAAGTTTTGATATACTTTATATTACTGGGGCATTAGCGCAGCTGGGAGCGCACCACACTGGCAGTGTGGGGGTCAGGGGTTCGAATCCCCTATGCTCCA
>JGI24708J26588_10003106_pt1 | contig 12230 bp, 12 predicted proteins | sample BioPla1DNA2_FD_26588 | JGI IMG/M metagenome (IMG submission 26588) | reverse complement strand
AGTTCTACTTTCCTTTCTTCTTTTTCTTAACAGCGCCATTTATTATACCTGCTACTTCATCCCAGGAGGCTTTCAGTCTAAGAATCTTTTTATTTAATTTATAATTACCTCCAGTAGCTTTTGCTATCTTATATTTCCATGATTTTTTCATTGACTGGATACTCCTACTTACTCTTTCTATTATATTATGAGAAGTAAGGTAAAATATCCACAAAACAATTTTGCTACTGAAGTAATATTCTTTTAAATATCAGTCTTTATTCCGATAAATAATCATGCGGTTAATCGGTTTTCCAATAGATACAAACTTCTCTTCATATTCGGTCATAATATTACCTTCTAGATAATGGCTGTTGTGAAGATCGTATGTAACCTCATCGGTTATCCAACCTGCTTCCTCTGCCTGTTCTAGCGAGAACTCAAATAAACCACGGTTATCCGTTTTGAAAATGATTTGTCCATCCTCTTTTAGGCATTGATCATATCTAGCCAGGAATTCCTTTGATGTTAATCGTCTTTTGGCATGCCGATCCTTTGGCCATGGATCTGAAAAATTCAAATAGATTCTTGAAATATCATCTTTATCAAAGATATTATTGAGATACTCTGCATCATATCTAATAAAATGTAAGTTTGTAAGTTCTACTTCTTTATTCTTTTCTAATGCCCGCAAGAGTACGCTGGAATATTTCTCAATGCCTATATAATTAATATCAGGATTTTGTTTAGCCATTTCCATTATAAATTTACCTTTTCCCATTCCGATTTCTACATGTATGGGATTATTGTTTCCAAATAGCTCGTTCCATTTTCCTTTATATTGTTCCGGCTCATTTACTACGCTTTCGTCCGCATTTACAATTTCTACAGATCCTTTTATATTTCTTAATCTCACCGATACGATCTCCTCTCCATGTTATATTGGGGTAGAAAAAGCCCTTTCTTAATTACAATTAGAATTATATCCTATCAATTCTTAGAATTACGAAATCTGATTGATATAATATTAGTAACTCATTACGAAATAGTATAAAATTTAGATAATGATAAATTCACATATTATAATATCAATTTCCTAAAATCGATTATATCGGCTAAGTTTTTATACGTCAATCTTTCATAATAAAATTATCCATGATTCTGGATGGATTTCGAACATTTATCCACCATTTTAATGATTTATCCACAGAATCATTGTGGTTTCCAATTGACAATGGGTAGGAAACTATAATATTATGGTAACCAGCTATATACATTTGTGTCTAGTAATTCACAGGTTTTGATATTTACATATAAAACCTGTTATAGTAAAATAGGATAGGCTAGGAGGTAATTTATGAAGCGACGAATGACTGCTTTTATTAATTTAATATTGTTCTTTTTTACCTCGTTCCTTTCTCCCATTACGGTAGGAGCTACGGTTAACGACAATCAAAGTCCTGGTTGGCCCACCGGCCCCAATATATATGCCGAAGGGGCTATTGTTATGGAGGCATCAACCGGACTTATACTATATGAGAAAAATATAGATAATGCTTATTATCCTGCAAGTATTACAAAAATACTTACTGCATTGATTGCCATCGAAAATTCTTCTATGGGCGAGATCGTTACTTTCTCTAGAGATGCTATTTTTAATGTAGAATTAAATAGTAGCCGAATTGGTATCGATGTTGGAGAGCAACTTACAATGCAGCAATGCCTCTATGCTATTTTGCTAGAATCTGCAAATGAAGTAACTTATGGGGTGGCCGAGCATATTGGTGGTTCCATTGAAAACTTTTCTAAAATGATGAATGAGAGAGCCAAGAGTATCGGAGCAATGAATTCGAATTTTACAAATCCCCATGGTCTACCTGATGATGACCATTATTCGACTCCCTATGATATGGCTCTAATTACAAGGGAAGCAATGAAAAATGAAACATTCCGTAAGATATTCGGAACACGTACCTACCAAATCCCTCCCACAAATATTCAAGAGGAAACGAGATATCTGAGAAACCATCATCGCTTTGTATTAAAGCAAGATTACCGCTATGACGATTGTATCGGTGGTAAAACTGGATATACAAGCAAAGCAAGGTTTACTCTGGTTTCAGTTGCAAAACGTGGTGACCTAGAGTTAATAAGTATAGTTATGAAAGATGATAGTTCAGCTCATCAATATGCGGATACCAAAGCATTATTTGATTATGGCTTTGATAATTTCTCGATTTATCCGATTAATGAATTAGAAACCGAGGGTTCACTTGAAGAATCTCCAATGTTTACAAGATTTAATCCCTTACTTAGTGAAAAAGAAACACCGATTGTAACTGATGAAAATGGCTATCTCGTATTACCTAATACAGCTTCTTTTCAGGATGCTGAGAAGGATATCTCCTTCTATCCTTCTCCCGAAATACAAGAAGGCAATAATATAATCGGTAATATTTCTTATACTTATATGGGCAAATATGTTGGTGGAGCAAATATTTTATATAATAACACCAACAAACTAACATTAGAAACTAAAGAGTTAAATATAAAAAATCCTGTCGAAAATTCCAGTAATGAAGATACAGAATCCAAAACGACTGGCAGGCTGTATCCAATTATTCTTGGAATTATTGCAGGAATACTGGTTCTAATAATGAGCTTATATTATATTTTTGTTGAAAGACCTCGTTTAAAACGAAGAAAAGCTTACTATAAAAAACGGGCTAATCGTAGAAAGCATTACCATGATGATTATCTGAATCTGTAAACAACTATCTTCCATAAGCTTCAAATAATTAAGAAATTTCTTCAGCTGTAAGGTTTTTATTTGGATCATCATAAAGTGGTCTGATTTCAGGTCTTTCCTCAGTTTCATAAATTGAACTTTCTGCCTCAGCTTCGGGTTTATCCATGTCTGAGGCAGTTTTATTATCCATTTGATACAAAAGTTCTAATAAACTCTCCTGTTTCTGTTGTAATTTTACGCTTTCCTCTTGGAAGATATCCTTTAATTGCTTTGTATTCTCTTTGCTATAATTTAATTTCAAATTCAAAGCTTTTTTCTGACCCTGCATGGATTTTTTTTGATATATAATAAGATCATTCAAAGCCTTTTGGTGCGCTTTTTCCAATGATTTTAGGTTTTCTAGAATGTCTTTTATCTCTTCATTAAGGAAAATAGTATTTTTCTTGGTTGCAGCATAAGATGCTTTCTGTAAATCTAATAGTTTATTTAAGTTGGTAAGAAGCTTTTCGTTTTCCTTAAGCTGTGTGTTTTCTAATTCACATTTCATTGTATTAATACTATCTTTCCACTGACTACGTATGGAATCTAAGAGCAAATATCCTGTTATTAATACAACAATCCCAATACCAATCGTTGTAAACAAATCACCATTTAATACATGGATACAATAAATCTCCAATACCAGTGAAGTAATAAAACACAAACCAAAAAAAACACTATTTAATCTCTTTGACATAACCTGGCGCACCTCTTTTGTAGTAATCATAATTAGATATGTATCTGTTGTATAAAACATAACAACAATACAGTTATTTAATTATACAAATATAATTATAATTAATTTATTTTATCATGATTCACTTTCTTTGGCAAATAAACCATAAATTTAGAACCAATATTCAGCTTGGTTTCTAAATCAATTGTACCATTATAATAGTTTACAACATGCTTCACTATGGATAAACCTAATCCGGTACCGCCTATTTTCTTGCTGCGTCCTTTATCAACTCTATAAAAACGTTCAAATACTCGATGCTTGGATTCTTGAGGAATTCCAACACCAGTATCCTCAACAATTATAATTATTTTATCAGCCTCTGAGGTAACAGTTACCATTACTTTTCCATCGGGCTTATTATATTTGATTGCATTATTAATCAAGTTAGTAAACAACTCTTTGATTTGCTGTGTATTGGCTATAATAGTTAGTGGCTTACAGTTTGTCTCAATAGTTACACCACATTGCTTTGCCAGTGGCTCCAACGAGGTACATACTTCACTTAATAAGGGGCATATCCGAACCTCTGACATTTCAACCTCTGCCTCTTTTGTTTCCAAACGTGAAATCATTAAGATATCATTGATTAGACTTGTCATATTCTGCGTCTCTTTCTTAATTCTTGTGAGAAAGTTTTTCTTTTGATTTTCATCTGTAACAATGTCATTTTCCAATAGCTCTATATAGCCACGGACAGAAGTTAATGGAGTCTTTAACTCATGGGAAGCATTCGAAAAAAACTCTTGTCTGACCATCTTTTCAAATTCAATTTGCTTCATGGATTCTTTTACTGCTTTTGACATCTCCATAATTGTATCAGCGATCATATTCATTTCCTCATACTCATACTCTTTAAAATGAAACTCAGGATTTTCCTCCTTTAGTTTTCTTAATTCCTCCATGATTTCCAATAAAGGCTTCGTTATGGATCTTGCAAATTGATTGGCTAAAAGAATGGCTATCACTAGAGTAAAGCCTATACTTATTAGAATTGCTGGAAACAATATTCCTGAATACTGTAGTATTCCTGAGAATGGGACCGCAATACGGAGAATATAATGACCGTTCTTAGATAAACATGAGACATAGAGCATAGGAATACCTAGGGTCTCTGAATTTCTTTTTGCAAATCCACTCCCTCCATTAATCGCTTCCATTACCTCTTCCCTCTTGTTATGCTTCTCCATGGTTGTATGATCATTAACTTCACTATCTGCAAGTACATTACCCTCATAATCAAAAATGGTTATTCTTGTAGATTCATTGTTTTCAATATCTTTGATAACATCTAATTGCTCTTTAAGATTACTATCATAATTTATCGTATTGTCAGCTATTCTCAATATATAAAGCAGGTTGTTCTTTGTTTTATCCATGAGAATATCACTGAAGACTATACTAAAAATACTACCAATTAAGATAAGCACTATTGACAATATAACTATGAATTTCTTAAAAATCGCTCGCTTCACTTTCACACCTCAATTTTAATTATCTTATTAGAAAAAAAAGAGAAGAATAGATATTCGCTACTCTTCTGCTTTTATAAAACGATAACCAACGCTACGAATTGTTTTAATACAATCCGAACCGATACTACCCAATTTCTGTCGTAAAGTACGAATATGAATATCCAAAGTTCTAGATTCTCCGTCATATTCATATCCCCATATTTGATTTAAAAGCTCATCTCTAGAAACAACTCGCGAGCTATTTTCAATTAAATACAGTAACAGTTCATATTCCTTAAAAGTTAATTCAACGGGTTTATCATTATTTTTAACTTCTCTTGTTCTCGGATTAATAACCAATGATTTTACTTGTATAATATCATCAGATTTAACTTTACTGGACCTTCGAAGTAAAGACCTAACCCTTGCAGCCAACTCCAATACACCAAAAGGTTTCGTAATATAATCATCTGCTCCTGCATCTAAACCGATTACCTTATCCAACTCCTTATCCTTGGCTGTTAAACATATAATCGGAATGTTTTTAAGCTTTACATCCTCACGGATAGAACGTATTGCGGTTAATCCATCCATCCCAGGTAACATGATATCAAATATAGCCATATCTGGTTTATTCACCTTCATATCTTCTAAAGCAGGCTCTGCAGCCTCGTAAGCCATAATTTGATAGCCGAAACCCTCCAATGCTACTTTTAACAATTCTCGGATACTTTCATCATCTTCAATTACATAGATTACATCCATTTTATTTCCTTCCATTTTCCTAGATTTGGGCTTACATTCACTATCTATAATACCGGATAGCTTAAATTCATTTAAAATTTATCTGAAGCTTCTTTATAAGTTATTTTAACTTATAATATCCTAATATTATTAACAGAACCTGTTTCATGGAATTCTGTCCATTCGCAAACATTTACTGCATGGTCTCCAATTCGTTCAAAGTATTTTGCAATCATTAAGATATCTACACATTGATCTTCATTTCCTGTATTATCACGAAGAATCGTAATTACCTCTTCTTTTACCATATCAAAAAGGTTATCTACTATATCGTCTCTTTTCATAACTTCTCTTGCTTCTTCAACATCAACATCTATAAAAGCACTTAATGCATCATGTACCATACGCTTTGTTTCTTTTGCCATCTCAGGTATATGCTTTGCTAGGTTATAGATGGGTTCTCTTTTTTCTCTTATCGTTAATTCTGCAATATCAGCCGCATGATCTCCTATTCTCTCCATATCTGTAACTACCTTAAGAGCCGTGGTAACAATTCGCAAATCCCTCGCTACCGGTTGTTGTTTTAATATAAGAGAAAGGCATCTTGCTTCAATTGTTTTTTCTATATCATTAATATTTCGATCACCTAGAATGATCTCTTTTGCTAAAGCTTCATCTTGTGTTTTAAATGCATACATACATTTTTCTATGGCATCCTCTATTAAAAGTCCCATTTCCATTAAATTATCTTTTAATAATTGTAGTTCATGCTCAAAACTCAATCTAGCGGTCATAACACTTCCTCCTCATAATCCATTATAATTTAGCAAATATATTGTGTCAAATAAAGGTATTATCCGAATCTACCGGTGATATAATCCTCTGTTCTCTTATCTACAGGTCTCGTAAATAATGTATCTGTAGCTGCAAACTCAACAACCTCTCCTACAAGGAAAAAGGCTGTATAGTCTGAAATACGAGCGGCTTGTTGCATATTATGGGTTACGATTGCTACTGTATATTTATCCTTTAATTCAGCCATCAAATCCTCTATTTTTAAGGTAGATATTGGGTCTAAGGCTGAGGTTGGTTCATCCATTAAGATAATCTCTGGTTCTACTGCTAAGGCTCTTGCTATACATAGTCTTTGCTGCTGACCTCCCGAAAGGCCTAATGCGGATTTTTTCAAACGATCTTTTACTTCGTCAAAGAGGGCCGCACCTCTCAAACTTTCCTCAACGATTTGATCAAGCTTTGCCTTGGATTTAATACCATGAATCCTAGGACCATATGCTACATTGTCATAAATGGACATAGGAAAAGGATTCGGTTGTTGGAATACCATACCAACTTTTTTACGTAATAGTGTGGTATCAACCCTTGGATCATAAATATTCTCCCCATCTACAGTTACCAATCCTTCAATTTTAACATTAGGAACTAAGTCATTCATGCGATTTAATGTTTTTAAAAATGTAGATTTTCCACATCCAGATGGTCCAATGAAGGCAGTTATTGATTTTTCTTTTATATTCATATCAATATTCTTTAATGCATGATTTGTTCCGTAATGTAAATTCAAGCCCTTTGTTATTATCTTATCCTTTAACATAAAAACCTCCAAATTATTAAGAAAAAGTCCTCTAGACTTCTCTTTTATGTCATATCTACAATTCCTCTACCTATAAGGAAATGGATTATTTGTTTACATCCAACTTATGTGCTAGATACTTTGTTAATAGATTGATACCTAGTACAATTATTAACAAAACAAATGCAATCCCGAATGCTGATTCATATTCCCCTTTTTCCATGCTTAAATATAACTGAATCGTTAATGTACCGCCTGGTTGTAATATTTTTTGAAATAATCCTTCTCCGTATTTTCCTACCTTCGGCAACAAATAACCACTTCCAGATGTAAATAGTAAAGCGGCAGATTCTCCAACAATACGTCCTATGGAAAGAATAATCCCTGTAATAATACCGGGCATTGCAGATGGCAATAAAATTGTTCTTATCATATACCATTTGGTTGCACCAATTCCTAATGCACCACTGCGATAGCTACTAGGTACAGATTTTAATGCTTCTTGTGTATTTCTAGTTATTAAGGGTAGAACCATAAGGGCTAATGTAAGTGCGCCTGTTAATATTGAGTATCCAAGTTGCAATGTTTGACCAAAGAATACATATCCAAATAAACCAAATATAATAGAGGGGATGCCAGATAAGGTTTCTGTTGTAAATTCAATTAAACTTACCAATTTTCCTGGCTTTGCATATTCATTTAAGTAAATGGCAGCTCCAACACCAAAGGGGACAGAAATAATTAAGGTTATAATAATTATATATATAGTATTAATAATATTTCCGGCAATTCCAAATGTTCCTTTAATTGCACTTGGTACTGTCGTTAGAAAGCTCCAACTCACCTCTGATATTCCCTGGTATGCTACATATGCAACAATACCTGCTAGTAATAATATAGAAATTGAGGCACACAAATATATAAGACCATGAATAAAACTGTCCAAAAACCGGACACGTTTATTATATATACTAGTTACTGTCAGCATCATTATTTCCCCCTTTCATAACCTTATTAAGGACTAAATTGATGATAATTATAAAAGCAAATAGGATTAATCCAATGGTAAATAGAACATCTTTATGGGTATCGGCTGCATATGACATCTCAGAAACTACTGCTGTTGTTAAAAATCTTACAGAATTGAAAGGCAGTGGAAAATTTGCCCCATTTCCTGCTACAAGGCTGATTGCCATTGCTTCTCCTATTGCACGACCTACACCTAAAACGATTGCTGTTACAATACCGGACTTAGCAGAAGGTATAATAACCTTGAAAATAGTTTGAATATGTGTTGCTCCAAGCGCAAGCGATGCCTGCTTATAATGTTTTGGAACAGCTTTTAATGAAGATTCACTTATGTTAATAACAGTTGGCAGTATCATAATTGCTAATACCAATACGGCAGAAATCAGGTTTGAACCTCCTGTAAATTGATGTGTTGGATCATCTTTAAATAATGCTATTTCAATTTTATATATAATAGGATTTAAAACCAGAATTCCAAGTAAACCATAAACAACAGATGGAATGCCTGCTAATAGCTCAACAGCTGGTTTTACTATATTTGCCAAACCCTTAGGTGCCGTTTCTGCTAAAAAAACTGCAGTCATTACACCTATTGGCACTCCAATTAATATTGCAAGGAATGTTCCAACGATAGAAGTTAGGATAACATATAGAATTCCGTAACTAGGTTCTGTCGCCGTTGGTTTCCACACAGTACCAAATAGGATGTCCTTTAGACCCACTTCAAAAATAGCAGGAGTTCCACTAATAATCATATAAATCGTTATAGAAAATACTGCTATGACAGCAAAAAGAGCACAGACAGTAAAAATTATGCCTGCGGCTTTTTCCACCGTATTTTTTGTTTTATAGCTTCCAATAATAGAGAAACCCTTTTCACTCATACAAACTCCTTATGATCTGATTTTATTCATCACAGATTCGGAAACAACATACCTTATACAAACAATTAAATTGACAAACCATTGAATTGTTATAAATAAGGTATGTGTTCCTTACACTGTCTCTATATTAAATTAATGTTTATATACTAATAGTTACTCTGCAGTTATTAATCCCACGCTCTCAATTAATGACTTTCCATCATCAGAATTCAAATATTCAAAGAATGCTTGAACTAACTCACTCTGTTCAGTTATTTCACCTTTAGTTGCCATTACAAAAGGACGGCTTAAGAAATAGTTACCTGCTTTAATATTATCAGCTGTAGCTTCCACCCCTTCTAAATTAATGGTTATTACACTATTATTGATTACGTCAAGGGACACATATCCAATGGATCCAGGGGTAGATGCTACCTTTGCCATAACACCACCGGTACTNTTNATTTCATTNGANTACTTNGCNATATCTTCAATTTCAAGTATTTCTTCAAATGCTCCTCTAGTACCGGAACCGGATTCTCTACCAACTACAACAATTGGTTGCTCTGCTCCACCAACTTCACTCCAATTAGTAATTTCACCTGTATATATCTTTGTTAATTGATCCTTTGTTAAGTTCGTTACAGTATTTGCTTTATCAATTATAATCGCGATACCATCGATTGCTACGATATTCTCAACTGCGCCAGCTTCCTTTTCAGTATCTTTTAAATTTCTTGAGGCATTACCAATATTTACTGTCCCTGCAATAACGGCTTCAACACCAGCACTTGATCCAATAAACTCAGGGGATACCGTTACACCAGGATGCTCCAGCATAAATGCTTCTGCAACAACATTAGCTAACTTCTCCATAGATGTAGAGCCTGACATTGTAATTGTTCCGCTTAATTCACTTTCTTCCTCATTCGTATCTGTTGTATCTTTATTTGTTTCAGTATCTGTATTCGTTTCAGTATTTGTATTTTGACCTGTATCTTCTTTTTCTCCTTTATCCGTTGAACAAGCACTTAAAATACCAGCGAATAATAAACATGTTAATAATAATGTAGCTAATCTTTTTATTTTCTTTTTCATAAATATTCTCCTCGTATAATATGTTTTAGATCCTATTTAAGGGTCTAAAACATATTTATTTTTTTATTGTTAAAAGAGATATCCTAAGGTTAAAATGTAGCTATAGAATAATTAGCGAAGGATAATTCATATCCTCCTTGCAAAGCCTTATGGCTATTGCTTAAAAAGCATGCTTCCTGACTTAGTTGTCATATTCTGCTTACTCAGATGCTGCATCTCTTTGATTAGCCAACAGCAAGGTATTTTTCAAAGATGAATGCTTATAATGCGAGGTTGCAGTCAACTTCTAAGATTAGGATATCTCTTTTACTAATTGTTCAACCCCTATCTCCTAATGAAAGGTGGTGATTTAGTGAAGAACAACTTTATGTCTACTTTATTTGTTGGTATTGATGTAAGTTCTAAAACTAATGTTTTATGTGCTCTAGATTTTCAAGGTAATAAACTTCTTAACCTAAGGGCTCTGAATAATCAGCCTGGTGCTGAATCTATTTTAGATAGCATCCTAAATTGCTTAAATTCTAATAGCCTAAAATATGTTGTTATTGCCTTAGAATCTACTTCCTTTTACAGTACTCACATTGCTAACTTTTTATCTTCTAACGAGCAACTATTGTTCTACAAACCTCTTGTTTATTGCCTCAACCCAAAGTCCGTTGCTAACTACAGGAAGTCGTTTGTGGATATGGATAAAACCGATCCACTCGATGCTTATGTTATTGCCGACTTTGCTAGATGTGGTAGAATCACATCCGAACCCTGGCGGGGAGCTCAGTTCCTTGCCCTGCAAAGACTTTCAAGACATAGACTTCATTTAGTTGAGTGTATAACTAGAGAAAAGGCTTATATGGTATCTAATATTTATTTGAAGTTTAGCGAACTAGCTGTCTTAGATAAAAACGAACAACCCTTTTCTAATACATACGGTGTTACTTCCGCAGCAGTTTTGACCGAGTTTCTATCCCTAGATGATATCACTTATTCATCAATTGAAGATTTAGTGACTTTTGTCTCTGCTAAAGGTAAAAATCGTTTTAATAACCCTTATGAAACTGCTAAGCTATTACAAAAAGCCGCCAGAGATTCTTATCGTCTAGATAAGGTGTTATATGAGCCCTTAAATACTTCTATTGCTTCTTCTTTTAATGTTATTAAAGCCTTCGATGATGAAATTAAAACCATTGATAAAGCTATTGCAAAAGCAATTAAGGGTATGAACACCGCCGAGTACCAGTCTCTTACTTCCATACCTGGGATTGGTCCAGTCCTTGCTAGCGGTATTCTTGCGGAAATAGGTACCATTGCTTCTTTTAGCTCTCATAACGCCCTAGCTAAGTATGCTGGACTTACTTGGAGAACTAACCAGTCTGGTAATTATTCTGCTGATGACACTAGGATGACTAAGACTGGTAACAAGTACCTTAGATATTATCTAATAGAAGCAGCTAATAGTGTTAGGAACAATATTTCTGAATACAGAGAATTTTACAACAGAAAGTACGGTGAAGTTACTACTCACTGTCATAAAAGAGCACTCGCACTTACGTCTCGTAAATTAGTACGTCTGATTTTTGGATTGCTGACTAAAAATCAAATCTACTCCAGCAATAAAGTTGGAGACATTTAAATAAATATTCCTTTCCAAACCTATTTTTTGTTAGAAAATCTTAGGTTCTATTAAGGTTACCTTTTTCTAAAAATACTGTTTCACTTCTTTAAAAATCTTTTCTTGACATACTACCAGATTGCTTTTTATTTAATTGATAGTTGCATCAACAATCTCTTGCCATTCATTTCGGTAGTCTCCTCCCCAAAGGCCTCTAGTTTCATTACTTGACAATTTCAACTTATATTCCTGTAGAATGGTATGGATTTCTTGGTGGAATTCAGGACATATTCCCCTTGCACATTCAAGGAATTCACGCATATATAAATGATACAATAAGAA
>JGI24708J26588_10003103_pt1 | contig 12237 bp, 7 predicted proteins | sample BioPla1DNA2_FD_26588 | JGI IMG/M metagenome (IMG submission 26588) | reverse complement strand
CCTTTCGATTGATTCCTTATGCTCCAGGTTTTATTCTTCAATTTCCCAGTCGAGANAATCCAAATATTCTTCCACCAAGTGTTCCTCATGAAAAACTTTCAACAATCTTTATTGAATCAGAAAAATGGGGCCGTATTATGAATGTGGATACAACAGGAGCTTTAAATGAAATTATTTCAAGAGGAGGTATTGGAGATCTGATTCGGGTTTCAGAAGCATTGCAAGAAAAGAAGATTGCCAATATTGCAGATGAAATTTTTAATAAAAAAGAACAAGTTAAGATGGTATTGATTGCTGGTCCTTCTTCTTCTGGAAAAACTACTTTTGCCCAACGTTTGTCCATTCAGCTTCGTGTAAATGGTATTCGTCCTCATCCTATATCTATTGATGATTATTTTGTAGATCGACATGTAACCCCTTTAGATAAAGAAGGAAATCCAGATTTTGAAGCTTTAGAAGCTATCGATTTGGAGTTATTTAATCAAGATTTACAGGATTTATTAAAAGGAGAGGAAATATCTCTTCCTACTTATAACTTTAAGACAGGACGTAGAGAATATAGGGATCACTTTTTAAAGATAGGTGAAAATGATATCCTAGTTATTGAAGGGATCCATGGACTAAATGATCAATTAACAAAAGATATTCCAAAAGAAAATAAGTTTAAAATCTATATTAGTGCTTTAACTCAATTAAATTTAGATGAACATAACCGTATTCCTACAACGGATACTCGATTACTAAGAAGGATTGTAAGGGATAATCAGTATCGAGGGATGCCTGCTAGCCAAACCATTGAAATGTGGCCGTCAGTAAGAAGAGGAGAGGAAAGGAATATGTTTCCTTTTCAAGAACAAGCGGACATTATGTTTAACTCTGCTTTAGTATATGAATTAGCCATTTTGAAACAATATGCAGAACCCTTGCTTTTTCAAATTGATAAGCAAGACCCACATTATGCAGAAGCAAAACGATTAATTAAATTTTTAGATTATTTTTTGGGAGTTAGCAGCGAAGAAGTTCCAAGAAACTCCATCATTAGAGAATTTATTGGTGGTAGTTGTTTTCATTAGAGTAAAGTTTAACAGAAATAGTAAAAAGGTTATTTGGAGATTTCCAAACAACCTTTTTACTATTTAAATATCCTTTTCTTTTAACAAATCACGAATTTCTGTTAAAAGTATTTCTTCCTTGGAAGGTTTTGGAGGAGCGGAAGGTGTTTTTTTAGTTTCCTTTCGTAAAGAATTTATAAATTTCACAAAGAGAAAAATGGAAAAGGAAATAATGAGAAAATCAACAATGGATTGAATAAATTGTCCGTAGTTTAAAGTAATTTCAACTCCATGAAGTCCAGTAAAATTTTTTTGTAAATGAGCAAAATTAATACCCCCCATTAGGAGTCCTAATAAGGGCATAATCATATCATTGACTAAGGAAGATACGATTTTGTTAAAGGCCCCTCCAATAATTACCCCAACAGCTAGGTCAATTACATTTCCTTTCGTAGCAAATTCTTTAAATTCTTTTAACATATTATTTCCCCCTAACGATTAAGTATCATTTCTGTTTAAAGAATATAGTTCTATGATAATGCTTTTTGCTNTATTATGCAATATCAAATAGTATGAGTTGACAAATAGAGACATTTTTTGATAGGATGGATAAAGCTTATTTAGAAAAGAAAGGAAGACGAAAGTGGCAAAAAGACGATTGAATTATCATTTGACAATTACTAAAAAAGTATTGATTTCCTTTTTAACTCTTGCTTGTTTTATTTTTGTTGTCGGAGAAGTTAGTAAGATTTATATGGATCGCATCCAATAAAATGTTATCGCCATGTATGAACAACATTTAATATCCATTGATACAGTGCATCGTATAAAACAAAGGGTCGTCCTTAGTAATAGCTACCTTATGGACGTTTTAAGAAAGCCAGTGGAAGAGACAATTGTAGAAGCAGAAGAACAATTTAATCAATTAACGATTGGTAATGAAGCAGATATTTATACCATAGAAATAAAGGATTTGAGCCAAGGAGATAAAGAGATTTTAAATAAGTTTAAAGAATATTTGATTTTATACCAAGAAGAAAGAGAAGAAGTTTTAAAATTAGTGAAAAGTTTTCGATTTTATGAAGCAGATCGTCAATATAAAAAATTAGAAGAAGCTAGTAACCAAGCCTTGTTATCTTTAGATGAATTAATTGCATCTCACAAACAAGGAGCAACTGCAGCAAACTTAGAAAACAAACAAAGTTATGTAAATTCCATTACAATTAATAGATTTATTACAATGATAGGATTTATCGTTGCTATTTTATTAGGTGGGTTTATTTCTATTAATATTTCAAAAAGATTATCGAAGGCTACTCAATTTGCTTATTCTTTTGGACAAGGAGATTTAAGTCAGAAAATGTCTATTCTTGGCAAAGATGAAGTTGGAGTTTTAGGAAAATCTTTAAAGAAGGCTATTGAAAATATGAGAGTGTTACTTTCAGAGATTACGATAGGATCTACAGATATGAGTGCATCTAGTCAAGAACTATCAGCTACCACAGAAGAAATGACTTCAACCATTGATAATGTTACAGAATTAGCTCAAGTTATTGCTGAAGGAACTCAAGGACTAAGTAAAATAACACAAGAGGTAAGTAAAACACTTCAAGAAGTTTATGAGCTCAGTATCACCTTAGATCAAAAGATGAAGGGGTATAATAAGTATTAGAAGAAGTTATCCAACGAGCTGATTCTGTCGAACAGGAAGGAAATATTTCGATTGAGATAGCAACTCAATTATATCAAGAAAATCAAAATACTATTCAACAAGCCATTGCTAAGGGAAAGGCAGTAGAAGAAGTAGCTAAATTAGCTTTTGCCCAAGCAGAGATGGCTGAAGAATTAAATCGTTCCGTACATAAATTTAAATTGGATTAAAAATCTAAAATTGGGTTATCTGTTTTAGTATAAAAGCATGAAAAGGTGCTAGGAGTTTTCCACAGCACTTTTTTCATGCTTTTATTTTGCACTTTTTTTTTGCGTGGAGATAATAGTGGAACCCTTATAAACACTAGCTTTCAACCTAAAAAGAAAATATTGTGCGATCCATCAAATATTGTTTCTTGAATTCAAAATGAGCAATTGATATTATAAAGGAGCAATATTTCATATCGAATCTTGATCAAAATTTTTAGATATTATTTTTAAAAGCAACCACAAGAATTAGAAAAAACAAATAAAAGTATACAAATAAATAAGATATGGAATATGCTTTTTTATCAAAAAATGCAAAGGGGGAAGAGGATGAAAAGAAAATTAGCTATGGCTATGTCACAATCTAATGTTGGGCTCAGTCAGCCTAAGCGTCGCCGCATCAAAGAAAATATAGAACTTTACTTAATTATGTTACCTGTTTTGGTTCATATTTTTATTTTTTCTTATATTCCAATGTATGGAATTGTTATTGCTTTTCAAGATTATTATCCTGGAAGTCCCTTTTTGGCTTTCGATGGAAGTACAAAATGGGTAGGATTTAAACATTTTATTAATTTTTTCTCGAGTCCGTATTTTGCAAGGTTGTTTAAAAATACTTTTGTTCTTAGTTTTTATTATTTTATTTTTGGTTTTTGGATTCCCATTTTATTTGCTCTCTTAATTAATGAGCTGAAAAATGGATTCTTCAAAAAATTTGTACAGACTGCTAGTTATTTACCCTATTTCATTGCCAATGTTGTTGTAGCAGGAATGGTGCTTTCTTTTATTAATGTAGATGGAATTTTCAATATTGTGTTGAAGTTCTTTGGAAAAACGCCCATGCCACTTAATACAAACCCTCAATATTTTCCGGCTATCTATACCATTACAAGTATATGGAAGAGTTTTGGTTGGAATAGTATTTTATATTTATCATCCATTACTTCGATTGATCCTAGTTTGTATGAAGCAGCTAGAATGGATGGAGCCGATCGATTTAAACAAATGTGGCATATTACGTTACCATCGATTCAGCCTACAATTTTCATTCTTTTAATTTTTGCTATTGGTGGTTTATTAAATGCCAATACAGAATTTATTTTATTGGTTTACAATCCAGCAATTTATGAGACTGCAGATGTAATTGGTACCTATGTTTATCGAGAAGGATTGATGGCTGGAAACTTTAGCTCTGGTACGGCTATTGGAATTTTCACTTCTTTGATTAATTTTGGCTTGTTATATATCGCCAATACAATTAGCCGCAAAGTCAGTGACTATGCATTATGGTAAGGGGGGAAGATGATGTTTGGAAAGAAAAAAAATCCTAATAAAATTAAACAAGGTTCAAAGGCAGTAGATGTCATCTTCTATCTATTAGCCCTGTCAGTATGTCTGATTACATTGTATCCTTTTTATTATGTTATTATTATGTCTATTAGTGATCCTATGGAAGTAGCAGCGATGAATGTTTACTGGTATCCTAAGGGGCTATACTTTGGATCCTATCAATTAATTATGAGAGATATAAAAATGTGGAAATCCTACTTAAACACCATTATTTATGTACTAAGTGGAACTTTTTTAAATTGCCTAACGGCTGTTTTAGGAGCTTACCCATTGTCGGTAAAAAATTTATATGGACGAAAATGGATCGTACGTTTTTTAATTATTCCCATGTATTTTGGGGGAGGACTCATTCCATCATTTTTGCTTATGAATAAATTAGGTCTTTACAATACCATGTGGGTTATTATTATTCCAGGAGCTGTGGGGATTTGGAACATTATCATGGTTCGAACTTATTTTATGGGGATTCCTGAAGCATTAAAAGAATCTGCATTCATTGATGGAGCCAATCACTTGCAGTTACTATTTAAGATCATGATTCCTATTTCTGTTCCTATATTAGCGGTGATTGCCATCTATACCATTGTAGGAATTTGGAATAGTTGGTTTAGTGCCTTAGTGTATTTACCTAATGAAAAATTACATCCTTTACAGATGTATCTATACCGAGTTGTAGTGCAGCAATCAGTGGACTTGAAACAGTTGTCTTTTGATGATGCATCGAAGGCTGTAGAGCGGATGCTATCAAATATTCAATTGAAATATTCTATTATTGTATTTACCACATTACCTATTATTTTTACCTATCCCTTTTTTCAAAAGTATTTTATTAAGGGAGTTATGCTAGGATCTTTAAAGGAATAATACCTTCCTTTGTCTATCGTTAGGAGAAGGGGCAAAGGGGTGTTATATAAATAACTTATATTAAAGGAGGAAAAGAAAAGTGAACAAAAAGAAAAGAATGGCCATTTTCACTCTTATTACCGTATTATTATTGAGTACATTTTTAACGGCTTGTGGAGGTAAAAAGACAGAAGGTACTTCTGGTAAGGAGGATACCAATAATACATCTTCTAACACATCTTCCGAGCAAGGAAAAGAAACAACAGCTAAAAGAAAACTTCATTTATTAGGCCCTAATACAAGTAATAAGTATATTAAATTTGAAGAAAAAGAAAAATACGAAGTTTGGGGTCACATTCAAAAGTTTCTAGATGAGGCTAATTTAGATCTAGAATATGAATTAGTGCCTGCAGAACAATATGAAGTTGTTGTAAAAACAAGAATGGCATCTGGAACAGATTTGCCTGATATTGTAAATATTACTCAATTAGATAATACAACGGTACTAAATTTAGCAAAGCAAGGCATTATTCAGGATTTAAATCCATTGATTGCGGAACATACCAATGGAAATATCAAACATATGTATGATGAAATGTTTCCTTATGCAAAAGCATTAACTACTTCAGCAGATGGAAAAATGTATTGGTTTAGTAATTTACATCAAAAGACCTATAAGAAAACCCAGCCTGCTCCTGTAGCCATTACTATGTTAATTCGAAAAGATTGGTTAGAAAAGTTAAATATACCAGAGCCTACAACAGCAGAAGAATATTTAGAGGCACTTCGAGAAATGCGTAAACAAGATGCCAATGGAAATGGACAAGAAGATGAAATATTGGTATATGCTCCTAGTGGTTTTGGAGGACCTATTGCTCAATGGTTTAATTTAGGAACGGATATTACTGCTGTAGATGTAGAAAATAAAAAAGTAGTTTCTCCTTGGTACCAACCAGGTGTAAAAGAATACTTTAAGTACCTTCAACGTTTAGTTGAAGAAGGAATTTTAGATACAAGTTTAATTGGTGGTTCTTATGAACAACAGCAACAAAAAGTTACAGAAAATAAAGTTGCTTCTATTCCAGAATATAACCTAGCCGATTATCTTGAGTCTACCGTTCAAGGTGGCGCAGAGTTCCTTCCTCTCATGCCTCTAAAAGCAGTAGAAGGAATTGAACCAGCTGCTGTACTAGAACCACCCTTTTTAGTTTGGCAAAAATATGCTATTACAAAAAATTGTAAAGATCCAGCAGCAGCCATTTCTTTCTTTGATATTATCTATTCAGAAGAATATGCAGATTTAAGTTTCTGGGGGATTGAAGGTTTAACTTATAAGTTAAATGAAGAAGGAGCTAAAGTATTCTTACAAAATGGTACTGATGAAGAAAAAGCCAAAACAGGCCAAGTACGTGGAAATGAAATTTATGGTGACACAGTATTCCCAAGGGTTCAACTTGCCAATTTAGAGTATGAATTGGATCCCAATCGAGTACCAGCTCATAAAGTAGAACATCAATTAAAAATTATTGATTATAAACCCTATTTTGTGAATATGAATAATAACTATTTAGCCATTCCTAATGATGAGCAACTTGAGCGTAANACAAAAATTTTAAATGATTTAAATACGTATTCTGCNGAGTTAGCTACAAAATTAGCATTAGGACAAAAATCCTTAGATAACTGGGATGAATATATCGCTGAATTGAAAAAATTGGGCCTTGATGAATTAATTAAAATTGACCAAGAGCTTTTAGATCGGTATAATGAGTTAAGTGGGAATTAATCCATAAAAAAGCCCTCATACATGTAAAAGACAGAAGTACTCTTCTGTCTTTTACACATTCCTTGTGAAATAGGCCTAGATGGGAGCTGTACATGATGAAAGAATTATTAAAAAATCGTACATTCCGAAAAACTTTTTTATCGTATACCCTAATATTAGGAATTCCTATTATTATTTTTAGTATTTTGTTTATGTATACTATGATTCAAGAAGAACAAAAAAAGATTTATGAAAGCTATACTATGGACGCTAATCGGATTCGGCGAACAGTGGATGATAAGATCATGGAATTAAAGGATATAGGAGATCGATTATCTAATAAAACTTGGGTACGAAAAAGCTTGATTAATACAGATATTTATAAAGAAGAGTTTGATCTTTTTAAAAAACAAGAAATGAAACAGGAACTACAGCATGCCATTGGAGAATCAGGAATTCTTTCTTTTGGAGTGATTATTTATCCAGAACAAAAAAAGCTGTTATCCCCTTGGGGAGAATATACAACAGAAGAGTTTTTTTCTACTGTTAGTATTTTTGATCCTTCAATTAAGGAACTGGTTGATCAATCCACAAAAGAATATCATATTTTAAATATTTTATCACCAACAACTATTTCACTTTGGGGGAATAAAAGACAAGTCATTCCTGTTATACAAAGTTTAGAAATAGCGAACCAACCACGAGCAGTCCTTCTTTTGTTTATAGATCCTTTTTATTTATCTTCTTTTATTCATAGAATGGCTGGTTCTAGTCTTAGTTATTTCAAAATTGTCGATGAAGTAGAAACAAATATTTACACACAAAATAATTCTGTAAAAGAAAGTCAAGATTTCGAAAAACTTCTTGCCTTTAATTTGGATTCAGAAGTGTGTCAGTGGCAGTATTTTATTTATTATCCTAATACCATCTTGACCCTTCATTTCCCTAAAATAGTTTCTACCTTAGTATCTATTCTATTATCCATGTTTGCAGGAATTATTGTAGCCTTTTTATTTGCTAAAGTTAGTTATAAACCTTTAGATGCTTTGCTTAAAAAAATTACTAACACTCTGCAATATAAACCGGTTGAAAAACAAAAAGAATCTTTATGGGAATATCGATGGATTGAAGAGTTTTTTGATCATCTGGTTATTAAAAATCAAAATTTACAAGAGGCTATGGATGGTTATAAAAAAGCAGCAAAAAGTAATATGTTGTTACGGCTTTTAAAAGGATATTTCCAAGGAGATGGTTTAACACAGCGATTGCAAGAATTAGATATTTTGTATACAGATGAAATGTATTATTCTATTTTACTGATTCATTTTTCTTTTCTGGAAGAAAAACAAGAGAGATCTTTGGATGAAAGAAAAAGAGAATTTATGATCCTTATGATTTTAGAGCAAGTGATGTCTCAACCCCACATTCAATACCAATTGGTTGAGGTTACAACAACAGATATGATTTTTATTCTTTCTTCCAATCAATCCTTTGATGAAGAGGGAACTTTTCCTATAAAAGATATAAAAGACCAATTGGAAAAGCACATGGGAGTGATACCGGATATTATACAAGGACCTGTTGAAAAGGGACTTTTAGGAATTAGTAAGTCTTATTATGGAGCTAATGAGGAATTACAATACATTCTTTTTCATAAGAAAAACATGGTATATACACAAGAAACATATCATAGTGATTTTTATTATTATCCCACAGATTGGGAAGTTCAATTAATTAATAATTTAAAAACTGGAAACATTGACACACTTACTAGGATTTTAGATGAAATTAAACAGGAAAATGAGAAGAGAAATTTATCTCACGAAGGAATGACCAATTTATTAACGATTATTATGGAAACCATTTTGCGAGTAATTAAAGAGTTAAAAATTGATGGAAGAATTTATATTAAGCAATTTACAAGTAAGATTGAAATTGGTAATATTGAAGAATTATGGGCCTATATTTACGAGGTAGGCAGTTTGATCTGTGAACGGGTTCAATATTCCAATGCTCCATCTACAGTTGAAGTAGGAAATCAAATATTACTTTATATAAATAATCATTATGCCAGTCCTGAAATGTCTTTAAAAAAATTATCTGAAGTTTTTAATATGTCTGTATCGAAGGTTTCAAAGTTATTTAAAGAAGTAACAGGTATTAATTTTTATGATTATATCTGTCGCCTTCGTATTGAAAAGGCGAAGGAATTATTACGGGAAGAGTCCTTTGAATTATCCACCATTGCTCAACAAGTTGGATATGAACATGTTTATTCATTTCGTAGAGCTTTTACAAGATATGAGGGGATTAAGCCTGATGAATATGCCCTTCAATTTAGTTCTAATTTGAATACAAAATAAAAAGCATGAGAGAATTAATTCTCTCATGCTTTTTAGCATATTTAGGCTGTCTTTTTTTATATACTATAGATAGAGAAAGACACATTACGACTTGCTTTTTATTCTGTTTTATGAATGATAAAAGAGATAGATAAGGGGGATTTGCATGGGGGAGATTGATTTTAAGAAGGTCATTTTAGAAGATAGAAAAAAAAGAAAAGAAAAAAAAAGATTTAAAGGAACCTTTTTAGAGTATTTGGAAATTGTGAAACAATGTCCAGAAGTAGCCATGCTAGCTCACGAAAGGATGTATCGCCAACTCCTAAAAGAAGAGTATTCTTTTAAAAAGTATCGGGTTTTTGAAGAGCGTTTTTTTGGTATTGATTCAGTAATACAAAAGATTGTTCGTTATTTTCGTTCTGCAGCTCTACAAGGAGAAGAAGCAAGGCAAGTTTTGTATTTGGTGGGGCCTGTAGGTTCTGGTAAATCTTCTATTATCGATACATTAAAATCTTTATTAGAAGAGAGTCCGCCAATTTATGCTTTAGCCGATTGTCCTTTACGGGAAGAGCCTCTTCATCTGATTCCCTATCATCTTAGACCATTTTTTCAAAAGGAATTAGGAGTTTGGATTGAAGGAGATCTTTGTCCTATTTGTCGTTATCGCTTACAGGAAGAATGGAATGAGCAATATGAACTTTTTCCTATTGAAGAAGTATCTTTTTCTCTGCAAGAACGAAAGGGAATCGGCGTAGTACCACCTGTTGATTCCAATAACCAAGATACTTCAGTCTTAATTGGAAGTATTGATATTTCCAAAATGGATCAGTTTCCAGAGGATGATCCAAGAGTATTTTCTTTTAATGGTGCTTTTCATGCAGGTAATCGGGGAATGGTTGAATTTATTGAGATTTTTAAAAATGATGTAGAATATTTGCATGGAATTATTACTGCTACACAAGAAAAACAAGTTCCTTCTCCTAGTAGAGGGCCTATGCTTTATTTTGATGGAATTATCGTAGCTCACTCCAATGAAGCAGAGTGGAAACGATTCAAAGGAGACTATACTAACGAAGCCATTTTGGATCGAATTGTAAAAATAGAAGTTCCTTACTGTTTAGAGTTAAAAGAAGAAGTGAAAATATATGAGAAAATGCTGAAGAAATCTAGATTTCAAACACATATTGGGCCTCACACATTAGAAATGGCGTCCATGTTTGCCATTTTAACTCGTTTACAAACCTCTACCAAAGTAGATTTATTAACAAAAATAAAAGTTTACAATGGGGAAACTGTATTTGATCCAAGTACCAATCAAAAAATTGATATGGAAGTATTAAAAGAAGAAAAAAGAAAAGAGGGGATGAGTGGAGTTTCTACTCGATTTATTATAAAAGCCCTAAATAATGCCTTAGCAGATGCACAATACCATTGTATTCATCCTTTTAGCATTATGGAAAGCATTAAAAATAGCATTATGGAGTTAGATGAAGGAGAAGAAATCAAGCAAAAGTATATGGATTTTATTGAAATTTTATTAAAAAAAGAATATCATCGAATTCTTCAAGAAGAGATGATACGATTTTTTATGATTAGTTATGAGGAGCAAGTCGAGGAACTTTTCCATCATTATTTAGATGAAGCAGAAGCTTATTTAATAGAAATCGAAAATCAAGAGAAGAAATATGAAGAGTCATTTTTACAATCAGTGGAAGAGCAAATTGGGATCATAGGTTCTTCAGCAAAAGGTTTTCGAAAAGATGTAGTGTCATATGTATATGATGCTATGAAAGAGGGAAAAAGGATTGATTATACTTCTTATGAACCACTCCAAAAAGCCATTGAAAAAAAGATGTTTTATATTGCAAAAGAGTTTATCCGATGTAGTACAAGAACGGGGATTCGAAATGAGAAACACTTAGAAAAGTATCAGCAAACGGTAGAGGTTATGAAAAAAAATGGATATTGCCAACATTGTTGTGATGTAATATTAGATTATGTAGGGAATGAGCTCTGGAAAGAGTAATATAGGAGTGAGAGTGTGGCTGTATTTCGTGATTTTAGGATCTACCCCCGAAATCCTCTTTTGAAAGATCAAAAACGACATCAAAGTTTAATTGAAAAAACCATTAAAAATAATATACCATCTTTAATGGACCGTGAAAGTATTTTGACGCCAACAGAAGGTCGAAGGGTAAAACTTGTTATTCAAGAATTAAAAGAATATCAATTTATTTATCGGGGAGCTGAATCCCAAATAGGTATGGCAAGAGAAGAAGGGAATAAGGGNACCTTCCATCAAGATTTATCAGAAGGAGGGAATCGAGAAGGAGAAGATATCTATGAAATGGAGGTNAATGTAGGAGAGGTTCTTGATTCTTTACTTAAAGATCTTAGTCTTCCCAATTTAGAGGAAAAGCCATATTTTACAGTACCTATTCAAAGTCAAAATAAAAAGAAAAAAATTCGAACAAAAGGGGCTTTTTCTAGATTATCAAAAAAACATACTGCCATAGAAAGAATCAAAAGAAAGCAAAAAAAAGAAAAAGACAACGTAAGAATTCCTTTTTATGAAACAGATTTGCGTTATTTTTACAAAAAACCTAATCGTTGTTATAAATCCAATGGGGTTGTTTTTTGTATTATGGATACTTCAGGATCCATGGGTGAACAGAAAAAATATTTAGCAAAAGGTTTTTATTTTTTGTTGTATCAATTTTTAAAAAAGAATTATGAACAAGTAGAGATTGTATTTATTTCTCACACAACAAAAGCAAAAGAAGTATCTGAAAAAGAATTTTTTTATCGGGGAGAATCAGGAGGAACCTATATGAGTAGTGGATATACCAAGGCATTAGAAATTATTCACCAGAGATATCCTAAAAGGGATTGGAATATTTATGCTTTTCACTGTAGTGATGGAGACAATTGGGGAGAGGATAATGAACAAGCGGTTCAGAAAGTAAGA
>JGI24708J26588_10003102_pt1 | contig 12242 bp, 9 predicted proteins | sample BioPla1DNA2_FD_26588 | JGI IMG/M metagenome (IMG submission 26588) | reverse complement strand
CCCTGATCGAGGATCTCACGCATGATCAGGGCGATCTCGCGCTCAACAGCATCGCGGTCCCGGAGCGTACCGTGAACCTTCCTCATCGGCTCAACGATCGTCTTTTTGTTCGTGATGGTCGTGAACAGCTCAAGGAGCTGCTGCTTGCGGGTATCTTCTGCCATGTCCCTATCTCTTTCTTTTATTCCGCTGTCTGGTCCAGGTGGCCATTTCATGTTCGGTCACCTATATAAAGCGATCCCCGGTCGGGGCGTAACGTTCCCTACATTACGATTACTAGCATTTAAAACTTACTATATAATCCTCCGAAGCAGGAAGATAATTTTGTGGGATGTAAGAAATTATCTCGAAATGGTGCTAACAGAGGGAGAAATGGCTGCTTCAGGCAGTCTGTTTCTTGAAGGTCTACTTGTGGAAAGGTAGAGAGAGGGAAGATCCCGCCCGGCAGGAGGGCAGAGGCAGGACCGGGGAAAAAACCTTTGCCCATATGTCCGGCCAGGCCTTCTCTGGAGCGGGCTATTTCACCTTATCTGGTGGGTGCGAAGGGTGGATCGGCAGTAGCACGCGAGGCTGGTGCGATGCTCCAGGGGCCTGTTCCCGGGCAGGGGAGGAGGACCACATGGGTGCTGTATCGCGCTCGCGCGGGGAAGGTAGGGGTGGCCTCACCCGTCGATAAAAGTTCGCGGGCTCGACCGGTCGAGGCCGACCTGAAAGACCGGGGCAGGTGGCGATCCAGCGCGCGAGGAGAACTATTCTTTATTAGTATCGGCGCTTAAGTGTACTGCAGGACTTATGGCCGAGACAAGCGATATTTACGAAAAAGTCATGGACGTAGCCAGGAGACGCGGTTTTGTCTGGCCTTCATCTGAGATATATGGGTCGGTTGCCGGTTTCATCGATTATGGCCCTCTCGGAGCGATGATGAAGAGGAATATCGAAGACCTCTGGCGATCATTCTATGTCTTTCAGGAAGGTTACTATGAGATCGAATGCCCCACTGTTGGAACCGAAGCAATCTTCGTCGCATCCGGTCATGTGAAAGAGTTCGCTGACAAGATGGTGCAGTGTCCGCACTGCAACGAATACCTGCGCGCCGATCACATCGCGGAGGATAACGGCATCGCGAACGCAGGCACGCTCTCTGCAGAGGCTCTCCAGGCAGCGCTCCGCGAACTCCCCTGCCCCGTGTGCAAGGAACCTCTGGGCGAGGCGAGCGTCTTTGCGTTTAACCTGATGTTTGAAACCACCATCGGCCCCGGATCGCAGCGGAGAGGCTACCTGCGCCCGGAGACCGCCCAGGGGATCTTCATCGACTTTTCCCGACTCCTGCGCTTCTACCGGGACAAACTCCCCTTCGGTGCAGTCCAGATTGGAAAGTCTTACCGGAACGAGATCTCCCCTCGCCAGGGCATGATCCGGCTGCGAGAGTTTTCCCAGGCAGAGGCCGAGATCTTCGTCCACCCCGACAAGAAGGATCACCCTGCCTTCTACCGCTACGCTGACTACACCGTGCCCCTCCTCACCATCGCCCGGCAGATCGAGAACCAGGAGCCGGTCAGGTACACGATGCGCGCCGCCGTGGATGAGGGGGTGGTTGTAAACGAGTACGTCGCCTACTACATCGCGCTCACGCACCAGATCCTNACTGCNATCGGCGTGGATCCGGCAAGACTCAGGTTCCGTCAGCATCTCCCTGATGAGCGCGCACACTATGCAGCCGACTGCTGGGACGCCGAGGTCCACTCCGGCCGCTTTGGGTGGGTGGAGATCGTCGGCATCGCCGACCGTACCGACTACGACCTGCGCTCGCATGCAGAACATTCCGGGGAGTCGATGACGGTCTTTGTCCCCTATGACGAACCGAAACTGGTTAAAAAACGGCGGATCGTAGCTGACATGGGCGTTCTTGGTCCCCGGTTCCGCGGCAGGGCAAAGGCGATCGCGGATGCCCTGGCCGCTTCAGACCCTGGCGAGGATGGCGCGCGGATCACGATCGACGGCGAGGAGATCTTCATCCCCGCTGACCTCTACCAGATCAGGGAAGAGGAGGTAGAGGTCCGCGGCGAAGAGGTGATGCCCCATGTCATCGAGCCTTCATACGGTATCGACCGGATGATCTATGTCGCGCTGGAACACAGCTACGCGGAGGACGAGATCGACGGCGAGACAAGGCGGGTGCTCCGGCTCCCGGCGGCGGTGGCGCCGGTCCAGGCCGCCGTCTTTCCGCTGATGAACCGGGACAGCCTTGATGAGATCGCGCAGGCGATCACGAGGAGGCTCACGCGGTCTCGTATCCTTGCCCAGTACGATGATTCCGGTGCCATCGGCAGGCGTTACCGGAGACAGGACGAGATCGGGACACCCTATACCATCACCGTCGATTATGGCACGCTGGAGGACAACACGGTTACCATCAGGGACCGGGACAGCACGGAACAGATCCGGGTGCCGATCGAGCGGCTGCCGGGGATCATCTCCGCACTCATCAACGGCGCAGTTACGTTCCCCGAACTCAGAGTATGAACTACGTCTCCCACCCGCTGATCCGGCAGGAGAGTATCGAGGAACGGCGCTACCAGCTCTCTATAGCGCTCCGGGCGCTCGACGCGAACACGATGGTTGTCCTCCCAACGGGCCTTGGAAAGACAGCTGTTGCGCTCCTTGTCACAGCATCCCGTCTCTACTCTCACCCCGGGAAGGTGCTCATGCTTGCGCCGACGAAACCGCTGGTCGAGCAGCATCTCCGTTTTTTTAAGCAATTCTTACTCTTCCAGGAAGGTTCTGAGCCGCAGGAATCTGACTTTGCCATCTTCACCGGGAACACCCCCCCTGACAGACGGGCCGCCGCCTGGGAGGCGTGCCGGATCTGTTTTGCCACGCCGCAGGTGATCAAGAACGATTGTCTTGCGGGAAGGTACAGCCTCGACGATGTCGTGCTGCTGATCGTCGACGAGTGTCACCGCGCGGTGGGAAACTACGCGTACGTCTTCATTGCCCAGCACTACTGCACCACGGCGAACAATCCCCTATTACTTGCCATGACTGCCTCACCCGGGGGTGACCAGGCGAAGGTGCAGGAGGTCTGTTGCAACCTCCATATCGAAGCTATCGAGACACGGGTTGAGACCGATGAGGATGTCCGCCCCTATATCCATGAGCGCGACATCCAGTACATCGATGTTTATCTACCAGAAGAACTGCAGGCAGCGCTCCTTGCCCTCCGAAGGCTTCTGGAGTCGCGGCTCGACAGGCTTGCGGAACTCAACTTCCAGGTCCCCAGACCAGATAAACTCTCGATAAAGGCACTCAATCGCCTGAACGCTCAGATCCAGCAGCGTATACAATCACGGGATCCCTCCGCCTTCGTCGCGGCATCCCTGCATGCCGAATGCATGAAACTTCGCCACGCCATCTCGCTTACTGAGACGCAGGGGAGTGAGGCGCTCAAACTCTACCTGGACCGGCTCAGCGCAGAAGGCGCATCAAGCACGGGAAGTAAGGCCAGCAGGCGGCTGGTTAATGATCCTATCTACCGAAACCTCGTTGAGGAGGTCAGCCGCTGGAACGAGGAACTCCATCCTAAGGTCGCCATCGTCTGTGAGCTGGTGCAGGCACAACTTGCGGCGCACCCGGAGAGCCGGATCATCGTCTTTGCCACCTATCGCGATACCGTCCAGACGCTTGTCGACGCAATCTCAGCGAGCGGCATCGCCTGTGAACGGTTTGTCGGTCAGGCTTCCAGGGATACAGAGCGGGGGCTTACGCAGAGGGAGCAGATCGAGATCCTCGACCGGTTCCGCGAGGGCGAGTTCAGGTGCCTGATCGCGACCTCGGTAGGCGAGGAAGGGCTTGATGTCCCCTCGACCGATATGGTGATCTTTTATGAGGCGGTCCCATCAGAGATCAGGAGCATCCAGCGGAAAGGGAGGACTGGCAGGAGCGGCAGCGGCACGATCGTTGTGCTGGTGACGAAAGGGACGTCTGATGAGGCGTTCAGGTACGTGAGCCAGACCCGGGAGCGGGCGATGGTGCGAGGCATCAGGAGCATGGGCACCGCCTTCGCCGCCACCCCCTCCTCTGTCCCATCCACCCGGGCCGACAGCAGACAGATGAGTTTCTTAGATTTTGATCTCCCGGGACCGGCGATCACCGTTGATGACCGGGAGACGTCGTCGCGGGTCGTGGTGCGTCTGCATGAGCTCGGCGCGTCGATCACGCTGCAACGTCTTGAGTTTGGCGATTACGCCATCGGTGACCGCATCCTTGTGGAGAGGAAGACTACACGGGACTTCATGGACACCCTGGTGGAGCGGGATCTCTTTGGACAGGTCAGGGCAATGGCTGCTACGGTGCCGCGGCCGGTCCTGATCATCGAGGGCGAAGAAGACCTCTATGAGGTCAGAAACGTCCACCCCAATGCCGTCAGGGGTACACTTGCCGCNATCACGGTTGATATGAACGTGACGCTGCTACGCACACGAGATGCAGACGATACTGCCGAGTTGCTCTACGTTCTCGCACAGCGGGAGGCAGGTGAGCGCGGAGAGCGCAAGATGCATCCGAAGAAATCCTACCGGTCTGCCCGGGAAGAGCAGGAGTATGTACTCGCCGCGTTTCCGAACATCGGGATCCGGAGTGCCCGGCTCCTCCTCGAACACTTTGGGTCGCTCAAGGCGGTAATCGATGCCGACCCGGAGGAGCTGGCATCCGTGCACGGGATCGGAGAAAAGACTGCGCAGGGTATATGGGATCTTGCCCGCAGGCCCTACCGCTGATCCAGTGTTGCGAGCGCTTCGGCGCCCCTCTCTACCGCCATCATCAGGGTCAGACATCCGTCGACCCGCTGCTCACGCCTGATGCGTTCGCAGAGATGGATGATCGTCTGCTCGATTTCTGTTACGACCCTGCTTTGCTCTCTGGCCGTGGCCGGTGCAGATGACCGCACGGGCGGTTGAGCAGCCGGGACTGGTTCGAGCGGCTCCGGTTCGAGAAAATGTTCTTCTGACGTTTCCAGCGGACATATAACGCACTGTGTCTCCCCCTTATACTCAAACAGGGGGTACCCACAGACCTTACAGGATTTAGCGAGCATCTTTCCTCCTTTGAGGAGATACTCGGCCATGATTTCATCAGCCTTGTCAGCTGTCATTTCGTCCAACACCCTTAATCAACTTATATATGTCTGGATGCCTCTAAATAATAGCGGGGTGAGTCATTGACAAGTCCAGACGAAACGATACGAACCTGCATTCAGATGCTGCAGAATATCAGTGAAGATTCCACCATTCCACGCAACATCCGACGTGTTGCAGATGAGACAAAGGCGGTCCTCCAGGACGAATCGCGGAGCATCGGTCTTCGTGCTGCAACCGCAATCTCTCTGATCGATGAGATCAGCAACGACCCGAACATGCCGGTCCACGCACGGACCCGCATCTGGGAGCTGGTATCGCAACTGGAAACGGTACCTCTCGACTGAGTAACTTATTCTTCTTGAACGATTCCGGCGAAAAACAGGGCAGAAAGATATTATTTTGGGCTGTAGCGACCGCCGTTTTATTCTGCCCGTCACATGCCGTGACGCAGCCGGGATCACAAAACCCTTTCCCGGGTTTCACCCGAGGACCGTGACGTAGACTGTCCTCCTGCGGCTCGAGCGCACGTCCAGTTCGAGGAGGACGATCTGTTGCCAGGTGCCGCATGCAAGCCTGCCCTCGATCACGGGTACGGAGACTGACGGCCCGATCACCGCCGCCCTGACGTGAGACCGCCCGTTTCCATCGCCCCATGCTGTATCATGTGCGTAGGGGATATCTGGCGGGGCGATGACCGAGAGCGCCCGGAGGAGATCCGAGAGCACGCCAGGCTCATACTCGATGGTGGTGATGGCGGCGGTCGANCCCGCGACAAAGATGCTGGCAAGCCCCTCCCGCACACCGCTCGCAGTGATTGCCTCCTCTACCCGGGGCGTGAGGTTGACGATCTCCCCCTCCCCGTGCGTCTCTACCTGAATCGTCGTACGGAATGTCATATGAAGACCTCGTTCATGACCCTTGTTGTCTCCCGCACCCGGATAAACCTCCCGCTTCGATGCTGGATGCGCGAAACCCATACAGGATGGCGGTATAAACAGCAGTTCACTGCTTCAAAAACCCGAAGAAGCCTCCTCCTGCTTCGTCACCAGACCCCTCAATGAGTGTTTCTGTAAGCATGTCATACCCGACATGCTCAAACCAGGCACAAATGGAGCCTTTCGTAGAAGAAGCGCTCCACGCTGAGATGGTTATAGAGAACGGTTGGGGTGAGGGACTTTTGGGATACGAGCGCAAGAAATAGGAGAACTCACACCTCTTCCTCATCTCGTTCCCCGGAGTCGAGAATGGTAAACCCGATGACGCGNTCACCTTCATCGAGTTTCATGATCCGGACGCCGCGGGTGTTCCGTTTCTGGATCGATATCTCAGAGACTTTTGTCCTGATGACGATGCCGGATGCGCTCATTACGATGATCTCATCATCTTCAGAGACCGCCATCGACCCTACGACGCCGCCGGCCCGGGCGTCGACGACGATGTTGCGCACGCCCANCGTACCCCTGCCGTGGCCGCGGAACTCCTCAAACTCCGTCCTTTTCCCGAAGCCCTGCTCCGTGATGGTGAGGAGATGGTCTTTCTCGACCACGGATACAGCCTGCAGGGTATCGCCGTGGCGGAGCCTGATCCCCCGCACTCCCATCGCGTTCCGGCGAACCACGCGGACGGCTTCCTCGTGGAACCGGAGGCTCTGCCCGAACCTCGTCGTCAGGATCAACTCCTGGTTTCCATCGGTTGCCTTCACGTCCACCAGTTCGTCACCGTCGCGGAGGTTGATGGCGTTGATCCCGGTCTGCCGTGGCCGCGAGAACTCGTCGAGCGCCATCTTCGCAACCGTCCCGCCTTTCGTCGCAAAGAAGAGGTAGTGATCAGAACTGAACTCCCTGACCGGGATCATCGTGGTCACCCTTTCGTCGCCGTCGAGATTTAAGAGGTTGACGACCGCCTTGCCCTTGCTTGTCCGCTGCCCCTCGGGGAGGTCGTAGACCTTCAACCAGTAAACCCTTCCTTTGTCGGTGAAGCAGAGAAGATAGTCGTGCATGTTCGCGACGAAGACGTTCTCGACACCGTCGTCTTCCTTTGTGGCCATCCCGATGACGCCGCGGCCTCCACGCCGCTGGTTCCGGTAGGTGTCAAGGTCGATCCTTTTTATGTAGTTTGAGGAGGTGAGCGAGACCAGCATCGGTCTATCCTCGATGAGGTCCTCTATCTCGATGGCCTCGGCCGCCCGTCCGATCCGGGTCCTCCGCTCATCACCGTAACGGGAACTGATCTCGACAAGTTCCTTCCTGATCTCGGCAAGGATGCTCGCTTCGCTTGCAAGGATCGCGTTGAGCCGCTTGACCTCCTCTGCAAGGGCATCGTGTTCATCAAGGATCTTCTGCTGCTCAAGCGCCGCAAGCCTGCGCAGTTGCATCTTTAAGATCGCGTCCGCCTGCACCTCATCCAGCGCGAACTTTGCCACCAGCGCCTTCTCAGCCTCCTCGGTCGTCCTGGACGCCCTGATAGTGGCGACGACAGCGTCGATGTTATCGAGCGCCACAAGGAGACCACGGAGGATATGCATCCGTTCTTCCGCCTTTCTGAGGTCAAACTCGGTCCGCCGCCGGACGACTTCCACCCGGTGCTTCAGGAACTCATGAATAAGTTCCTTGAGGTTCAGGGTGCGGGGCTGGCGGTCGACGATGGCGAGGTTGATGATGCCGAAGGTGGACTCAAGTGCCGTGTGCTTGTAGAGGTAGTTCAGGACCACCTGGGGTGCGGTGCCTTTCTTCAGGTCGATTACGATCCGCATGCCATCCCGGTCAGACTCGTCGCGGATATCGGTGATCCCCTCGATCTTTTTGTCGCGGACAAGGTCTGCAATATGTTCTATCAGGCGGGCTTTGTTCACCTGGAAGGGGATCTCGGTGATGATGATCTGCGGTGTCCGCCCTTCTTCGTCGATCTCGGCGACCCCCCTGATAACACACTTCCCGCGCCCGGTGAGATACGCGTCCCTGATACCTTTGGTTCCCATGATGATCCCGCCGGTCGGGAAGTCAGGTCCAGGCATGATCTGCATCAGTTCCTCCGTGGATACGCCCGGTTCATCGATGATGCGGCAGATCGCCTTGCAGACCTCCTTGAGGTTGTGGGGTGGCATGTTCGTTGCCATACCCACCGCGATCCCGCTCGACCCGTTCACCAGGAGGTTCGGGACTCTGGCCGGGAGGACATCTGGCTCCTGGAGCGATTCATCAAAGTTTGAGACGAAGTCGACGGTCTCCTTATTGATATCGGCCAGGAGCTCCTCCGAGAGTTTCGTGAGCCTCACCTCCGTGTATCGCATGGCGGCGGCGGAGTCCCCGTCGATCGACCCGAAGTTCCCCTGTCCATCCACCAGCGTGTAACGGTAGGTGAAGGGTTGTGCCATCTTCACCAGCGTATCATAGATGGCNGAATCGCCGTGAGGGTGATACTTACCCATCACGTCTCCGACAACACGGGCGCTCTTCTTGTAGGGTTTGTCGCTCGTGTTGCCCATCTCCCACATCGCGTAAAGGGTGCGGCGGTGGACCGGTTTCAGGCCGTCTCTCACGTCAGGGATGGCGCGGCCGATGATCACGCTCATCGCGTAGTCGATGTAGCATGATTTCATCTCGTCTTCGATGTTGACCGGGATGACCTCTTCTGATACGACCCCTTCAGATGTCAAGGTTGATCACCTCCTTTGCGTGTCTGCGGATGAAGTCTCTCCGGGCATCCACACTCTCGCCCATCAGTTTCTCAAATATCTCGTTTGCGTAAACAGCATCCTCAATCACCACCTGCTTGAGCACCCGGTTCCCCGGATCCATCGTGGTGCTCCAGAGCTGGTCGGCGTTCATCTCACCAAGACCCTTGTAGCGCTGGATCGTGACGCCTTTCTCACCCCACTCAGCGATGATATCCCGCATCTCCTCCTCCCGGTAAGCGTAGCGTTCCTGCCTGCCTTTTGCAATCCGGTAGAGAGGGGGCTGGGCGATGTAGATGTAGCCGTTCTCGACCAGGTCTGTCATGTATCGGTAGAAGAACGTGAGGAGGAGTGTCCGGATGTGCGCACCATCCACGTCCGCATCGGTCATCAGGATGATCCGATGATACCGGGCCCGTTCGATGTCAAAACTGTCGCCGACCCCGGTGCCGATCGCTGATATCAGTGCCTGGATCTCAGCGTTCTTCAGGATCCTGTGCTCCGACGCCTTCTCGACGTTCAGGATCTTTCCTCGCAGAGGGAGGATCGCCTGGAACTTCCGGTCCCGCCCCTGCTTCGCGGAACCACCTGCTGAGTCCCCCTCCACGATATAGAGTTCGCTCTTCGCCGGATCGCGTTCCTGGCAATCTGCGAGTTTCCCCGGGAGCCCGATCGTCTCCAGTGTACTCTTCCGGCGGGCCAGTTCGCGTGCTTTCCGGGCGGCTTCCCGCGCCCGTGCCGCTGCCATCGCTTTATCCACGATCACCAGGAGGGTCTTTGGGTGCTCCTCGAAGTACTCGGTGAGCGACGAGTAGACGAGCGAGTCCACGATGCCCCGGACATTACTGTTCCCGAGGCGCATCTTTGTCTGTCCCTCAAACTGTGGTTCGGCGATCCGGGTGCTGATGACGGAGACGAGCCCCTCCCGGGCATCTTCACCCCTGATCTGAGCGTCGTTGCTCTTGAGAAGGTTATTTCTGCGGGCAGCGTTGTTGATAGCGCGGGTGATGGCACTCCGGAACCCTTCGAGGTGGGTGCCGCCTTCCCGGGTATTCACGCTGTTGACGTAGGTGTAGACCGTCTCCGAGTATGAGTCGTTGTACTGCAGGGCCACCTCGACCTCGACCAGGTTCTCGGGGTCGCTCTTCTGGAAATAAATCACGTCGTCGTGAAGTTTCCTCTTTCCTTCGCCGATCCGGGCGACAAACTCCCTGATACCGCCCTCGAAGCAGTAGGTGACGGCATCACCGGTGCGTTCATCCCGGAGGCTGATCGTGAGGCCGCTGTTGAGGTAAGCAAGCTCACGGAGCCGGTGGTCCAGCATATCGTAGTCGAATTCGACGGTCTCAAATATTGAACGGTCGGGCTGAAACGTTATCCGGGTGCCTTGGAGGCGCTCGTAGTCCAGTGGTTGCCCTGGCCGGGTGCCGTANCGCTTCTCGTACCGGATCATCATCTCGTGTTCAGATTCCTTGCGGCTCGTGAGCGGTTTTGCAACCAGTCCCTGCCGGAACTGCATCTCGTAGACGTTACCGTCCCGGAATACCGTCGCGTTGAGCCAGCTTGCGAGAGCGTTGACTACCGAGACACCGACGCCATGCAGGCCACCGGAGACCTGGTAGGTACTTTTATCGAACTTTCCACCTGCATGGAGCACGGTGAGGACGATCTCAAGGGCGCTCTTGCCGTATTGGGGCATGATATCGACCGGGATACCACGCCCGTTGTCTTCTACTGTGACTGAGCCGTCCCGGTTGATGATCACCAGTATCAGGTCACAGAACCCGGCGAGAGCTCGTCCACCGAGTTGTCCACAACCTCGTAGACCAGGTGGTGCAGGCCCCGGGCGTCCGTGCTGCCTACATACATGGCGGGGCGCTCACGCACAGGTCTTAGACCCTCAAGTACTGTAATGTGGGAAGCATCGTAGGTATCAGTCATCTATGACCTCCGCTAAACGAGCGGTGTCCTGAATCGCAGCAAAACTCACAGTCTATATTGGTTGTATAAGCACTTATAGTGTACGGCTCTTGATAATCTCTTAATTCCGGGCGTTCCTGGTGATACGCAATGCGGTGAACCCTCTTCATGACCCTNGCCCGGGGGTGGGTATANGTCGGGGCCGTGTGCGGGGAGGTACAGGAAATCGGAGTGTTCTGTGCGCGGTGCCGATCGCTACCACATCGACTCCTGGTTATCGAGCACCTGTGCCGGATTTTTCCCTGGCGTGATTCCTACCACGGTCCGGTGCCTGGCGATGAGCCGGGGGAATGGGACGCGGGATTTTCGAGTGAGTCTGATCGGAGAAGGTCTTCTTTTTGACGATAGAGCGCTGCTGTGATCTGTTTTCGGGAGCCAGCCCTCTCTCGCAATGCTTCCCGGATGAGCGTGATAAATATATCCTCAACGATACCGGTGGATGGGCTGTATCCCCCCAGTGAAATGGTGGGGATTAGCCCCCTGTCTTGATCTCAAACCAGGGAGGTTTTTCCATGAAAAGCCCCTTGAAAGTGGATAATCGCTTCGGTCCGAGAGGTGGTTTTTCATCAGTGCAGCCTCTGCTCAAGCCTCATCTCCGTTTCATGGTGGGTATGAGACGTAATAGCCCCACTATCAGGCACAAAGTGCTCCCGTCAGTCGTACTTTCCTGCATCGGGGTTTGGTATGCCTAGATGTCTATCGATCGCGACCCCGATCTGGTTGAGGAGTCTGCGGATGTCTGCCGCGTCTTCCTTATCCATGATGCCCGGCTGGTGCCAGATCACTAACTTTCGGAGGCGCTCGATAAGTTCGTCGATCTCGGTCCCCCGGAACTGCTCCGGCACGATAAGGTCAGTGAGGTGATCGGCTGCGCCGTAGAAGGCCTTTTCGGGGGGCTGGCCGAAGTGCCGTGAAAGCAGCATCAGGTTGATGATAAAACCCCTGCCGAATTCGCTTTTTGTATGCATACCTACCCCTGTTCACTCCTGATTAATATGAACGATCTGTTTCTTCCCTGTGGCCATCCTGAAGAAAGGAGCCTTCACCCCCGGTCCCGGGAGATAGATGTTTTGCCCTTCTCAAGCGGTAGTCGTGCACCGCCGGGTCGGGAAAAGGTCTGTGGGCTTGTGAGTTGGGCATCGAGCGTGAGGAGACTCTCTGTGACTGCTCCCCCGACTGAATTCGGGGGCATCCTGAGTTACCCCTGAGATTGCAGCCCCAATCTCATACTATTGAACGCCCGCATTCTGGTCGCGATCCATCGCGAGCCCACACTGCGGGCATGAGTGGACACGATCGGAAAGCGTTTTTTTGACGGTCATACCACATCTGGAGCACATCTGCGATGTATTCCTGGGGTTCACCGGGATCACGCGAGAGCCAGCCTCTTCCGCTTTGTCCTCTGTGATCGTGATGAACTGGTTCCAGGCAACATCGGCAATGCTTTTTGCCAG
>JGI24708J26588_10003100_pt1 | contig 12244 bp, 7 predicted proteins | sample BioPla1DNA2_FD_26588 | JGI IMG/M metagenome (IMG submission 26588) | reverse complement strand
ACAAAGACGAGCCAATATTACTTCAGACATTCAATTCGTGGTTTATACCGCTGCCATACCTAAAGATAATGAGGAATTCTTAGAGGTACAAAGGAAAGGTATCCCTATGCTCAACCGTTCTGAACTAATTGGCCAATTGATGACCAACTTCGACGATGCAATCGCCGTAGCAGGTACCCACGGCAAGACAACAACTACCTCTATGCTCTCGCAAATCTTTATTGATGGCAACTTGGATCCAACGATTTCAGTAGGAGGAATCATGGAGTCCATCGGAGGTAATATTCGCATGGGTAATTCTGAGCACTTTATTGCAGAAGCTTGCGAATACACCAATACGTTTCTNGATTTTTATCCCAAGAGAAGTATTATATTAAATATTGATGAAGATCATTTGGATTTCTTTAAAGATTTAGACGATATCCGTAATTCCTTCAGTGCTTTTGCAAAATTGCTACCCAAAGATGGGCAACTTTTCATTAATGGTGAAATAGATCGTTATGAAGAGATTATAAAGGATCTTGATTGCGAAGTATTTACCTATGGTATTACAGATCCTGCTTATTGCAAGACTGAGAAATCATATGATTATGCGGCGGATAACATTAGTTTTGACGATATGAGAGACGGAAGCTTCGATTTATACTATAAAGGTAAGTTAGTTGATAGAATCAAATTGAATGTTCTTGGTCTTCATAATATTTCCAACTCCCTACCTGCAATTGCAATTGCTATGCAGGTCGGTGTTCCAATGGATACTATAAAAAAGGCACTTCTATCATTTAAAAACTCGAAGCGTCGTTTCGAATATAAGGGAAGCATCGGCGGGGTTAAAATTGTTGACGACTATGCACATCATCCGACAGAGGTAACGGCAACACTTTCTGCTGCCCGCGCATATCAACATAATAATCTTTGGTGTGTCTTCCAACCTCATACCTATAGTAGAACCAAACGGCACTTGAAAGAGTTTGCACAGGCTTTAGCATTGGCCGACAAAATAGTTCTATCCGACATCTATGCATCTAGAGAAAAAAATCCTGGCGACATATCATCCATGGATTTAGTAAGAGAATTAGAGGATTTAGGTAAGGAAGTGTACTATTTTTCAAGCTTTGATGAAATAGAAAACTTTTTATTATTAAATTGTATAAACGGCGACCTGTTGATAACTATGGGCGCCGGCGACATTGTTTCTGTGGGAGAATCGCTCCTAGGACAATAGTTATCCACTTTATCCACAGTATTATCAACATTTTATGTGAAAATATGCTGTGGATAATTTTTTTATCTCCTTTCATTCTACAAATATAGACTACATCGTCAAAACATTCACGAGAATCAGGGCATTCACTCGCATTTTACATTTTTTTACACGGGAGTACAAATTACTTATCCACATTATCCACAACATCCACAAACCAGCAACCCCCCCTAAGTCCCAACAATTAACCTATTTCAAGTTCCCTTTTTCTATGTTATAATGTTCACGAATAAGCAGATTAGTCCATACGAGTAGGATTATTTACTGAGCTTGCTCGAGTAAATAATCATACGAGGATGGATAAGTGCAGACCTACATTCTAATCTGCATTTGAATGATAAAACCACTTAAAATACAACTTCTTCAAGCTTGCGTATACAATTTTATGCAAGGATTGATAAATATAACGCAAGCTCGATAACTAAGTTATCGAGCTTATAATCTGCGTTCCTATGAATTTGTATGAGTAGACCACTTAACACACTAAAAGGGGGATTGGCAATAATATGAATAAGATATCTATTAAGGCCGAAGGGATTTCTGAATTTACACTCATTCCGAATATCTTTATCGACAAATTTATGCCTTCCGCTAATGGGGCATATGTAAAGGTTTATTTATATCTACTGCGTTGTTTCACTGGAAACTACTCGGAAGTAACAATTTCTTCTATCGCAGATTGTCTAGATAATACCGAAAAAGATATTATTCGTGCTTTAAATTACTGGGAAAAGTTAAATTTACTTTCATTAACCCGAAATATTAAGAAAGAAATCACAGAGATAAGGCTAATAGACATCACAAACATCAAAGATAACACATATATAGAGAATACGCACCCTCANTCCGATTCAGAGCTGGATGAGATTGCAGTAAGTATACATTCAGAAACAAAACCGATACAAAGACAGAGTTATTCAGCTGAAAAAGTAGCACAAATGTCTAATACAGATGAAATCAAATGGGCAATGCACATTGTTGAAATCTATCTCAATCGACCACTTAAACCAATGGATGTACAATTAATCCTTTATCTCTATGAGGAACTCAATTTCTCTTCCGAATTAATTATGTACCTGTATGAATACTGCGTATCCAAAGGTAAGAAGAATACTTCATATATTGAAGCAGTTGCACTTACTTGGGCAGAGGAAGGTATTGATACCGAAGAGAAAGCGAAAGAAGCCACGGCAGCCTATAACGAGCACTTTAACGCTGTAAACAAAGCGTTTGGCTTAAATCGCTCCCCTGGCCAGATTGAGCGACAATACATAAAGAAATGGGTTGAGGTATTTAAATTTACAGACGATATCATTACCGAGGCATGTAATAGAACCCTACTTAGAACATCAAAGCCAGATTTTAAGTATACGGATAAAATTCTGGAAACCTGGTTTAAAAAAGGTGTAAAAGGCAAAACTGATATTAAAAGGCTAGATGAAGAATTTAACAAGAGTAATCAAGCCCATCGCACCCAAAATGTTACCCCCAAAGCAAGACCTTCAAGCAACAAATTTAATCAATTTCCTCAAAGAACTTATACCGCAAAGGATTATGCTGATTTGGAACGTAAACTTCTAAACAAAGGATTATAAAGGAGATTATTTGCTATGGCTATTAAAAACGATCAATATAACCAAATTCTGCGGGAATATGACAATCGGCAATTTATAAATAAACACGAATTGGACAAGCGGCGTGAAGAGGCATTTACCGCTATACCAGAGCTAAAAGCCTTAGAAGAAGAAATGATTTCTCTAGCTGCTCAAAGTGGTAGAAGGGCTCTTTTTGGTGACGATACTTGTCTAGCAGAATTCAAGGAAAGAACTCACGAATTGAAATCCAAGCAAGCAGAGCTTCTCTCACTCCATGGATATCCAACCAATTATCTCGAATTACATTATCAATGTAAGAAATGTAAGGACACCGGATTTATCGAAAATGAAAAATGCAATTGTTTCAAACAGGCAATTGCAGACCTCATCTACGATACTTCCAATTTACGACAAACACTTATGCATGAGAATTTTAAAAACTTCTCATTTCAGTATTATTCCGATGATTATATTGATGAGACCACAGGTCTTTCTCCGCTCTCCAATATACAGAAAATAGTAGCGATATGCAAAAGTTTTATCCGTCATTTTAATGATAAACATGATAACCTACTATTCATGGGCAACACCGGCGTAGGAAAGACTTTTCTTGCCAATTGTATAGCGAAGGAACTTTTAGACCGAGGTAATACCGTTATCTATTTGACAGCATTCCGTTTATTCGATATATTAGAAAAGCACAAGTTTAGGAAAAATGAAGAAAATACGCGTTCAGCTACAAATCAATTCGAATATATCTTGGATTGTGATTTGCTTATAATCGATGATTTAGGAACAGAATTAAATAATGCATTTATCTCATCACAATTATACTTGATTATTAATGAACGTCTTCTGAAGCAGAAGTCAACTCTAATTTCCACAAATCTATCCCTTGAAAATCTTAACTCGAATTATAGTGAACGGGTTTATTCGAGAATTATTAGTAGCTATACGATTTGCCGAATTTTTGGCGAAGACATACGCTTACATAAAGCAATAAATAATATATAATTTATTGCTAAATGTTATTTTTAATAAAGTTAAAAATGTCAAATATCAATGTCCTCTTAGACATCGTTGAATAAATAGCAGACAAATAGTTAAAAAACTATTTTTAATAATATTCATTAAAAGCTTCTTGACGTAACCATATTGATAATGGTATAACATTAAGTGCTTTTGGAAGAACGAACAATCATCTATATGGAGGGAAATGTAATGTCAAAAGAGAAGAACTTAGAATCAATTCCTGTGGGATCCCTAGGTATCATTGCACTGGAAAGTAGTGAAGCATTAGGAAAAAAGGTGAATGATTATCTAGTAAAATGGCGCAACTCCAGGGAAAGCGAGCATAAAAGTACAATTGCATTTGCTGGTTATCAAAGAGAATCCTACTTACTGGATGCAGTTTGCCCTAGATTTGGTTCCGGCGAAGCTAAGGGAATGATTAAAGAGTCGGTTCGAGGCTCAGATCTTTATTTACTTGTTGATGTAATGAATCACAGCTTAACTTATAGTATTCATGGGAAGAAAAACCATATGTCACCGGATGATCATTACCAGGATCTAAAGAGAATTATCGCAGCGGTAGGTGGTAAAGCTAGAAGAATTACTGTTATCATGCCTTATCTATATGAAGGTAGGCAACATAGACGCACCTCAAGAGAATCTCTCGATTGTGCTTTAGCTCTTCAGGAATTAACTAGCATGGGCGTAGAAAGTATTATAACCTTTGACGCACATGATCCTAGAGTTCAGAATGCAATACCCCTCCATAGTCTTGAAACGGTTGCAACAACTTATCAGTTTATTAAAACACTGATTAGGTCTATCCCTGATATACGTATTGACTCAGATCATATGATGGTTATCAGTCCAGACGAGGGCGGAATGTCTAGAGCTGTATATTATGCAAACTTGCTAGGACTAGATATGGGTATGTTCTATAAGAGAAGGGATTACACTAGAATTGTTGATGGACGTAATCCAATCGTCGCTCATGAGTTCCTTGGTTCTGACCTTGAAGGAAAGGATATCTTGATTGTAGATGATATGATATCCTCCGGCGAAAGTATGCTCGATGTTGCAAACGAATTGAAACGAAGAAAAGCAGGTAGGATATTTGTTGCTTGTACTTTTGGTTTATTCACCAATGGATTCGATAAATTCGATGAAGCTTACGAGCAAGGCTTAATTTACCGTGTTCTTTCAACGAACTTAGTTTATCAAAGCCAAGAGCTTCTGAATAAGCCATACTACCTCAATGTTGATATGAGTAAATACATTGCGCTTATTATAGATACATTAAATCATGATAATAGTATAAGTGGACTTTTAAATCCAGTGGAGAGAATTCATAAAATCATGAAGAAACACCATGAGGACGTTAAAAATAGACAACAATAATATAGAATAGATTAATGAAAGAAACCGTAGCATAATATTATTAAAGTAATCATTATGCTGCGGTTTTTTACTTATATTATTTATTTCTTCTTGAACCTTAGACGCCTAATATATATCTATTTAATGCTGGCCCTAATAGGAGAAGGTTCGGTTCATGCCATGTGTATGGATTTGATCCATGAAAGTATGCCATATTAATCCCGGATAGGATGACCCTGACAGACCTTCCACGGTTTGTGGTAGATCATAACCCACCCAGGTACTAGTCGTATAGTAGGGAGTATATCCTACGAACCATCCATCCTTTTTCTCATCAGTTGTTCCGGTCTTACCTGCACTAATAGTATTTTTAAGTCCTAAGCCTTTGGCGGTACCATTCTTAATTACACCAACTAGAGCTTCCGTCATCATATGAGAAGCATGGGATTTATAGACTGCCTTTTCTACTACATTATCCCCTACAATTTCATTCCCCTCGGCATCCATTATTTTTACAATGCAAGTAGGTTCCCGATAATATCCACCATTCTCCAGTGTTGCAAAGGCCGCTGCCATTTCTACCGGACTAACACCAATTGTAAAACCGCCAAGAGATGCGGCAGGATAGTAGTCATTGGCATGAAGCTTAGCAAAGTTCATCTCAAGGAGATAGGACAATGCTACGGACGGTTTCAATTCTTCAAATAACTTCCAAGCTATCGTATTCTTTGATACCTCAATTGCTCTCTGAAGTTTCATCTCTCCCGCATAGCTTTTTCCTGCATTGGAGGGGCCTCCCTCGAACTTTTCATCTATTACAATACTATCAGGAGTATACCCTCGCTCGAAGGCAGGCGTATAAACAATAAGAGGCTTAATTGCACTACCTGGCTGACGAAAGCTTTGGTATGCCCGATTTAGAGTGTAACCAGATATCTCTTGCCCTCTTCCTCCAACAATTGCAACAACACGTCCATTATCATTATCGATGCAGACTGCAGCTCCTTGAAGTTTATAGATGCCCTCTTCATTTGTTTCTGTAAACTTTTCTAAAGTCTCATCTACTGACTTCTGTAACAATTCCTGTTTTTCCATATCAATAGAGGTGTAGATCCGATACCCTGCGCGGAATAAGTTCTGTTGGATCCCATAGTAAAGTTCATCATAAGCCTTATCATAAAGTTTCTTTTCTTGGCTATCGGCAAAGAAATACTGAAATTTAAATCCCTGCTTTGCCATCAATGCCTTAATAGCAGAATGGTATACATATGTCTCAACATAGTTTTTCTTAGTAATCTTAGATTGACTTAATTCAATTTTCTCATTAATCGCTTTCTCATATTCCTCTTGATCCAAAACCTGGTCCATAAGCATCTGCTCCAGAATTCGATCCCGCCTGGCTATCGCATTATCATAGTTTGTAATCGGATTATAGCGATTCGGATTGTTAGGAATTGTACAAAGAAATACTATCTGTGAAAGACTGAGCCCTTTAATACTCTTGCCAAAATATCCGAAACTCGCTGCTTGGATTCCATAATGCCCATTAGCAAAATAGATATTATTAAAGTAAAACTCCAAGATATCATATTTGCTATACTTTTTTTCCAATTCCATTGCTATGAAAATCTCTTCTGTTTTTCTTTCATACGTTACCTCATGGGAAAGAAAAACATTCCGCGCAAGCTGCTGTGTTATAGTACTAGCACCTTGGGTTATCTTGCCCTTATTCTTAATAAGCGCCAGTGCTGCTCGAACATTCGCTAAATAATCAACACCATCATGTTCAAGGAATTTACGATCTTCGGATACAAGCATAGCTTCAATTGCAGCACTAGGGATATCCTCAAAATTAATATAATATACATCCTTTTCATATTTTAGAGTGGAAATTAGGTCCCCCTCAGAATCATATACTAAGCTGGTCTGTGCTTCACGGAAGGTCTCTGGTGTGGAGGCACGAACCATCTGCTTTGCCTCAGATTGTAATTGTAATAACCCCTTACCATAAGTCTGATAAAAATAAATTATTACAATTATAATCACAAGTAAGATAATGAGAAAAAGTATTTGAAAGCCAAGTTTAATAGCCTGTCCAACCTTTTTTTCTGTATTTTTTCTTCGTCTATTAATCCTTTTTAGCATATGATTGTCCTCACTGCAATTCTATATAATGATAGGGTAATTTTAATTCCTCCAATAGCCTTTGTTCCCGCTTATGGCAGCTAAACAAGATTACCTGCTTCCGGGTTGATAATTGTTGCAATGCTGCACTTACACGAGACTCATCATAATACACAAAACTATCATCTAAAATTACCGGCATCACATTATTTCCATGTAGCAAATCGGATACCGCCAAACGTAGGGATAGATAGATCTGATCAATGGTTCCTGTGCTGAGCCTATCAAATGGTACATATGCACCATTCCATCCAACTTTAATATCCAGTTTTTCATCTACTTTAATATCCGAATACTTCTGATTGGTTATCTTTCTAATTGTATCAGATACCGTGGTATTAAGCTGATTACCAAAACTATCATGGATTGAGACCGATAACTCCTTTATTGTATTCAGTGCCAGCTTAATCGCTTCCAGCTCTACTGCATTCTCTTTCTGTAGCTGTATCAATTCCGAATACCTTGTTTTATCTTTTAGGAGCACTTCCTCATTCTCTTCAAGGGTAGAAATCTCCCACTTTAACTTCTCAATCTGGATCTTATTAGCATCCAATTTCCGGTCAATATCCCGCAACCGTTGTTGATATCCTTGTCGTCTACGATTAATCTCTTCCTGTAACCTTTGTATTGCATCATTACTAAGCTCATCCTCAGCAAGAAAGTGCTGCATATATTTCATAATTTCCTCATAGATAACATCCATGCTATCTTCCGTCTCATTTTCCTGCTGTTGCAATAAATTTAATTGCTGTTTGATATTCTCCAAAGAATAGGATAATCTTACATACTCCTCTTGTTTCTGTAAAAGTCCCACCATGGAAGAGACCTGATTCCTAGCATAATTTGCAGATAATTTCTCCTGTAAAATCGATTGTTTTTTTATTACTTCTGCCTCTTTCTTTGCAATAATTTTCTGACTTTGTCTGATGCTTTGATTTAAAATTGCGTAGCAAAGAAAACCAGCGGATAATAATATCCCTCCAATCAGCATACCAATTGGGTTTATCTTAGTAATCAAGGTAGTTAGAATTGCCACTATGCCGAATGGAAATAAGCTATTTCGGAAATTTCTCTTTCTTTTTTTTTCAATATCAACCCTCTTATGTTGAAGTTCCTGCCAAATATGATTCTGTTTTTGTAGCTCTGCATTAATCTCTTTGGCATTATTTAGATCACCCGCAAGGATGTCCTTGAGCTTTAACTCCTCTTCGAACTGCTCTTTCCGTTTTTGCCACTCTATTTGTTTCTCTTCAATCTGTGAACTTTGCCTTGTAAGTGCTAGGAAACTACGATACTTTTCTATAATAGCCGGAAACTGCTCCATTCGTTCTATTTCCTTACTATCGATCTGATCCAATAGGCCTTGTTTTTCTTCTTTTAAAGCATTATCTTCAAATTGTATTTTTTGGAGTTGCAATGCAAGCGCATCTAATCGCTTCTCTTTTTCCTCTCCTTCTAGTATAGATATCTCTAGAGCCTTTCGTTCTGTTGGATCCAGGGAGGCTTCTAGTGCTCTTTTTTGCAAAGTAAGGGAATTAAGTGCTTTCCCCACATTAATCTCATTGGTTTTGGACATGGACAGATTGGCCAAATAATTACCTAATGCAGATGACAGAGTTGCATCTGTAGGCATCTTTTGCTGTTCAATACTGATTGTGTTTTTATATGTGGACTCTGTTAATCCGTGTATAATATCACTGATATGGTCATTTTTCAGTTTAATTTCCCGACCAGTTTCTAAATCTGTTATGGTAAATGATTTATCACTGGCATGAAAACTTCTGTGGATTCGATACTTCTTATCCTCAATTTCAATATCCATAAAGCCACGGAAAGCTCCAGGATAATCCCATGGGAGATAGCGGGTATAGATATCCTCCTTTGTGGCAGAAGCTCGTCCCCTTGCCCTTTCTATTCCAAAGAGCATTCCCTTGATAAAGGTATGTATTGTCGACTTTCCTGCTTCATTATGCCCATAGATCAGATTAATTCCTGGTAATAGATCAATTTCATATTCACGAAATCGTCCAAAATAATCTAAAAACAATTTATTAATAAGCATAGGTATAACCAGCCTTTCCTAATGATCCCGCGCCCCAAGCAAAGCTTCTATTCCATAATAGAGAGCTTTTTTCGCCACCTCATCATGCTCCGCATTTTCCCGGACCTTCTGAACAAAAAGTCCGATTAAATTATCTGAATTATCTCTATATATAGCATCAAAATCATAATCTGGCACAGATTGATCGACAATCTCTAGAATATTTCCTAAGGATTTTAGCGCTTCCTTATCAAAATGTATAGTTTCATCCCTGATTCCTTCTACATAAAATAGATAGACATTCTGCTCTCCATTGCTCTTTATTGCCTCCCGTACTTGGTCTTGCAGAGAGCCATTTGTAGTATTTATATCTACAGTTAAAGTAAGTCTTATATATCGTCTATGAGCACTTGGAACAAAACGAATACAGGTATGTCTTTCTCCATTGTCCTTTATAGTAATCTCACCAAAAATGTATCCTCTATCTCCAATCTCATTTTTATCTAGCGGTTCTAATGAGCCGGAATAAGCAATTCTATCGCTAATTATTTCTGGTTTATGAATATGACCAAGAGCAATATAATCAAATCCCGTTTGTTTTAATTTGCTTCTGTTTATAGGAATATTCTTCTCATCCCCACCATGGGCAAGCAATATATGTATCTTTTCATTATCTTGCGGTTTTATATCATCATAAAGGGATTCGGTAATATCCCTTTGTAGATAACTAAATCCGTAAACTTGCGTATTCAGCTCCGGGAATTCAATAATCTCTATAGCACTATTTAAAAACATATGCACCCTGTTATCCCAAGCAAATCCCTGATAATTTGATCTAGCACTGATATAATCATGATTTCCTGCCATGATTACCACTTGCGTAGTTTGTAACTTTTTAAAGAGATAGTTTAGTTCTTTCAGTTCCCGAACCAAGGGCTGCCGATGAAACAGATCCCCTGCGATTAAAAGAAGATCCACTTCTTCTTCGTTACAAACATTTATTATATATTCTAGATTACTCCAGATTTCTCTCGCCCGTTGTTCTCCCCAAGGCATATTAGAATCCGGAGTCGCACCAAGATGTACATCAGCAATATGTATAAACTTCATGGGGATCTCCTCTCGTATTGACCTTGCTTCTCGCAGATTAGAATGCACGTCTGCACTTATCAATTCTCGCATGAGTGTTTACTCGAGCAAGCTCGGTAACCACTCCTACTCGTATTGACTAATCTGCTTATTCGTGAATTATACCATATGTAAAACTCTGATGGCAAGTAAATGTAGAACATATATTCTGTTTTCGATTACTTTATTGTAATTGAAAATAGCCCATTCCATTTAATATTAGTAACCATTTGACTGGCACCTGTATTAATTGGAATGGACTATTTTTTATTTCTTGAATATGTATTATTTTATCGAGCTAAAATTATCTTCATTTTGTATGTTCTTGGGTAACTACATTGGCTACAGTTTCGGGCTTGTTAGCTATATTACGTATCATTTCAAATGCGCCAGTACTTGCCAAACCACTTGCCATACCACCTAGCAGTATTTCAGGAGTGAATGTCCAATTATTTATCCAGACATTTAATATTATACCAACAACCCCTAATATAAGTGGTATAAACTTATTTGGTATAAACGAAATACTATGCTTTATAATATAACCTAAGCATAAACATATACCTAATACCACCAATACCACATATCGAGACAAGAATTCTGCCATCTTCCTTCCCCTTTCTCATTATTTTAAGGCTATCCTAGTACGTGTTATGTATGGCGTTGTATATATCTGTATCTCGTTTAATGTTTATCCATCTTTTATATACTTATGATTCTATAAAGAAGGTAATGATATATTTTAACAAAAATAACCAACCATTGCTAGTCAATCAATAGGCAATGGGGATTTATATTAATAATTCATCTTAAGCAATGATGCAATTAACACATGTTATATAATGAAGCAAAAAGGACTGAATACCTTCAGTCCTCTTTATAAGCTATAAAAGCTACTAATAATATAAAATTTCCTTGTTTACTTCTTCCATCTTCCCTCATTGATAGCACGTATAGTTTCTACAGGGATTTTGGGTATCCTATCATATGTACATAAACCGTTGATCTCTTGTTCAACGTCTGTTATCTGCGTATAGCAATAGCCTTGTACAAATGGTGATTCCAGTAATGGGGAGAATACATCATTGAGTCTTTCTGCAAAATCTTCATCTGATACAGCACTTGAATATCCCCAACCTTCCCAATCGCCTTTTTTATAGGAAACTCCGCCAAACTCCGTAACTAATATAGGTTGGCCTTCATACTTCCAACCATTTGCCATCATAGGTCTTCCGCCTGGTGCATAGTTTAATATATTTTCAAGACTCTCATAACGTTCCTTTAAAATCTCCCTGTTCCATTCATAATCATGTATTGTTAACAGATCAGAGCATGTATGCTCCCAACCATCATTAGATATCACAGGTCTGGTTTGATCAAGAGACTTGGTCAAATGAACCATTGCTACACTATGGCTTTGCTGTTCCTTCTTATCTTTAATATTGAAAACACCCCAAGATTCATTTAATGGTGTCCACGCTACAATTGATGGATGGTTATAATCCCTTAATATTTCATCAATCCACTCATCAGTAATTCGTTTTACATATTTTCTAGAATAAACGTAAGCTGCTGCAATCTCGCCCCATACTAAGAATCCCATCTTATCAGCATGATATAAGAACCTAGGATCCTCTATTTTTT
>JGI24708J26588_10003087_pt1 | contig 12276 bp, 5 predicted proteins | sample BioPla1DNA2_FD_26588 | JGI IMG/M metagenome (IMG submission 26588) | reverse complement strand
TTTATTCTTGGTTCTATCCACCTTAAAGGGCCAAAGATGGTTAAGGAGTCTCATTACCGCGGTGATTCCTAACGCGTATTATTCTACGGGTACGATTTTGANAATGGAGGTNTTGATGATGAGCAATATATGCCAAGGAAATATTCCAAAGGAATACCGAACTGGGCGTGTCCAAGCCGTGTGCTCCCTACAAGCTGAAGAACAATTCGTGTTGACGTTCGGCCAAGCTAACGAGGTACTTGTATTCGAGGTAACCACTGCTGGAACCGGCGACTTAATTGTTGACACCCTTGATTGCTGTATCGAAGGTGATCAATGGGGAGTACGCATTATCGATCAAGTAAGGAACTGCNTTATCGATGANGCCTGTGGAAACGGCAGTATCGAAGAGTTCAGTGGGGAAGCTGTTGCGCCAAACTTCACCGCAGGTGTCGTTGAGGTATTTTATTGCCAAGGAGTAGACGTCTTCCCAGCGGGAATGACCGTAAGATTTCGATACACGGGTGATTCTCTAGCTGTCTTGGAGGCAGAAGGATGTATAAGTCAAGAAAGAACCTGCTCTCCTGGGTTAGTAAGTTGTGAACTTAGTAGCTGTACCGCTACCTTTGATCAGCTTCTTTGCGTAACCTTCGACGTAATCTTCACGGTAGATGCTGATTGGGTTGTGACTGATGTAGAATGTGTGGGGCCATGTGCATGATCAACCAATGAGCCAAATGAGGTTATGAGCATCTACAGGCAGAGAAGAAGTACCTCTTGTCTGCCTGTTACGTTTACCGCGAATCTTCCAGAGGCAGGGGAGTTCCCCAGTGATTTTTAACCAGGGCGTCGGGGGTCAAATTCCCGGTGGGATGCCAACAAAGGCCCGCTCGTTAGCGGGTTTTTTGCTGCCTTATTAAGGATTAACCAGTTTCTTTGCCAATCTCTTTCCGGTGGGTGTGGCAGCCAGCCCGCCTTCCGATGTTTCTCTTAAGGATGCCGGCATCTGCATGCCTATTGACCCCATAGTTTTGATCACTTCATCTGCGGGGATCGCGCTTTCTATTCCGGCGAGAGCCATATCTGCTGCTACAAAGGCGTTAGCTACACCCATGGCATTGCGCTTAATGCAGGGTACCTCCACAAGACCGGCAACGGGATCGCAGACTAAGCCAAGCACATTCTTGAGGGCAAAAGCACAGGCGTGACTGGCTTGTTGGGGAGTACCATGGACCATTTCGACTATGGCCGCGGCGGCCATGGCTGCCGCGCTACCACATTCTGCCTGACAGCCACCTTGGGCTCCAGATATGGTAGCCTGTTTGGCGATTACTACNCCAATACCTCCTGCAGTAAATAGNGCCATAATGGCTTCATGCTCAGGTATGCCTTTAGTTTCCATAACGGTGAGGATAGCTGCGGGTAGTATGCCACAGGACCCTGCTGTAGGGGCCGCTACGATTCTGCCCATGGTGGCGTTGACCTCCGTTACTGCCAAGGCTCTGACTATAGCCATGCCGAGAATTGTTCCACCGATGGTTTCGCCTTCATTAAGCGCTGCTAAAAGCTTTAAGGCATCCCCTCCACTTAAGCCGGAGGGTGAACGATGGCCTGGCTGAAGCCCCCACTCTACTGATTCTTGCATCACATGGAAAGTATCTGCCATATGCTGATAGAGCTCATCCACCGAGGCATGCTGTTCGGTAACCTGTTGGGCTATGACAATATCCGCAATGCGTTTGTCTTGGGCATCAGCCAGTTCAACTAGCTCTTTGACGGATTGATAGGTGATCATGGTCAGTTTCACTCCCCGAAGTTGTCTATNTAGGCTGATTGATGGCCTTTCGTACCCGAAGACAGGTCTGTAGTTACGATTTTGTCTGGGGCCACCAGATCTANACTGCCCGTAGAGACATTATCCCTGTCACATTAGGTAAGGCTTTCACTTGCTGGCATAACTCTTCTCTTACTTCCTCATCGGTTTCTAGAACGATAACACTGCGGCCCCCTCTATGCGATCGATAGACCTTCATTTGCCCGATATTGATATCATGCCTCGCCAGAAGGCTTGTTACAGTGGCGATTACGCCCGGAGTGTCCATGTGGTATACAATTAGCGTATCGTACTCCGCTGTAAACTCTGCAGGCAAATCGTTTACCTTATGGATCTGGACTTTTCCGCCTCCTACAGATGATCCCAGAATTGAAAGATGCCGACCTGAGATGCCGTGAATATTGATGAGAGCGGTATTGGGATGAACATCTCCTAGATCTACGGGTTCAAAGACAAAATCCAGGGCTTCGGACTTAGCTATCTTTAGACTCTCCCTGATCCGTAAATCATCGGGGGCGAAGCCCAAAAGGCCTGCGATGATAGCTTTGTCAGTACCATGGCCCTTATATGTTCGAGCAAAAGAACCATGGAGCTGAATATGGGCGTTGACGGGGAATTCACCTAGTAGGGCTCTGGCTATCCTACCTAGCCGAACTGCTCCGGCTGTATGGGAACTAGAAGGACCTACCATGATGGGCCCGATGATATCGAAAATGTTGGTCACAAGTTAGCCCCCTTTTGCTCGTATCAGCTTAGATTTGGTATTGTGTTCTACTGCCAGCCAGGATAGAACTACTGCATGGAACATGATTTTCCCTTCTACATAGTCTGCCTCATACACATTTGTCCTTATCAATCCATGAGCGATTTGCCCCATCGCCAAAAGGTGTTTGGAGAGAAACTTACGAATAACACATTATAAGGCAAATGCCAAAAAGTAGATTACGGCCTGTAGAGCGTAAGCTACGCCTATGATGGCTTGGCATTGGTAATAGATGGGGCACTGGGATTTATTATCGTTATAGCAGTGGTGAGTAATATTGAAAAATCCGGGCCAAGTAATGTGTTAGAGGCCGGGTACAGGGGGAGTGCTGGTGGAGCCGGTCGTTATAGATGATCTAAAGGTTGACATCCATAGAGGGGGCCTATTACGAACCCTGAGAGCTGAGGATACTGACGATGGTCGACAGATCTTGGCTCTTCTTGATTCAGCCCTGGGAGTAAGTAGCCCTAAGGCTATATATAAAGAGGCCTTTATTGATGCCCGGGGTGATGATTATGTGGTAGTTGAAGGGATTGAGTTCAAAAGCCGAATTCTGCGAATAAACCTAGACGGAGCCCATAGGGTGTTTCCTTATGTAGTTACCGCCGGGCGTGAGCTGGATGTATGGTCCTTTGCTGTTACGGGGATGCTAGAACAATATTGGGCTGATAAGATCAAAGAGGCGGTTTTACATTCGGCTTTCCGAGACTTCACCTCCCGGTTGATCGCTACCTATAGTTTGGGCACAACGGCGGTGATGAATCCTGGCTCGCTAGATGATTGGCCTATCAGTGAGCAAAAGAAGCTTTTTCAACTGCTGGGGGACCCGACTGCGGCTATCGGTGTGGAACTAACTGATAGCTACTTGATGATACCGACCAAATCAGTTTCCGGGATACGGTTTGCCACACAGACCACATACGAAAACTGTCAGCTATGTCCCCGGGAGAATTGTCCTGGACGCAGAGCCCCCTATGATCCCTTGCTTTACGAAAACCGATATAAGGCTATCAGCAGCTAGCCAGACTCTGTCGAAAGGGGGCAAGCGTAGTCCACAGGGTGTTTACCCGTAGTGGTTATTACGCGTGGTTTATATGATGAGCTTCTCCATAAAACCCAGTGATATGAGGATCATGTTGGTTGATGGTTACCTAGATGAACCATCATGTTTGGGAGTCCCTCCCTATGTTTCGCCCCATATCCGTTATGCTTACGGAGCCCTTGTGGATCTTGGTATAGCACCAGCCAATATTACATACGTAACCATTGATGCGATACGCCAGGAGCGGCACGAGTACATAGAAATGGGTTGTAGCGTCGATGCAGTTGTGGTTATCGCCGGCGCTACCGTGCCGGGACGCTATCTGGGAGGGCGTCCAATCTCGAGTAGAGAGATCAGTGAATTGGCGGTGGCTGTGGGGCCAGTACCTCTCATCTTAGGCGGACCGATTGTGCTTTTCCAGGGACCGATACCCGGTGTGAGTCTCACTTGTGGGGAAATAGCCGCAACTTCTCTACAGTCCATACTCGGTGGAAGACCGGAGCCTGATGGGAGCACCTCTGAGTCGTGGACAGAGAGAATTGCCCGCTTTGCTGTTCTGGGGGCGGAGCTAACAACCCGTCACCCATCATTTCCCTACGTGGTGTGCGAGCTAGAGACATTTCGCGGTTGCCCCCGTCACCAGAACTGTGCCTTCTGTAGCGAAGGCAAGAAACAGGTCCGTTATCAAAGGCCCGTCGCTGATATTCTGGCGGAAGTGGAGGCTTTAGCCAACCAGGGCAACCGCTACTATCGCCTTGGCTGCCAGTCTGATCTCTTCCTCTACGGGGCAAAGCCGAGAGATGGGCAGCTCTATCCAGACCCTTCAATGATCCGNGATCTTTATCAAGGTATTAGGCAAGCAGCACCGCAACTAGAGGTGCTGCATATGGACAATGTCAATCCTGCCAGCATTATGAGAGATCCAGAAGCTGCAGTGGAAATCATGACTGCTATCTGTCAGCACAATACTCCCGGTGATGTGGCCGCGTTTGGCCTGGAGTCAGCGGATCCGGCGGTTTTGGCTGCCAATCGGGTTGAGACTTCCCCGGAAGAGACTTTGGCGGCCATCAGGCTGATGAATGAGATTGGTGGCAGGCGGGAAGAGGGTATTCCTCGGCTACTACCTGGTCTTAACCTTTTGCACGGACTTATAGGCGAGACTCCTCAAACGCTAGAGCTGAACTACCGGTATTTGGCCACATTGCTTGAGCAGGGACTTTTGGTTCGACGGATTAACATCCGCCAGGTGCTTACCTGGGGAGACTATAAGGCCGCTAAGATCTCCCCTCGCCATTTTCAGAGTTACAAGGAAAAGATCAATGTGGAGATCAACAAGCCCATGCTGCAGAGAGTATTTCCCATCGGGACCATCTTGCGAGGTGTGCATATAGAGGAAACTAAGGGCCAGGTTAGTTTTGGGCGCCAACTGGGCAGCTATCCGATCCTTGTCGGTATTCCGGGTGAGCTGTCCCTAGGTGAGATCCTTACTGTGCGTGTAATAGATCACGGCTATCGCTCAATCACAGCGCTACCTTTCCCCTTCTTCATTAACCGGGCTAGCGTGGCTCAGCTGGCGGCTATTCCAGGGATGGGTCGGAAGCGTGCCACGAAGCTCTTCTTAGCCCAGCCTATTCAAGATGCCTGCCAATTGGATGAGCTTCTGGAAGGGCAAGTTGACCTATCTGCTCTTCTCCCTTGGTTAGACTTCTCTTCGTGAGCGTTTTCCTCAAGACCCTGGGCTTTATCCCTTAAGTGTTTAATCGAGCTGAAATTGTGAAACACTAGTAGTCGGCATATGCTGGGAAGCGTCATGCTCCCAGAATCTTGATCACCGGCTGCCTAGTGTTTTCTTATACTAGCGTGTTAACTATGGGGGTATATGACACTTTGATGCTGGAGAATATCTTTATCATTGTGGTTTTGATCGTGGTGGCGGGAGCAGGTGTGGTGCGGATACGTCGGCTAAATACCAGACCGTTGCCTTCAGAGCCTATAGCCGATGCCCTCTTAGGTATTAGTGATTTGGAGCAGCACGCCCGGGAACTGGCAACCCGTCAACGTGTTTCCGGTCAGATTTTTAGCAAGGGACGGCTGTTGCCAGATCCCCGCGGGGCAAGCCGGGTCCTGAAAAATGCGTATACTGAGATGTCTGAAGCAGTACGGGCTGGCTATAGCCCTTCTCCGGCTGGTGAGTGGCTTATGGACAACTTCTACGTTATCAATGGAAGTATCCAAGACATCCAAGGAAGTATGCCTGCTGGCTACTACCGGGAATTGCCGAAACTGACCAATGGTCGCCTGCAGGGCTATCCCCGGGTCTATGCCCTTGCTTTGGATTTGATCTCCCACACAGATGGCCACATTGATACAGATACCTTGGAGAGGTTTTTTGCTGCTTATCAATCCATTGCACCCCTGTCCATGGGTGAAGTTTGGGCCATACCTACGTTTATTCGCATCGGGCTTACGGAAAACCTAAAATATCTCTCTTTGCAGGTCATTCATACCCAAAGACAAAGGCAGAAGGCCAGCAAGTGGCTAGATAGTCTCTTACAAAGAGCTAGGAGCCGGGCTGTAAACCTGGAAGATCTCATACAAGTACGTACCCGATGGCTGCGTCGAGTCAATGCCACGTTTGCAACAGAACTTCTGTACCGGTTGCGCAATGAAGGTGCTGACGCTGCTCCCCTAAGTGATTGGCTAGATAGGCGGCTAGCAGCTATCGGGACGACAGCCGATGAGATAGTACATTTGGAGCACCAAAGGCAGTCAGCCAGGGAGATATCGGTGAGAAATGCCATAAACAGTCTAAGAGGCTTGGCTGCCATTGATTGGAGCGAGTCTTTTGAGCGCTTGAGCTATGTCGAACGGATCCTGCAAACAGACCCCGATGGAACCTATGCCGCCATGGACACAGCCAGCCGCGATGTGTATCGGCACAGAATCGAGAAGATCGCCAGGTCTATGGATATCTCGGAGCTGCAGGTGGTGAGGCAGGCGATTCAGTGCGCTAGAGACGTGCCCACAGATTCAGTAGAGTTCTGGAAGCGACACGTAGGATATTATCTTTTGGAGGGGGGGCGGGAGGAGCTCTTGGCTCGGCTGGGAAAACCTATGGGCCTGTGGTACCTCTTAATCAAAGGGCTCAAAGAGCGGCGCTTTGGTCTTTATTTGGCTGCTATTGGTCTGTTCACCTTAATTATTGTTGTCGGTTTTTATGTTGGCATTGGATATCGAGGGTCTTTTAGCAGCTTTCTTTGGTTGGTAATTCTCACTCTTTTGGCCAGTGAGATAGCGGTACGTGTAGTGAACGGCTTTATCACCATGTTGATTCCACCCCGAATCTTGCCCAAACTGGAGCTCCGTCATGGTATTCCTGAAGAACACACTACTATGGTTGTGATTCCAGCCCTATTGCCCAATCAGCAAAGGACTCTACAGCTAATTGACGCGCTGGAAGTCTACTACCTAGCGAATCAGGAAAGCAATCTATGTTTTGCACTGCTGGCAGATTTTGCAGATGCGCCCGACCAGATTCTGCCCAGTGATGGGGAGATTCTCGATGTAGCCCAACGCNGAATTCAGGAGCTTAACGAGCAATATACAGAAGACCACCCAGTATTTTATTTCTTTCACCGGGAGCGTCTATGGAACAATAGTGAAAACTGCCACATGGGCTGGGAACGGAAACGAGGTAAACTTGAGGAATTCAACCGGTTATTAAGAGGAGCTAAGGATACTACCTATGTAGTTGATGAGCTGCCTCAATGTCTGACAAAAGTGCGGTACGTTATCACACTGGACGCCGATACAGGTCTACCTCGAGATGCTGCCCGACGATTGATCGGAGTATTGATTCATCCTCTTAACAGACCAGTTGTAGCCAAGTCCCGTGGGCGAGTTATCAGGGGCTATGGATTACTACAGCCAAGAATTAATATAGTAGCCACCTCAGCAGCCCGCAGTCTCTTCACCCGAGTCTTCGCCGGCGATGGCGGCGTGGATCCTTACACCACTGCCGTATCCGATGTATATCAGGACCTCTTTGGCGAGGGCATATATACCGGGAAGGGCATATACGATGTGGATGTGTTCAATGCTGTTTTAGGACAGCGACTTCCCGAAAACGCNATACTAAGCCACGANCTCTTGGAGGGCTCTTACATCCGAGCGGGGCTTGCTACTGATATTGAATTAGTCGATGGATATCCAGCCAGATACGATGCTTACGCGCTGCGTCTGCATCGGTGGGTAAGGGGGGATTGGCAGCTTGTGCCTTGGCTTTTCCCCAAAGTACCCTTCGCCCAGGGGAAGGAGCCTAATCCCTTATCGGCATTATCCCGCTGGAAAATAGCAGATAACCTTCGTAGAAGCCTGATTGCACCGGCCCTGCTATTTGTCATAATCGGAGGTCTAGCCATATTTTTTGGCTCCCCCGGCCCATATCTAGGACTAGCCTTACTTGTCATCTTACTCCCATGGCTTACCTTGATAGTATCGGGTACGTTGGGTTCACCTCAGGGGAAGAGGTTTTTGGGGCACGTATTCACCATGGTCTCTAACTCCCGAAAGCAAGCTTGGCAGGTAGTCTTGTCTTTGGCCTTTCTCCCTTATCAGAGCTACCTCATGATAGATGCTGCGCTGCGCACTCTTATCCGTGTATTTTACACTCGCTCTCGCCTACTCGAGTGGGTGACGGCCGCAGATGTGGAGGAACGTTTGCCCCAGGGGTGGCGGGCCTACTGGATAAGAATGTGGCCGGGCCAGATCGTGGCTTTGGTGAGCCTAGGTCTAGTTGGGTACCTAAGGCCTGCCAACCTGTATTGGGCTAGCCCGATTCTTCTACTGTGGTTAGCGTCCCCCTGGATTGCCTATCAGGTGAGTCGGCCAATAGGGGATACAGTCATTGAGCTGGCAGAGGCCGACAGGCAGCAGCTTCGAATCTACGCTCGACGGATTTGGCGCTACTTTGAGGATTTCGTCGAGGCAAAAGATAACTGGTTACCACCGGATCACTATCAGGAATCACCAAGACTTTCCGTGGCACATCGTACTTCTCCTACCAATATCGGGCTTTATTTACTATCTATTCTGGGAGCATGGGATCTAGGATACATTGGTATGGGAGCCGTCATAAAACGCGTTAAAGATACACTCAGCACCATCAAAAAACTGGAGACATGGCATGGTCATCTCCATAACTGGTATGACACGAAGAGTCTGAGGCCTTTGCGGCCCTTCTATATTTCTACTGTTGACAGCGGCAATTTCGTAGGCTACCTTATGGCTTTAAGACAAGGACTTCTCGACATGCTCACGGAGCCGCTCATGGATCTTGGCCGCTGGCAGGCGGGACTAGCCGATACACTGGCCCTGATGAGCCTGGAAGTGAGAGGTAATAACAATCGACCGCAGCCTGGGGAAGTGACGGTGGAGTTTAGTGCCGAATCTGAGCTGGATCATCGATCCGATAGTAGGCAATCACCGTTAGTAATCCGGGGAATAGCCGCTCTAGGAAATCTGGAGGAAAAACTGAACCATATCATCATGGTTGAAAAATCGCAAAAAGAGACTTCTCGTTCTCGGCAATCCTGGGCATTGCGTCTATCGGAGATGATCACCTCCTATCAGCAGGAGATCGAGACCGTGTATCCGTGGACGCCTTTGTTTAAGGATGTTCCATCGATACTGAANAATGGTTCCTTGCCAGTGGAGGCGAAGAATCTTTGGCATTCAGTTCTGACAACTCTAAACGGCAGCGTATCCCTTTTAGATCTACCAGATGTATACAGTGGCATGGACCATGATATTCGTCGATTNNTGGCCTTCATAGCACCGTCCCANGAAGTGGTCGAAGATGTCGCCATCGCTTTGGTTTGGCTAGAGGATCTNACTGCGGCCATTGCGCAATCTAAAGAGACGGCTAAGAGTTGGGTTCAGGAGTTCTATGGTTTGGCAGATAGACTTCAAGGCCTAATTGCAGCTACTGAGTTCCGTCACCTATACGATGAGAAGCGCCACATGTTTTCCATTGGTTATAGCCTGGAGGAGGAGCGACTGACTCACTCCTACTACGATTTGCTGGCTTCGGAAGCCCGGCAAGCTAGTTTTGTAGCCATTGCCAAGGGAGATATACCCCAAAAGCACTGGTTTAAGCTGGGCAGAACCATGATCCATGCCGGGGATAGCCGCACCCTGATCTCTTGGAGCGGCACCATGTTTGAATACCTAATGCCTTTGCTTATCATGGAGACTTATCCAGGCACTCTTTTGGCGGAAGCCTTAGCTGCGGCGGTACGTGAGCAAATCAATTATGGACGTCATCAGAGAGTACCTTGGGGGATATCGGAATGTGGTTTTAGCGCGCTCAATGTCCAGTTGAACTACCAGTATCAGGCCTTTGGTGTTCCCACTCTTGGTCTCAAGCGGGGTCTCGTCAGGGATCTGGTCATTGCTCCCTACGCAACCTTCTTGGCATTGATGGTTAGCCCCGTCGAATCATATCAAAATCTCCAGGCCCTGGCAGAAAAAGGTCTTGTGGGGACATATGGAATGTACGAAGCAATAGATTTTACTCCCGATAGGGTGCCCAGAAATATCGACGGCAGCATTGTCAAGATGTATATGGCTCACCACCTGGGCATGAGTTTCTTGGCAATAAACAACTACTTGTTCCATGGTGTTATGCGCCGTCGCTTCCACAACGATCCCTATGTGCAAGCAACTGATTTGCTTCTGCAAGAAAGGTTGCCTCGGTATGTTGTGCCAATGACCCCACAAGCAGATACCGCCCCAGTGGAGGAGCCCGCCCGGCAGGGAGGCCCCTTGATTACCCGTCGATTCGCCATGTGTGATCTGGACGAACGGGACGTGTTTTTAGCATCCAATGGAGCTTATTCGATCATGGTGACAACCACAGGCTCAGGGTACAGTCAATGGGAAGATATATCCATTACCAGATGGAGACGGGACATTACCCTAGATCGGTGGGGCACATTCTTCTATATCAAGGACTTAAAGAAAAATCGCATATGGTCTGCTACATATGAGCCAACTAAGGTGGTGCCAGATGTCTATGAGGTCGAATTTGCTGATGATCGCGCAGAATTCCTGCGCTGGGATGATAATCTCAAGACCAGAATGGAGATAACCGTTTCATCGGAGCAGAATGCAGAAATCCGGCGGATATCTCTGACGAATCACGGCACAGAGTCCCGCTTAATCGAAGTAACTAGCTTCTTCGAGGTTGTGGCCGATAGAAGAGCTGCAGACTTGGCTCATCCCGCTTTCGGCAATCTTTTCGTCCAAACGGAGCTCATCCCCGATTGCGATGCTTTGCTGGCCCACAGGCGTCCCCGCCACGAAAATCAAGAAGCTCTTTGGGTTGTGCACACCGTTTCCGTTGAGGGCAATACTGTAGGTGATCTGGAATACGAGACCGATAGAGCTAGGTTCATCGGTAGGGGGACTGATTTATCCAGACCGGAATCTCTAGACCGGCGGCTTTCAGGCCGAGTGGGGGCAGTTTTGGATCCCTGCATGAGTTTACGTCGTCGAGTTCGTATTCTGCCTGGAAAGACGGTGCGAATAGTGTACTCCACAGCTTTGGCTCGATCCCGATCAGAAGCCATAGCTCTAGCCAAAGGCTACCACGAGCCAGATGGGGCCAATCGGGATTTCGCTTTGGCTTGGGCCCGAAGTCAAGTGGAACTGCGTTATCTGAACCTCAGTCTAACCGAGGCCCATCTCTTCCAGTCGATTGCTACTCGCCTAATCTATGGATATCCATTGGAGGCAAGCCAGCGCAGTATTGCAGTTCGGAATCGCTTGGGACAACCGAGCTTGTGGGCCTTAGGCATATCAGGGGATATGCCCATCTTGTTGGTAAAGATCAAATCACAAAAAGAAAGAGAAATAGTGCGGCAAGCTCTAGTCGCCCATGAATACTGGCGAATGAAAGGCCTGCCGGTAGATTTGGTGGTGCTAAACCAGGAAGCTGCAGGGTACGAACAGGCAGTACACGATCTGTTGCGCCAATTGCTTGCCAGTGGCCACGCTCAAGCTAAGGAAAATAGACCAGGTGGCATATTCCTCAAGCAAGTCACACAACTAGCGCCAATGGAGCAGGATCTCTTGGAGGCGGCTGCCCGGGTGGTTATCGGAAATGGGCAGGGCTCTCTAGGTGAAAAGGCACGCAATCGGCCTCATCGGTTGGTCGCTGTCTCTCGCCGTGGCCTTCTGGCCCGGCGACGGCCACCGGAACCGACCATTTCCTTAGGAGATGGTGAGAGTCTAGACGGCAGCTGGGAACCGTCAACGTTAGATGCTTTGGTAAATGATGCTAACCCAGATGACGTAGAGCTGGCTAGGACTATGTCTCGCCTGCTCCCCGCTGAGCTAGATGGCGGGCATGGGAGACCGACGGATTTGGTGTTCTTCAATACGCTGGGAGGATTTTCGCCCGATGGGCGGGAGTACACTATTTTGCTCAGGCAAGGAGTGACTACCCCGGCACCCTGGATCAATGTGGTGAGCAATCCAGCTATAGGTTTTCTTATTTCGGAGTCAGGGGCCGGCTACACTTGGACCGAAAACAGTCGCGAGAACAAGCTTACTCCTTGGTCCAATGACCCTGTTATCGATCCTCCCGGGGAAGCT
>JGI24708J26588_10003086_pt1 | contig 12278 bp, 9 predicted proteins | sample BioPla1DNA2_FD_26588 | JGI IMG/M metagenome (IMG submission 26588) | reverse complement strand
GACTATAGAATATACGGACTATAGAATATGAGAACTATAGAACATAATGACTATAGAATATAAGAACTATAGAATATACGGACTATAGAACATAATGACTATAGAATATAAGAACAAATATAGAACATAAAGACTATAGAACATAATGACTAGAGAATATAAGAACGATTGAAAATCATATGACCGATTGGAACTATTATAGATCCCATATATTTTTAATGGGATAGGAAAATACAAAGGAGGCTACTATGTCTTATGGAAACTATGCTGATATCATCATTGACATTTCTCACGAAAATCTAGACAAGACATATCAGTATGCCATCCCAGAGGAATTCATAACAAAGGCAGTGATTGGTAGTCTGGTGGTTGTTCCTTTTGGTAAGGGAAACCGCCAGATTAATGGTTATATTATAGATTTATCCTCTGAGCCAAAGTTGGATGTAAATTTAATCAAGCCGATTATCCGTGTGGAGGATGCCCCAGTAATCGAAAGCCATTTGATTTATCTGGCCTACTGGATTAAGGAGCATTTTGGGGGAACCATAAATGATGCTTTAAAAACCGTGATGCCTGTAAAAAAAGCAGTTAAGATTAAGGAGCAAAGAAGCATCCGCCTAATGGTGGAAAACCAAAAGGCCAAGGACTTATTTTATGAGTTCCAGAGTAAAAAAAATCAAGCGGCTAGGGTTCGTTTACTGGGTGCTTTACTAGAGAAAAAGGTACTGGATTATGATGATGCCATTCATAAACTAAAAATTCCGAGAAGTACTATTCTTAGCCTGGAAAAGAAGGGGATTACAAAGACGGTCTCAAAACAAGTCTATCGAAATCCTATCCAAGAACAGGAAATTAGTTCAAGCAAGGTGATTCTCAATCCGGATCAACAGCAAATTGTGGATGATATTATAGAGGAATACAAGAAAGGGATTCGAACCACCTATTTAATCCATGGGGTTACCGGCAGTGGTAAAACGGAAGTTTATATGGAGATTATTTCCTCGGTTATTGCCCAAGGAAAACAGGTGATTTTGTTGATTCCTGAAATTGCCCTTACCTATCAGACGGTTTTACGCTTTTACCGTCGGTTCGGAGATCGAGTTTCCATATTGAATTCAAAGATGTCCCAAGGGGAACGTTATGATCAGAGCTTGCGAGCAAAGAATGGTGATCTAGATATTATTATTGGACCTCGTTCTGCCTTATTTACCCCCTTTATGAATCTGGGTCTTATCATCATTGATGAGGAACATGAAAANAGTTATAAAAGTGAAACAACACCCAAATACCATGCGGTAGATGTGGCCATAAAGCGAGCGGAGCTTACCGGATCCTCAGTGATTCTCGGTTCAGCCACCCCTTCTTTAGAATCNTATAACAAAGCNAAGAAAGGTATTTACCAATTATATACCTTAAACAAAAGAGCCAAAGAAGCATTGCCTCCCAAGGTTTGGATTGCGGATTTGAGGGAGGAATTGAAAAATAAAAACAAATCCATTTTTAGTATGAAACTAAAGGAGTTAATTACAGACCGACTGGAGAAGAAGGAACAGGTTATGCTCTTTCTAAACCGCAGAGGATATGCGGGATTTATTTCCTGTCGCAGTTGTGGACATGTGATCAAATGCCCCCATTGTGATATTTCCTTAACCTCCCATAACAATGGAAGGGTCATTTGTCATTATTGTGCTTATGAAGAAGGGATGCCAAAGCGATGTCCTTCTTGTGGGTCGAAATACATTGCTGCTTTTGGCACTGGGACGCAAAAGGTAGAAGAATTAGTGAAAAAGGAATTCCCCCATGCTCGTACTCTGCGTATGGATACAGATACCACCAAGCAAAAGGGTGGACATGAAGCCATCTTAAAAGCCTTCTCGGAACATAGGGCGGATATTTTGGTGGGAACTCAGATGATTGTAAAAGGCCATGATTTTCCCAAGGTGACCTTGGTCGGGATTATTGCAGCAGATTTATCCTTGCATGCCGGGGATTTTAGGGCTGGAGAACGAACCTTTCAGTTGCTTTGTCAGGCGGCAGGACGTGCTGGTAGGGATGCGCTACCTGGCGAGGTGGTAATACAAACCTATCAACCCGAACATTATAGTATTGTCACAGCAGCCGAGGGGGATTATATTAGTTTTTATAATCAAGAGATACTCTATCGAACCATGATGCAGTATCCACCGGTAGCCCATATTTTATTGCTTCTCATTACTTCAAAAGTAGAAAAGGAGGCAGAGAAAGCTTCTGTATTAATAGGAAAAGCTGCATCACATTTTGTGGAAGAGCATGGGTTGAAAGCCACGGTGATTGGACCTGCCCCAGCAGCTGTCACAAAAATCAATGATATCTATCGAAGAATTCTTTATATCAAGCACAATAACTATGAGGAATTGATTGGAATTAAGAATTATTTAGAAGGATATTATAAATTTTCCGAATATTTTTCAAAATGTCATCTTCAATTTGATTTTAATCCCATGAGTGGTTATTAAATCGGAAATATTGATCCTATCCATAGGATAGGTATTTGAATCTTTGGATTGCCAATTTTAATAAAAAGTTATATGATGTAAGAATATGATTTCTATTCAATTAAATACAGTCAATTTAAAAGTTTATAACAGTAATCTTTTTACCAAGAGATTGTATATAATAAAATAAATGAAAGTAAAAAGACTTAATATATAGCTATAGGAATCATTTACAATGAAATAAAAGCAAGAAATAGAACATGTAGAAACATGGCAAATTACAAACAAAGGACTAGAACAATCATAGATTGCAGCTACAAGATTAAAACAATAAAACATATGCTAAAACCAGTATGAAATATATGCTATGAAAGCCTATACAATGAAAAGCAAGTATGAAGGAAAGCAAGGATCAGTACAAGGCAAATAATAAGAAAAAGAAAACATATGTTAGCAACTTAGTGTAGATATAGTAAAGTATGGCATAAGTTACAAAATGAAAAGAAAGCATATGTTAACAACTTAGGGAAAGGATTGATGATATGGCAATAAGAAACATTAGAGAAATTGGTGAAAGAGTATTAACCAAGGTTAGTAAGGAAGTAAAAGCAGTAGATAAGAAGATACTGACATTAATCGAAGATATGTTAGATACCATGTATGAGGCCAATGGAGTGGGACTGGCGGCGCCTCAGGTGGGTATTTTGAAAAGAATAGTTGTAATCGATGTAAGCGAAGAAGGAAATGATCCTATCATTTTGATCAATCCAGAGATACTGGAAACTGATGGGGAACAGACTGGTGACGAAGGATGTCTTAGTGTTCCAGGTAAAGTAGGTACCGTTACAAGACCCAATTATGTAAAGGTGAAAGCATATAATAAGGATATGGAAGAATTTATTATTGAAGGAACCGAACTACTGGCCAGAGCCTTGTGTCATGAAATCGATCATTTGAATGGGGTTTTATATGTGGACAAAACCATAGGAGAGTTAAGGGATTCCTTTATTACGGAAGAGGTAGATTAATTGAATACGAAAGGATGGATAGAATGAAGGTTTTATTCATGGGAACCCCTGATTTTGCAGCTTGTATCTTGGATAAGATTCTTGAGGTTGGACATGAGGTGATTGGAGTTGTAACCCAACCGGACAAGCCAAAAGGAAGGGGAAAGGAAATTCATTTTCCACCAGTGAAAGAGCTGGCACTTAAACATCAGCTGGAAATCTATCAGCCAGTGAAAGTGAAGGAGCCAGATTTTATCGATATTGTTAAGAACTTAAATCCAGAGGTAATTGTGGTAGCTGCATTTGGGCAGATTTTACCCAAGGCTTTGCTGGATATTCCGAAATTCGGATGTATTAATGTCCATGCATCCTTACTTCCCAAATACCGGGGAGCTGCACCAATACAGTATTCTATTATAGACGGAGAAGAAGAAACTGGTATCACCATTATGTATATGGATGTTGGCTTGGATACCGGTGATATTATTATGCAAAGAAGTATTCCCATTGATAGGGAAGAAACGGGGGGCAGTCTTCATGATAAATTAGCAGATCTTGGTGCAGATTTGCTGGTAGAGGCTTTGGAAGAAATCAAGGAAGGAAGAGCTAAGAGGATACCACAGGAGGATGAGAAGGCCACCTATGTAAGAATATTAGATAAAACCATGGGGGATATCGATTTTAGCCAATCAGCGGTTGAAATTGAACGCCTCATTCGAGGACTGAATCCTTGGCCCAGTGCTTATACTAACTTGGAGGGTAAAACTCTGAAATTATGGCGGGCTCAAGTGGAGGAAAACAAGAATAATTTTGAAGGAAAGCCTGGAGAAATTGTTGAATTAAGGAAGGATTCCTTTGTGGTCTTAACCGGAGAAGGACTTTTAGTAGTGAAAGAGTTGCAGCTAGAGGGAAAGAAACGTATGACTGCAGATGCATTTCTTAGAGGGTATCCTTTGAAGATAGGAAGTAGATTAGGAAAGTCTAAGTAATGTTATTCATGAAATGAGATGATAATGATTATAATATAAGTACTTTGTAGTCTTATTGATAGAAAGAGGGGATTTATATGGGTTATGGATACTATCCATTTTTTGATCCAACATATATTTTAGTTATTATTGGTGTCCTATTGTCCTTAGGTGCGTCCGCTCGAGTGAAATCCACTTTCCACAGCTATTCAAGGGTGAGGAGCAGGTCTGGAATGACAGGTGCCGAGACAGCACAGAGGATACTGCATGCCACTGGACTTTATGATGTTCGAGTGGAGAGAGTGGAGGGAACCTTAAGTGATCATTATGATCCTAGGACAAAAGTGGTTCGCTTATCTGAGGCAGTTTATGATTCTGCTTCCATTGCCTCCATCGGAGTAGCTGCCCATGAATGTGGACATGCGATTCAACATAGTAAGGCCTATGCACCACTAAAAATTAGGAATGCTTTAGTTCCTGTAGTGAATGTTTCGGCAACCATATCCTGGCCAATGATTATAATTGGTTTAATTATGGGAGGAAGCACATTTTTGATTGATTTAGGAATAATTTTGTTTTCCACTGCAGTATTATTTCAGTTGATTACACTCCCAGTAGAATACAATGCATCCAAACGAGCAGTGGTTCAGTTGGCCAGTAATGGGATTTTATATGGTGATGAATTGAAACAAACGAAGAAGGTGTTAAATGCAGCTGCACTGACCTATGTGGCAGCAGCCGCAGCAACGATTCTTCAACTGCTACGCTTAGTGATATTATTTGGAGGAAGAAGACGTGACTAATCAGGTAAATTCCCGAGAAATCGTTCTGGATATGCTGATGGAGATTATTGAAGGGGAGAAATATAGCCATAAAGTACTACAAACTACCCTCCAAAAATATCAGTATTTAGATAAGGTAGAAAGAGCATTTATCTCCCGACTTTGCACAGGAACCGTGAAACGTTATATTACCTTAGACTATATGATCAATGGCTTTGCTTCCTTACCTGTTAAGAAGATGAAGCCCCTCATTCGTAATTTATTAAGAATGAGTGTTTATCAGATTTTATACATGGATCAGGTTCCTGTCTTTGCTATCTGCAATGAAGCAGTAAAGCTGGCAAAGAAACGGGGATTTCAAAAATTATCAGGTTTTGTTAATGGAATACTAAGAAATATTGATCGAAATAAAGCTACCATATCCTTTCCAAACAAAGAGTCGGAACCGGTACGGTATCTTTCTGTTTTTTATTCTGTTCCAGAATGGATTGTTCAAGACATGATCAATCAATATGGATTTCTCACCGCAGAAAAGATGTTTGAGGCTTCCTTGAAGGAAAAGATAACCACCATTCGTTGTAATCANAAAAAGAATTCACCAGAGCAACTAAAGAGCCTTCTGGAGCAAGAAGGGGTTAGGGTGGAAGATAGCATTTATTTGGATTATGCCTTTAAAATTTCCGATTATGATTATCTAGATAAATTAGAAACTTTCCGACAAGGACGTTTTACCATACAGGATGTTAGCTCTATGCTGGTTTGTCAAGTGGCAGGTATAGAGGAAAAGGATTTTGTGATTGATGTTTGTGCGGCACCGGGAGGAAAAGCGCTTCATGCAGCAGAAAGAGCAGCCAAGGTATCGGCAAGAGATCTTTCCGATTATAAAGTAAAGTTAATTGAGGAAAATATTTTACGACTGGATTTTACCAATATAGAAACCAAAGTATGGGATGCTACCGTCTTAGACCCAGATATGATTGGGAAAGCAGATGTGGTCATTGCGGATCTACCTTGTAGTGGACTGGGTGTAATAGGAAAAAAATCTGATATAAAGTATAAATTGACACAAAAACAACAAAAAGAGCTTGTAGAATTGCAAAGATTAATTCTACACACGGTCAAAGATTATGTAAAAAAGGGCGGTGTCTTGATTTATAGTACATGCACCGTTAATCAAGAAGAGAATTTGGACAATCGAAACTGGTTTTTGAAGCATTATGATTTTCGCTGTGATAGTTTGGATCCCTACCTTCCAGATCAATTGAAAAGCCAAACGACTGCTGAAGGATATCTTCAACTAATTCAGGGGGTTCATGAAACGGACGGATTCTTTTTGTCTAGATTTGTTAGAAAGTAATATTTAGTTGATTTTTGGCACACATAAGATACACAATATAAGCCATGAACAGACTGGAAGAATCTAATAAAACGCTATGAATAAACTGGACGAGACGAAACAATACAACCTTTGTTCAATATGGAAGAAACCAGACAAAACAAGCTAAGCAAACTGGAAAAAGCCATTTATTCCAAGTAGACAAATTTAGAAGAACCTTTTTGGAGAAGTGTATTTATGAAAGAACTTTAAGCAGGGGGAAATAAAAGAAAGTTAGGATGAATCATATGGAGAATTTAGATATTAAATCCTTATATCTGGAGGAGCTTACAGAAAAATTAAAAGAAATGGGTCAGCCTGCCTTTCGTGCAAAACAAATTTTTGAATGGCTTCACGANAAGTTGGTAGAAAACTATGANGAGATGACCAATCTATCCAAGGAATTAAGGGAGAAACTAAAGAAGACCTACCCCCTAGTGACTTTAAAAGTTGTGGATGCTTTACGTTCCAGATCCGATGAAACAGTGAAATATTTGTTTCAACTAGAGGATAATCGAGTGATTGAAAGTGTACGGATGAAGTATCATCACGGAAATAGCGTATGCATTTCTTCTCAGGTGGGTTGTAGGATGGGTTGTAAGTTTTGTGCATCTACCATAGGAGGAAAAGAGCGGGATCTATTGCCATCGGAAATGCTGGATCAGATTTATCGGATTCAAGCTTTGTCCGGAGAACGAGTTTCAAATGTGGTAGTAATGGGGACGGGAGAGCCCTTAGATAATTATGATAATTTAATCCGATTTATTAAGTTGTTATCCGATCCCAAGGGTTTAAATATTAGTGCCAGAAATATTACCGTTTCAACCTGTGGCCTACCCGAAGGAATTCGAAAGTTAGCAAAAGAGGGATTGCCCATTACCCTAGCTCTATCCCTTCATGCACCAAACAATGAAATCCGCAAACAATTGATGCCAATTGCTAACCAGTATGATTTGCAAGAAGTATTGGATGCCTTCAAGGATTATTATGATTTGACTGGTCGAAGACTGACTTTTGAATACAGTTTAGTCGAGGGAGTGAACGACGAAGAGGAGCATGCAAAAGAGCTTGCCAACCTCATTAAAGGCCTAAATTGCCATGTAAATCTGATACCCGTAAACCCTATAAAAGAAAGAAATTTCAAGAAATCAGAGAACAAAAAAATACAAAATTTCAAAAATATACTTGAAAAATATAGAATAAATGTTACTATTAGAAGAGAAATGGGCGCAGATATTAACGCTGCCTGTGGTCAATTACGAAAGAGCTATATAGACAAATATAGCAATTAGGGGTTGGAGCGAGGAGGTGCAGACTTGAAGGCATTTTCAATAACGGATATTGGAGAAAGGCGAAAGATAAACCAGGATTATGTCTTTTGTCAGAATGATAATATCGGAAATTTACCAAACCTATTCATCGTTGCAGATGGTATGGGCGGACATAATGCCGGAGATTATGCTTCAAGATTCTGTGTAGAATACTTTACGGATAGGATAAAGCAGAGTAAACTTTCATCACCCGTAGCCATGATTGAAGCTTCCGTAAAAGAAACCAATGAAATATTACGGAGTAAAGCTCTTGAGCAAAGTGAATTAGAAGGGATGGGTACCACATTTGTGGTAGCCACGATAATTGATAAAATTCTATATGTTGCCAACATTGGTGACAGCAGGTTATATGTGATTGGAAAGGAAGAAATCAGACAAGTTACAGAAGACCATAGCCTTGTAGAGGCAATGGTGAAGCAGGGGGAATTGAACCCGGAGGAAGCCAAGGTTCATCCCAATAAGAATATTATTACCAGAGCACTGGGCGCTAATGATACTGTTGAGCCAGACTTTTTTGAAGTGAACTTAGAGGATGAGGATATTGTACTTATGTGTTCGGACGGCCTTACCAATATGTTGGAGGACGAGACGATTGCACAGATCATCAGGGAAAATCAAGATGATCTTAAAACGGCTGCAGAAACTTTAGTAAGATGTGCGAACGAAAATGGTGGTAAGGACAACATAGCTATTATTATTATTAAAGTATGAAGAAGAGGTGAGAAATCATGTTAAAACCCGGTATGACGATTAGTCATAGATATGACATTGTTGATAAAGTGGGTTCGGGCGGAATGGCTGATGTATATAAAGCCAAAGATAAGAAATTAAACCGTTTTGTAGCTATCAAGGTATTAAAACGGGAATATTCTACCGACAAAAACTTTGTCAATAAATTCAGGGGAGAAGCACAGTCGGCAGCCGGCTTATCCCACCCCAATATAGTAAATGTATATGATGTCGGTGATGAAGATGGATTACATTATATTGTAATGGAATTAGTAGAAGGTATTACACTGAAGCGTTTTATAGAAAGAAAGGGTAAGATTGAAGTTAAGGAAGCAGTTGGTATAGCAATACAGATTGCTCAGGGAATGGAAGCTGCTCATGATAACAACATTATTCACAGAGATATAAAACCTCAGAATATAATTATCTCTAGAGAAGGAAAAGTTAAGGTGACCGATTTTGGTATTGCAAAAGCTACCAACTCCAATACCATAACATCCAATGCGATGGGATCGGTACACTACCTATCACCGGAGCAGGCTAGGGGTGGATATAGCGATGAAAAAAGTGATATCTATTCCTTAGGTGTTACCTTATATGAGATGCTTTCTGGTAAAGTTCCTTTTGCTGGAGACAATACGGTATCCGTAGCTCTTCTTCACATTCAAGGGGAAGCAATGCCGCTGAAAGAATTGGATCCATCCATTCCTTATAGCGTAGACAAGATTGTACAAAAATGTATGCAAAAAAGACCGGAGCGTAGATATCATTCTGCATCGGAATTGATTATAGATTTAAAGAGAGCCATAGCAAATCCTAACGGGGATTTTGTACAAATTCCCGCTTTTGTTGCGTCTGATTCTCCAACCATCAATATTTCTGATGACTTGGGTAGAATAAAGAAAGGCTCTTACCCTGATGAGGATATCAGGGATAATGGAAATCAACCAACAGATAAAATCGAGGAAGAAGAGGAGGATTTAGATACTGTAGATACCAAGGTTGAAAAGTTTTTAATTGCCGGAAGTATTGTTACCATTCTGATACTTGCTGCAGCAATTATGTTTATTGTAGTTAAATTTGTATTCCCGAATTTTAATAAGGATAAGGATAACAATCCACTTCCTACGCCTACAGACATAATCACAGAGGCTCCGTCTCCTACAGAAACAGTAGTTCCTACTTCTCCAGTTGTAACAGAAAATGTGAGCTATGAGCCACCGAATGTAATTGGTATGATTGTGGAAGACGCAAAAGCAGCCTTCTTAGCAAGAGATCCTGATGCTGAATTTATGGTATATGAGGAATATTCGGATGAGCAGGAGGAAGGAAAAATCTTTGCCCAATATCCACAGCCTACCAATGACCCAGCCAAGGGCTCCATGGTTATGCTTTATATCAGTTTAGGATCAGAGCCATTTGAAATTACCAATGTTTATAATTATACCGAAGAGGTTGCATTAGAAAAGTTGAAGAATGACCTAGGTCTTGATGTTACTGTGCAATATATGCCTAGCGATGAAGTGGAAAAAGGTCGTGTTATTTCTACCGATCCTCCGAGACATACTCAGGTAATCAAGGGAGATAAGGTTACCATGTACGTGAGTACCGGTCCTGAGGATAAACGGGTAGTTGTTCCGGATTTACTTGGTTTTACTGAAATGGATGCTTCCAAACAATTGAAAGATTTGGGCCTATCCTTAGGTGAGGTAAATCTACAACCATCGGAAACTTATGCGGCAGGTTTAATTACTTATCAAAGTACAACTGCTGGTGAAAAAGTGGATCCAGGAACCAAGATTGATGTTATTGTAAGTACTGGTCCTGAAAATATTGAGACTGGTGGAGATGTAACACCAGATCCAGATCCTGAAGGAGAACCAGATCCAGAACCAACAGTAGTAACCAGATATATTGGTACTGTGACGATTCATATTAGTCCTTTTGATTATATTGAAGATGAATCAGCAGAAATTATACTTGAAATGGTACAGGATGGCTACAAAACAAGCCTTATTCCGGAAGAGGAGAGCATACTTACCGATGCAGATTTTCCTCTTACCGTAGAAGATATTGATGGTGAAAGTCTCAATCCGGGAATTGTAACCATGTATGTCAATGGTGAGCCGTTCATGTTACCAGGAGAAACTGAACCAACAACATTTGAGGCGGTTTTTGTAGCAGAGGAGGAATAGCTTGAGGGGTAAGATTATTAAAGGTATAGCAGGTTTTTACTATGTCCATGTACCCGGGGAGGATAAGACCTATGAATGTAAGGCAAAGGGGATATTCCGAAATCAGAATATCAAACCTCTGGCCGGTGATGATGTAGAAATAGATACCAATGATCAACCCGAAGGCAAAGGTACGATTATTCGTATTCTTCCGAGAAAGAATGAATTGCTTCGGCCTGCCGTTGCTAATATTGACCAGGCATTGGTTGTATTTGCAGCGGCTGAGCCTGCTCCTAATTTAAATTTGTTGGATCGTTTCTTGATTATGATGCAAAAACAATCCGTTCCTACCATTGTGTGCTTTAATAAGATGGATATTGTAAGTGAAAAAGAGATGTTTTTGCTCAGAGATTCCTATGAGAAAAGTGGTTATCAAGTTCTGCCAACCAGTTTACTTCGTAAAGAAGGGATTGCACTGATTACAGAACTTTTGAGAGGAAAAACAACCGTACTTGCAGGACCCTCCGGAGTGGGAAAATCTACTTTAATTAATATCATGCAACCCAATGCCAATATGGAAACTGGTAGTGTCAGTGAAAAGATTAAAAGAGGGAAGCATACCACTAGGCATTCAGAATTGATCTATGTAGATGAGGATACCTATGTTATGGACACACCGGGCTTTAGTTCCCTCTATATTAATGAAATTGAATTAGAAGAATTAAAGGATTATTTCATAGAATTTGGCTTGTATGAGATGAATTGCCGTTTCATAGGATGTATGCATATAAATGAACCAGGTTGTGCTGTTAAAGAAGCATTGGAGGAAGAGAAAATAAGCAAACATCGTTATCAAAACTATGTAGATTTATATAATGAGCTAAAGAATCAAAAGCGTTATTGATTTTAAAATCTAAGAAACATTTTTAAAATGATAAAAGTACATTTTACAGTTATGAAGAAACTTTAAAAATTTTAAAAATATTTTTAAAGTTATAATGTAAATTTAAAAAAGATAAAAGTACATTTTAAAGCTATAAAGTAAACTTTAAAAAGATAAAAGCACATTTTAAAGTAATAAGAAAAATTAAAAAAGATAAATTACATTTTAAAGTTATAAAGAAAGTTTTAAAAGGATAAGACCACATTTTATAGTAATAAAGAAAAATTAAAAAAGATAAAAGCACATTTTAGTTATAAAGAAAATTAAAAAAGATAATAGTATCTTTTTAAGTTGTGAATGCTAATAAAATAAAAGTATAAAAATAATTTTTAAGATAATAAAAGCATATTTGAAAAAGGCTAAATGAAAAACTTAAAATGATTAAAGTATATTGCAAATAATACAAGAAACATTTGAAATAATATGAAACCTATGATAAACAAAAGATAAATTTTAAAAACAAAAGAAACATTTAAAAATGATAAAAAAAAAGAA
>JGI24708J26588_10003085_pt1 | contig 12284 bp, 10 predicted proteins | sample BioPla1DNA2_FD_26588 | JGI IMG/M metagenome (IMG submission 26588) | reverse complement strand
CCATGTTTTCATCCAACCTTCGCAGGCGGGCAGCGGCGCTGGCACCTCCTGCCACTCCTCCCACTACAACTACTTTTTTTGCTTCCACTCTAATACCCTCCTCCTTAGATAGAACTAACCATATAATCCTTCTATTTATTTCTATTTATTGAACCCTTATGCCCTTCTAATAGTCTTTGTATAGGATAACTCTAATCTACTAGAACTTCATATCAGTCCTTTATCCTTGGGTAGGACAGCTGGCAAAGCCTTTACAAAGTCATAAAAGTCTTGGTAGTTGCCTTGATAAGTAGTCTCAATCTTTTGATTGTTTCGATTAATTATATAGTCGGTGATTAAGTAGGTCTCTATGCCCAACTCCCCAGCCACTAAATCCTCCTGTACATCATTGCCTACCATGTAACATTCCTGAGGTTCTTTTTTAATAGCATCTAGAACCTCTTGGTAGAATTGGATCCGGGGTTTACAATAAGAGTTTTTTTGGTAACAGGATATATAAGAAAAATCCTCAACATCCAGCCCTGCCCATTCTATACGTTTGTATATAGCTTTTATAGGAAATATAGGATTTGTAGCAACTACCAGCTTATATCCTTTATCCTTTAATATCTCTATGCTATCCTCAATAATGGGTATTCTCTCTACACATTCCTTTACCAAATCAAACCTCTCATCGTAGAATAAGTCAAACTTCTGCTTATATTCCCTTAAATCCTCAACTTCTACTAGTTTTGCGAAATGCTCCATGAATTTTTCCTCATTCGGCCGTGGTTCCAAGTTATTTACCATAGCTTCAGTGGACTCTAGAATATATTTAGCTAGCAGCTTGCCATCTATCATGCCATGAAAATGCTTAGCCATTTCACCAAAATATAGTTTCATAAACTCATCTATATCAAAGGGAAGCAAAGTACCATCTAAATCAAATAAAAATGTATCTCGCATCATTACACCCCCATTAGCCCTGTATTCGTTCTTCAACGGCCTCAATCAATTCCTCCATTTTATGGCCTGACTCCTCTGTATTTTGCCCAACAGTGGAAAAATAAAGTTTTATCTTGGGTTCTGTTCCCGAAGGCCGAATGGCAAACCATGATTCATCCACTAGAGTATAACGCAAAACATCGGAAACTGGCAGTTCTATGGGGGACATGGTCCCTTTCATAAGATTATAGCTTTTGCTTGCCTTATAATCATCAATTATAGCTACTTGCTTGCCAGCAAGCTCCTTGGGAGGATCATTGCGCAGTTCTTCGATGATCTGGAAAATCCGCTCTTTCCCCTCTATTCCTTCTACTTCAAGGTTCTTTAGCTCTTCATGAAAATAACCATGTCTGTCCCAAAGCTTAACTAACCCATCATAGAGGCTCATACCCTGTGACTTGTAATAGGCTGCCATCTCGCAAATTAGCATGGAGGATGATACCCCATCCTTGTCTCTTACAAAATCCCCAGCTAAATAGCCATAACTTTCTTCGTATCCAAAGAGGTATGTGTGGCTCTTGCTTTTCTCAAATTGCCTCATCTTCTCGCCTATAAACTTAAATCCCGTCAGGGTGTCTATAACCCCAACGCCATAGGATTTGGCTATTTCCTCTCCCATTTTGCTGGTAACAATGGTTTTTATAATGGTTCCATTTTGAGGAAGCTTATTGTTTCTCTTTAAAGAGCCCAATATGTAATCTGTCAACAATGCTCCCACTTGATTGCCAGTTAGGACTATGTATTCTCCCGCAGCATTTTTCACCACCACACCTACCCTGTCGCAGTCTGGGTCTGTTCCAATGATTATGTCTGCCTTGTTCCCGCTTTCCTTGGCCATTTCTAATGCTAACTCAAAAACCCTACGCTCTTCTGGATTAGGATATCCTACAGTGGTGAAATCAGGATCAGGAAGCTCCTGTTCTGCTACTACCCGCACGTTTTTAAAGCCTACCCTGTCTAGCACCCTGCGGACCAGTTTGTTACCTGAACCATGGAGTGGCGTATATATAATATTTATCTTATCCCCCATTTGTTTTACTAGGTCAGGATTTTGCACTAATCCAACTACCCTGTCCATATATTTTCTCAGAACTTCCTCGCCAATAATCTCTAGCAGGCCTTTTTCCATGGCTTCATTACGAGATATAGTCTTTATCCCTTCAAAATCCTGCAGACTATTTATCTCATCTATTATCTCATTGGCTCTGTCTAGGTCAACCTGGGCCCCATCCTCCCAATAGACCTTATAGCCATTGTACTCGGGTGGATTATGGCTGGCAGTGATAACCACTCCTGCAATTGTCCTCAATTCCCTTACGGAAAAGGATAAGACAGGGACGGGCTGGAGTTCCCTATACAAAAAGGACCTTATACCGTTACCATTTAGGATCAGCGCCACTCTCTCAGCGAATTCTGCAGACATCCTTCTGGAATCATAGGCAATAGCCACACCTCTTTCCATGGCTTCTTCACCCTGTTTGATAATATAATTGGCAAGTCCCTGGGTGGTTTTACCTACAGTGTAAATATTCATACGGTTGCTTCCTGCACCTATTATGCCTCTGAGTCCGCCTGTACCAAATTCTAGGTCCTTATAGAACCTATCCTCAATTTCTTTTTCATCCCCAGCAATTAACTTCAATTCTTCTTTTGTGTCCTTGTCAATAATTGGGCTGTTTAGCCATCGATGATACTTTTTCCTATATTCCATACTACTCCCTCTCACCAGTATAGTTCTTCTTTATTTCTCTCCTATTCTAAATAGGTCACTATCTACTAAGCTTTCTATATACTCCTTGAATTCCTCTCTCAATTCATGATTGCGCAGCGCAAACTCCATAGTTGCTTCTAGATAGCCTAGCTTATTGCCTACATCATACCTTTTACCTTCAAAGCTAAAAGCATACATAGCCTCTTCCATTGCCAAAACCTTTAAGGCATCGGTCAGCTGAATCTCCCCTCCTGCACCTGGTCTAGTGTTTTCTAATATTTCAAATACCCTAGGATTTATTATATATCTACCTAGGATAGCCAGGTTGGAAGGTGCTTCTTCTACCTTTGGCTTTTCCACCAAATCCTTTACCTTATAAATATCATTCTCCATTAGCTTTCCATCCACTATGCCATATTTATTCACTTGACTTTGATCAACATATTGACATCCTAGTAGGGTGGTCTGATACTCTTCATATACATTAATAAGCTGTTTTAGACAGGGAACCCTGGAATGGACTATGTCGTCACCTAGCAACACTGCAAAGGGCTCGTTACCGATAAAAGAACGCGCGCAGTAGATAGCATGGCCTAAACCCCTGGGTTCTTTTTGTCTAATATAATGAATGTCTACCATGTTGGATATGTCTTCCACCAGCTTCAGTAAATCCTCATTATTACTCTTTTTAAGGGCATACTCCAGCTCTAAAGATCTATCAAAATGATCCTCGATGGATCTTTTATTTCGCCCTGTTACTATAATAATACTCTCAATACCCGAATCTATAGCCTCTTCTATTATGTATTGAATGGTAGGCTTATCTACAATAGGTAGCATTTCCTTTGGCTGGGCTTTGGTAGCCGGTAAAAAACGAGTTCCTAAACCAGCAGCAGGAATTATAGCTTTGCGTACTTTCAATATGAACACCTCAGTCTTAAATATTCTAGATATTTTTATACAATTATATCATAAAACTCCTTTCAATAAGCGAAAAAAGGTGATAAAATAATTAAAATGGAAAATATATCAAAGGAGTAATGCAATGATAGACATCAAAAATCTTTCAAAGAGTTACAACAAAGGGCAAACTAAGGCCGTTGATGATTTGACTCTCCATGTAAAAGCCGGAGAAATCTTTGGATTTTTAGGGCCTAACGGAGCAGGTAAAACCACCACTATAAAGTCAATGGTAGGTCTTTTAACTCCTGATAGTGGATCTATTAGCCTTGCAGGGATAGATGCTTCAAAAAACCCGGTTGAGGCCAAAGAAAATATAGGATATGTACCTGATAATCCAGATGTGTATGATCGCTTAACCGGCATAGAGTATTTAAACTTTATGGCCGATGTATACAAGGTCTCCATAGATGACAGAAAAGAACGGATGGACTATCTATTGGATATGTTTAATTTAGCCGATGCAGTTGGGGATCTAATCAAAAGTTATTCCCATGGCATGAAGCAAAAAATAGTACTAACTGGTGCTCTCCTTCATAATCCTGCCATATGGATACTGGATGAACCTATGGTAGGCTTGGATCCAAAATCATCTCATCTTTTGAAAGAGTTTATGAGAAAGCATTGCGACCAGGGCAATACAGTATTCTTTTCCACCCATGTTCTGGAGGTGGCCGAAAGACTGTGTGACCGAATTGGTATTATAAATAATGGCAAACTCATAGCTATGGGTACCATGGATGAGCTTAGACATGGGGATCAAGCTGATTCATTAGAGAATATTTTCTTGGAGTTGACTGAAATATGAAATCTTTTATGTCTCTACTTAAAACCAATCTCAATGTCCACTTTGGGATTTCAGCCCTTAAATATCGATATTTCAAAGAAAAAAAACGGCTATGGGAGCCTGTTCTTATTGCATTTGCTGTTATTGTCGGTGGGGGTAGCCTTGTTCTCCTATACAGTCTTTTACTACTAGGGGTCTTTATGGGAGGCCAAGTCTTAGGCCAGCCTGAAATAGTGCTTACTTTTGCCTTTATGGCAACACAATTGCTTATACTAGTCTTTGGTATATTTTATATCATGTCCGCCTTCTATTTTTCTAATGACATGACTATACTAATCCCCTTGCCTCTAAAACCCTCTGAGGTGCTGGGAGTAAAATTTATGACCATACTCATTAGCGAATATCTTATAGCTCTACCCGCCCTCCTTCCCGCCTTTATAATATACGGGACAGGTACGGGGGCAAATATATTCTATTGGATAAAGGGGCTTATACTGGTGCTAACATCCCCTATCCTCCCCTTAGTCATAGCTGCTATTTTCGTTATTTTACTTATGCGCTTTGTGAATATTCGAAAGAGTAAAGATGTGATGGTGGTGATAGGTAGTCTCCTAGGACTCTTTTTGGGGCTAGGAGTAAACTTCTTAGCACAGAAGATGCCTGAGGGAAATGAAGAAGAGTTTATTAAAAACCTGATCGAGAGCAATACAGGACTTATAGAATCCATTGGTAATAAGTTCCCACCTAGCATCTGGGCCACCTTAGGTCTATCAAGCCCCGGCTGGCAAGGATTTGCCTACTTTCTCCTATTTATTGGCCTCTCCCTAGTGCTCTTTGCTGCCCTTCTATGGCTGGGCAACCGCTTCTTCTACCAGGGATACATATCCGGTCAAGATGTTCAACGAAAGGGTAAGTCCCTATCAAGAAAGGCTCTAAGAAATGCTAACAAGGTATCTGGACCTGTTCAAGCTCTATTTCGAAGAGAATGGAAACTATTTTTTCGCACTCCTATCTATGTCATGAATGGTTTAGCTGGCATGATTATGGTTCCCTTTTTTATGGTCATGCCCTTAGTTACTCAATCGGAAGAGCTGACAGAAGTATTAAATTATGCTAGGGATCCCGAATACGCTATGATAACAACCCTTATCTGCCTTGGGATAATGACCTTTGCAACCAGTATAAATACTATTGCCTCTACTTCTTTATCCCGAGAAGGGCAGACATTTTGGATTTCTAAAATGATACCTGTATCCCCTAGAAATCAAGTTTTAGCAAAGTTGCTGCACTGCAACTCTTTATCACTAGTAGGACTTATAATCATCGCTATACCCCTATATTTTCTATTAGACCTATCTTTATATAGATTGCTTATTATGGTAATAATAGGCCTTTTAGCAAATATTCTTGTAAATAACCTGGGGCTAATGATAGATGTATTTCGACCCAAATTGGAATGGAATGACCCTCAAGAAGCTATTAAGCAGAACTTTAATGCTTTTCTAGCAATTGTTTTAGCTATGCTGGCCATGTTTGCATTGGGTATAGTCACCTTTATCCTAGCTATGCTTGACTTGCCTGAATTNTTAATATATGGTGTTTTGACTCTGATAATCATCCTATTATCAGTTCTCAGCCTATGGGGATTGGTAGCTGTGGCAGATAGAAAGTACAGAGAACTGGAGATTTAGACCGGCCTTGAAGTCTAACTGGATCCAAATATATCCTCAAGGATTTTGTCCAGGGTCTTCTCTTTTAATACAGATCTTTCCTCTTTATTGCATACACTGCAATTCCCACAATTTTTGAATGTAGTTTTTTCGTTAAAGTATTCTAATATGTAGCGTCTTAGACACTTTCCACCGGCACAATACTCTTTTATTCTTTCCAGCCTTTCTAGCTCTACTTCCTTGTGCCGATCAATTTCCTTCTGGGTCAGTTCAAAATCCCTGTCATAATTGGAGTAGACTATGCCGTCCTCTACCTTGATATAGTCATACTCATAGAGCTTTCTGATAGCACTTTGGAGAACATGTCTATCAACTGTCCTGCTCTTTAATAAAATCTGTTGGGAAATGCCTGTTATACCCCTATCCTTTATTCTATTGTATATCCTTTTCACTAGTTTTATAGGTGGATAGTTTCCGTTGATCATAAAGCGGTTGAGCTTATAGTCCCCTTGGGAGTGCAAAAGAATACAGATGGAACTTTTGCCATCCCGGCCGGCACGCCCGGCTTCCTGGTAATAGTTTTCCAGGCTTTTTGGCATATTCCAATGGATTATGTACCTAACATCCCTCTTGTTTATGCCCATCCCAAAGGCGTTAGTAGCTACCATAACCTTTATTTTATCCTCTAGAAAGGCATCTTGTGTAGTATGACGAGTGATGCTGTCCAGACCCCCATGATACATACCCGCTTTTATGCCCCTATTTTTCAACATATAACATATCTGCTCTACATTAGACCGGGTTGCAGCATATACAATACCTGACTGGCCCCTATTCTTTTGAATATATTTTAAGGTAAAGGTGGTCTTATCGTCACCATCTGTCACTGCGAACTCCAGGTTAGGCCTATCAAAGCTTTCTACGAAAATATTACAATTTCCTCGAATTCCTAACAGTCTCTCTATATCCTGCCGGACCCTTTTAGTGGCTGTTGCTGTAAAGGCTGCTAGTATTGGACTACCCATATAGCCTAAGAGTTCCCTTATTTTTAGGTATGCAGGCCGAAAGTTGTGACCCCATTGAGATATGCAATGAGCTTCATCTACAGCTACAAAAGGTACATGAACCTCCTCTATAGCTTCCAAGAAATCCTGGGAATAAAATCTTTCCGGAGCAATATATACAATCTTATATTTTCCAGCCTTCATGTTTCTTAAAGTGTCAGCTACCTTATGGTCTGATAGAACACTGCTAATATATGCAGCTGATATACTTTGCTCAGCCAGTTCGTCCACTTGATCTTTCATCAGAGAAATCAAGGGAGATATTACTATAGAGGTTCCAGGAAAAATAATGGCCGGAAGTTGATAGCAGATGGACTTGCCACTACCTGTTGGAAAGATAGCTATAGTATTGTTGCCTTGCAAAATGCTCTGGATAACCTCCCTTTGAGATAGTAAAAAATTATCGTATCCAAAGTACTTTTTTAGATATGCGTCTATGTTCATCGAATATTCCATAAAATTCCCTCTCTCATCCTATCTCTAGTCTATCTATATTTGCTTTGAAAATCAAGAGAATTCTATACTATCGACTGCCATAAGGATAGCAAAAAAATCCCACAAAATTTCTTTTCATGTTTCATTTTGAGGCAAGTTGGGTATATAATGTAGTAAGGTTGTTTCCTTGTGTTAGTTGACGCTATACAGATAATAACGGATATTAAGTACTTTGTGAAACTAGCACTAGGCATTACTATTACTATGTATGGAGGAAGATTGAAATGAAGAGTTTAAAAGGTACAAAAACCGCTGAAAATCTAATGAAAGCTTTTGCAGGAGAATCTCAGGCCAGAAACAGGTATTTCCTGTATGCCAGCGTTGCTGGGAAAGAAGGCTATAAGCAAATTGAAGACATTTTCTTAGAGACTGCTGATAATGAAAGAATTCATGCTAACAGATTCTTCAAACTTTTGGTAGAAGGTTTTGATGGAGAGCTGCCTACATCTATAGACATAAAAGCTGACTATCCAGTAGCCCTAGGCAACACTTTTGAAAATCTCAAAGCAGCTGCAGCCGGAGAGCATGAAGAGTGGTCAGATCTTTACCCGGCTTTTGCAGAGATAGCTAAGGAAGAGGGATTCCCAGAGGTTGCTAGTGCATTTACTATGATCGCTAAAGCTGAGGTTAACCATGAGGTAAGATTTAACAAACTAGCTGAGAATGTTAAGAGCCAAAAGGTCTTCCAAAAAGATGATCAAACCGAATGGATCTGCAGAAAGTGTGGTTATATACATAAGGGAACCACTGCTCCTGAAGTTTGTCCCACCTGTCTTCATAAACAGCCCCACTTCCAATTATTTAAAGAGACATATTAAAACCAACTTAAAAAAAGTCCTTCCCAGCTATGGAGGACTTTTTTATTTGCTTACTATTCTTCTATATCCCTTGAATAAGGCCACAGGCCAAGCGTTTGCCAGCATTCCCAGCTGGCTGGGTTCTATAGTCATCGGGATTTTGATGAATTATTACCGATTTTCCTATAACATCCCTAGGTCTAAATTTATTGGTATAAAAACACATATGGGCATATCCGCTGTTGGAGAACAAGACTGGTAAATCCCCAGCATGATTTCCATGGGGCTGATTGCTAGGATTCCAATGCCCACCAGCATTTTGAAATGGATCTTGTGGGTTTCCTACCTGACAGTTACCATATTCATGAATATGAAAACCAAAAGGACCTATAGGGTCCTTACCATCCATAGCAGGCCTATAGGCTGGAAGACCCCTTACTTCTACGCAAACCTGGCTTCCCCAGCCGTAAACATCCTCAAACCATACTGTCCCCTTAATAGTAGGGGCCAGGGGNCCTCCCTCTATATAGGCTATGGCTCTAATGCATGAAATAGGCTGGTGTCTAGGATCTATCATAGTATTTCCCCCTTTTTAAGAATGCACTTTTATACCATCTTATTCCAAGGAATATAAAACTGTTCATATCTTGGACTATTTCTTTCGAGATATCCTCATAACCTTAACTCCTTCTATGGTGTTCTTTGTACTAGAAAATAATCCGGATGCCGCTAAGCCTAAAGATAGTCCTGTAATAAAGCCTTTGCCTTTATCATTGGGATATAGAATAAAAAGGCCTACTAGTATACCCAGCAAAGCCGCCACCAGAGCTGAAAGTTTCTTTGGCAAACCTAGGCTTTTTAGTAGCTCTACCACACCTACAATAAGAGGAATAATTGGAACCTGATATACTTCCATATCTACCCACCCCACTAGTCTTGGAATTTGGCCTACTCAATATAGCTGCTAATAACTATATGACTGTTTGGCTCTGAACATTACCAGAACTTAAAAATGAAAGTCATAATCCTTATATCATAATTCATAAAAAAAGAGTGGTTCATAGCTTCTTGATTAGCCTTGAACCACTCTTAGAATCTTTGCAAAGTCCTACTATTATCTTATGATATACTTTTCATTTTTCTTGGGCCTTGAATCCAGCTCTGCCTTCTTATCTTCATAGCCTGGCCGCCCCAGTAATGCATAGGTGGCATTTTTGCCTTCTTCTACCCCCGGCTGGTCAAAGGCATTGATATTTAATAGTTCTCCGGCAAAAGCAGTCTCTACCTCCATAAAGTAAAGGAGCTGGCCTACAGTAAAGGCATTAACTTGAGGTAGGGTGATGGTTCTGCTAAGTCGATTGGCCTTGAGCAGGGCATACTCCGTAGCCACCTGCTCAGCATGGATAAGCTCATTTAAGCAGTGACCGCTTAAAAAGGCAACAGCAGGTATATCCTCATATCCTTTTGGAATAGCCACCTTACCCCTATATTCCCCTACTCCTAAAAAGGTGACTACCTTATCAAAGGGCCCTTCGGTATAGAGCTGTACTTGAGAGTGCTGATCAGTAACCCCTAAAGCCTTAACAGGGGTTTGTCCTACAAAGACCTCATTGCCCTGAAGATCATATCGCTTGCCCAGACTCTCTGCCCATAGCTGTGCATACCAATCAGCCATATATTTCAAAGAATCAGCGTAGGGCATCATAACAGAGATATTCTTTCCAGCTTTCATAGCCAGAAATTGTAGAGTTGCCGCCATATATGCAGGGTTCTTATATGGATTGGATTGACTAACTTTCTTATCCATATAGGCAGCACCTGTCAGCATTTCTTCTATATCTATACCACATACTGCTGCAGACAATAGCCCTACTGGGCTTAGCTCAGAAAATCTTCCGCCTACTCCGTCCGGAATATAATAGGTCTTAAATCCTTCCTCCTTAGCAATCTTTATTAGGTTGCCCTTCTGCCTATCGGTGGTAGCAATGATGTGATCACTAAATTTATCCCCTAGCTTGGATTTTAATAAATCTACCACTATGAGCAATTGGGACATGGTCTCTGAAGTGCTACCAGATTTTGTAATGACGTTGAAGAGGGNTTTTTCTAGATCAATAATATCAAATAGTCCCTCCATACGTTCCGGATCAATGTTGTCCACTACATAGAACCTAGGCCGGCCCCCCCTCTTTTCTTTTGGCAGTTCATTATAGAACATATGGTTTAGTGCCTGCTGGACTGCTATGGGACCTAAGGCTGAACCGCCAATTCCAAGGGCAACAAAATTGTCAAACTTGTCCTTGATCTGGTCAGCAGTTTCGATTATATCCTGAACTACCTGGGCCTGATTATAGGGCAGTTCCCGCCAAGCCATCTCCCCCGCCTTTCTCTTATCTACCATAGCCTGGCCTGCTCTTTTTAGGACAGGCTCTAAGGACTCTATCTCCTCCCACTTAAAACCTTCTTGTCCAACAAAGTCTGCCATCATATTATTAAAGTCAAAGCTTATTGCCATCCTATCTTGCCAGCTACTATCCTCATATCTTTTCATCCTTTAGCTCCTTTCTAAGTATGCATTAGTCTAGAATTCATCTTATCATAGCAATTTATTCTTTGCCATGACGACTAGCTAAGTTTAATCCTTTATTATAGTATTTATATGCCATTTCCCCCCCTTATAAACACAAGTAATGGCCCCATTTTTGTCATTTCTATATACACTGGTATCCCGCTCCAATAATCGGTCTATTACCTGGGGATCAGGATGCCCAAAGCTATTCTTGCCCGATTGAATTATTGCAATCCTAGGCTTTAACAGATCTAGCCATTTATCTGTTGATGAAGTTTTGCTTCCATGGTGCGCTACTTTTAGAACTGAAATGTTTTGGCCCCAGATCTTAGATAAATGGGATTCAACCTGTTTTTCTATATCACCGGTTAACATAATACTAGCATCCTGGTAGCGTATGGCCATCACCAGGGATAAATTGTTCTCGTTTTCACCATATAGACTATCCAAAAGACTGCTATCTAAAGTAGGATAGATAATGTCTATAAATACTTCTTTCCCTACCCTATAACTTTCTCCACCTATGGCTTGGATATTTTCGATATCCTTCCTAGATATTAGCTCTTTTAAAGTTCCATATTTCTCTGTAGGATCTCTGGGTGGAAATTCCATAAAAGTATTGACCTTTAAATCCTCTACTACCGGTATCAATCCACCTATGTGATCATCATGGCAGTGGGACATAACCACAAGATCCAGCTCATTTATTCCATTCTTCAGCAAAAAGGGTAGGACTATTTCAGTCCCAACATCAAAATCTCCCCATCCTTCAGGTCTACCCCCTCCATCCACTAGTATGTGTTTTCGGTCCGGAGTTCTGATATATATACAATCCCCTTGCCCCACATCTAGAAAAACAATTTTAAAGTCTCTTTCAAAAGCTGGCTTTATACCTGTCGATAATAATATTATAAGAATCACAATGGCACTTAGCCGCCAGGGCCTTTTAATCCAAAGAGGACGCTCATAGGATAATATTAAAAGAATAAAATAATAGGCTATCATAAATACTATTCCCGGAGATACTACTCGTAGACTTGCCCATGGCAGGTATGATACCCACTCATTCCCATTTATAAGCAGACTGCATAATAACCATAGCCACCAACCTAGGATCTTAGCCACAATGGGGATAAATCCTCCAATCATGATCAGCAACAAGCCCAATATAACAATCACTCCTGCTATAGGCACAAAAATAAGATTTGCTATAAAGCTTATAGGAGAAAAAGTATTAAAATGATATG
>JGI24708J26588_10003081_pt1 | contig 12287 bp, 10 predicted proteins | sample BioPla1DNA2_FD_26588 | JGI IMG/M metagenome (IMG submission 26588) | reverse complement strand
CCCCGCCGTTGATCGGAACACAGAGCTTGTGGCGGCGTGAACCGTACCGGTAATCCTCGACGTTTACATCCACGCCATAGACCACCTTGATCAGCTCTTCATCCAGAACATCATCAGGCGTTCCGTCGGCGATCACCNTTCCAGCNGTANATCATCAGNGTCCGGTTCGCNTACAGGAATGCATGNTCCGGGTTGTGNGTNGAGAGAATNATGATGTAGCCNTCCCNCGCGAGATCCGATATCCGGCACATCACCCGGAACTGGTTNCCGTANTCNAGGTTTGCCGTCGGCTCATCCATGATCANGATCTTTGCCTTCTGCACAAGCGCCCGGGCGATCAGGGTAAGCTGCCGCTCACCNCCGCTGATCTCACCGTATCCTGCATTCCGGAGATGCGNGATGCCAAGGCTCTCCATCGCCGCNTACGCNTCGTCGATGTGNTCCTGGTTCGGCGNNGCAAGCAGATTCANTTGATTGGTCAGTCCCATCAGNACCACATCCAGCGCCGTGTAGTTAAAGACCGGATACGTGGACTGNGGGATGTAGGCGACATNCTTTGCGATCTCGCGATGATCNAGAGACTTGATCTCCTGCCCATCCAGCCGGATGTTCCCATCGTAATTCCGTAAAAACCCGAGAATACACCGNAACATCGTACTCTTCCCGACACCGTTCGGCCCGAGCACGGCGAGAAGGTCCCCTTTCTTCACCGAAAACGAGACATCATCCAATATCGGACGGCCGCGTTTACTGTAGGCAAACGAGAGATTGGAAACTTCAAGATTCATGATTCTCTTCCTCGTAGTATCAGCAGGTAGGCAAATATCGGCGCCCCGACAAACGCGGTGAGGATGCCAAGCGGTATCTCGGTGGTTGCGATCGTCCGGGCGAAGTCATCCACCAGCAGGAGGAATCCGCCGCCCATGAGCACCGCCGCAGGAACGATCCTCCGGTAGTCGTAGCCGAAGATCATCCTGCAGAAGTGTGGGATGACAAGGCCGACCCANCCGATGATGCCGGAGATAGAGACCGAGACCGCCGTGATGANCGTCGCACAGACGATCACGATCAGGCGGAGCAGGTTGGTGTTGATCCCCATGCTCTTTGCCTCATCCTCGCCGAGGGTGAGGACGTTCATCCTCCAGCGGAGCAGGTAGAGGGGGATGATACCGATGATGATCACCACGCCTGCAAAGTAGACATCACCCATGGTCGCGCCGGCGAGGCTGCCCATCAGCCAGTAGGTGATGGCCGGCAGTTGATCGTTGGTATCGGCGACGAGTTTGATGTACGATATGGATGCGGAGAAGAGGCTGCCGACGAGAATACCGGCAAGGACCATGCTGAGGGTGGCGTTACCCCTCACCAGGCGGCTGACCGCGTACGCAGTCCCGACCGCAAGAAGACCCCCGGCGAACGCGAAGACCGTGATCGCCTCTGTCCCGAGGTAGAGGTAGATGGCGAGAGCNGCGCCAAGACCGGCACCGGCGGATGCTCCGAGGATATCGGGAGAGACGAGGGGGTTTTGGAACATTCCCTGGTATGAGGCACCGGCTGTCGAGAGGGCGGCCCCGACAAGAAATGCCGTAAGAATCCTTGGCAGACGGATGTTGAAGATGACGCTGTACATCGCATCGTCCCAGGTCTCCATCATGGGGATGAGCGGTGAGAGGAGAGTCCTGACGATACCATCCAGAATCGGGATATCCAGCGACATGGCGAAGTGAACGGCCGGCGAGATGAGGATGAGAGCGGCATCGACGACGCCGATCGAGAACTGGCCTATGACAAACGANGTGGTGACGCAGAAGACAGCTGCAAGTATCAGGATGAGGAACCGGAACCGGTAGTTAGGAAGCTCCCGGTCCTCCGGGACGGAAGGGGTTGTCACCACATCGATATCGGCTCCTGGAGCTGTGCCATCGACCGGCTGTTCACGGTCCGAGACGGAAGGAGTTGGTACTGCATCAACCATGTAGGTATACTGATCTTCACGACATGGTTAATTAATATTCGTAAACATAGGCGTTTGTTAATGACGTAATGTTGACGATGTTCCCCCGGTAAAAACCCGGGTGCAAAAGATCTTCCCCCCCTCTCTTGAGAACAGCTCCTCCCTTGCGGGGCCAAAGGGGGTGGCCATGGGTATCGAGGATGCTACCACCCATGCACCGCGATGGTGAATTTTCCGTGGTCCTGAACCGAAGAGGGCATCCACCCCTGCAGCGCTCCCCGCCCCGGGAGGATTCGGGGGCGCAGCCCGGGCAGCCCTCGATGGAAGAGGAAGAACCTACTCATGCGGCTCCCTGATCAAAATCTCCCCCGACGATATGACGCAGCCCGCATGGCTGTCGACGAAGCGGTATGTCAGGTGCTGGCCGTACGGGATTGTGTACAGAACCTCTTCCCCCTCCTTGCCCATGACCTGCTTGTTAGTATCGTCGCACTCGCCAATAGAGACCTTAAACCGGTCACCGAGCAGGACCATCTGGCTATCCGGGTCAAAGGTCTCGATACACCGCTCCCCTGACTCCCCCCGTTCATTCCGAAGCAACGTATGCACGGTGAGGTTTTCGCGTGAGGCGATGCCCACCGCCAGCTGGTCGACGTTGAACGGTTCCCCGGACCGGTGGTCAAAGATGACCTGGTACGTGTTCCCATCCCTTGCCACTCCTGAGGCGACCAGATCCGCCTTTATCGGCTGCCTTGGCTCACTCGCTGAACCGGTGGCGTACACCGCCACAACAGCCGCGATCACCAGCGTGACCGAGAGCAGCAGCATGACGCCAACCACCTCAGATACAGCGCTATCGTTCATAATACGAATTCTCATGACTCATCGCTCCTTCAGGGAAAGACTGCTCTTATGCAGGAGGGCGCCGCTCGGCAGATGGTAGATCGCCACATCGACAACGGTTGACCGCGTGATATTATCAGATAACTCCTTTTTATCGAGATTGAGGAACCCGGCGGTTGTCGTCAGGTTCGTGGTATTTCTAATCTCACCCGCCTTCCAGATCGTAGTCTCACCCGCCTCATAGTCCGCAGTCCCGAACAGACCCTCCAACTCCCTCCCTCCGTGCGACGCAGGACAAAGATCACCGCCCGGCAGGTGGACCCAGGTGTTGACCTTGAGGCTTCCGACCCCGAGCGGATCTCCGCCCCGGTGCTCGAAGATGAGACGGAAATCATCACCCTTCCCCGCAGTGTACACCGCAAGGTCCACCGAGGGCACATGCTCCTTTCCGTCGACAGCTCCGCCGGCGAAGGCGGCAACAAGCGCGGCGAGGATGATCACGATCACCAGGAGGAGCATGACCCCGACGACCGGGGAGACCGCAGACTCGGCCTTCCCACCGGCACCTAGCATACACTCACCTCGACGTTCACGACCCGGAGGGTGACGTTCACGACGTTCACAGGCGAGTTGAACGTAAGCGTATGGAGTGCTTCCGCCGGACTATTGTATGTAGCGATACCAGCCACAGCAGTGCATCGCTCTCCCAGAATCTCCCCCATCATCACAGACACCGCATCATCATCATCGCCGACAGTGCAGTTTTCGAAGGTGATCCCGGTCACCTCCTCGATAGTCTTCTCTTCGAGGACGGTTGCATTCACCTCAAGCGTGGCTATCCCGCTCCCGGTGATGAAAGATTCGTCCTTCTTCCGGGTGAGGTTCACCGTGGTGATGGTGACCTCAGAGCCATCTCCGGACTCCAGATCGATGAACCGCTCGAGGAACGCTCCACAATCCCCAGACGCCTCATCCCACGTATTGTACCGCGACGACTGCGGCACCGCCACATCGTCCTTTGTCACCAGAACAACCCCGCACTCCCAGCGGTAGCCCTGCGGCTCCCAGGAGGTAAACGAGGGCACGTAGGAGACACTCACCAGGGAGGTATTCAACGTCACGGTCTTCACGGTCTCACCTGTCCCGTTGGTGACGGTCACGTTCACCAGGGGGCGATCCTCTACAGAGACCAGCCCGCTCGAACGGACCGGGCTTAAGAGAATATCACCCCCGCCGAGGGAGAAGGGCTCACTGAACCGGGCTGCCTTCTTATGCGATACCACGTGATCGATGTCAGAGTCAAACCTGACAAAAGCGTTCGCCACCTCCCGGGAATGATCGATCTCCGACTGCTGCTTNAACCCGGGAAGATACGTCGCAGAGTAGATCGCAAACAGCGTGACGATGATGCCGAGGATCAGCATCATCGCGATCACGGTCGAGACCGCATCATCATTCTTCGTCATGGGATCACCCCCGAATAGATGACGGTCTTTTGCGTGACGAGCCGTACGATATCGCCGCTCTTAAGTTCGACCTCTTCCACCACCAGGCGTCCCCCGAGATCGAACGTATCTTTGGGTTTTCCATCGGCACCAAAGAGGGAGAANTNGNTATACTCAGTCCTCTTCCCCTCCTCANCGATGACGACCACCACGAGATCCTTCCCCTCCACCCAGTCACCGCCCTTATGCCAGAAGACCACTGTGGTATCGCCCGACACGTTCTTCATCACGACATCGACGNTCACCTCCCGGCCGCCCGGGATCATGGAGAACGCCGACGTGGCAAAGAGGGCGACCAGGATGATGACCAGGGTTATCATGATCATCTCGCCGACGACCGAAGATATCGCGTCATCCTGCTGCCTTCTATCTTGTTTCATGGAATCGCCTCATATTACGTAGACAAAGAGGATCACCGTCGCGGCCAGCATCACACAGACATGTTTGAAGCCAGCAAGTACACTGTTCGAAGAGAGTTGTCCTGCCATGATCCCTGAGAAGAACCCGATGATAATCCCGACATGGAGCATCTCCTGAATGTTCGAAGAGATATTGAAATTGACATCAAACGCCTCGAAACTCGATATAAATGCGACATTCAACTGGTACGACGAGTAGAGGTAGATGCCGAACGAAAGATAGATCACCGCCAGGTAGACGAACGAGACGTTCATCCGCTTGGTCTTCATCTTGATGTAGTGGTTAAGATCGTTGATCGCGATCGTCAGGATCTCACGAATGTAGTCGGTCACCTCGCTCGCCCGCACCAGGAGAGATATAGCCCGTTTCACCGAGACCAGACCGATCCGCTCCTCCATCCGAACTAAAGCATCCGAAACACTGGATCCGAGCCGGAGCTCTTCGGCGGTGATCTTTATCTCATGGGAGAGAACCCCCATCTTGCTACTGGAGATCATGAAGATGGCTCCCTGCAACGTCATACCGACATCGCGCATATCCGCGATCTCGCCGAGGAAGGCAGGAAGTTGCTCCTCGACCTTCATGACGTATCGGCGTCGGATCTCGTAGGCGATCATCACCGGTATCACGATCGCGATGATGCCGAGACAGAGAAAGACCTCCAGGGTATAGAGGGGGAAGACCGACCCGAAAGAGCCGAACTGGTAACTGAGGAAGAGGACGCAGAACAGTCCGGTGCCGATCACCGCCCCGACCGTGTAATCGGAGATATAGAAGGTCACCGGATGGCGGAGGATCTCGATGACGCGCAACCAGCGTTTTCTCGACTCAAGGGCCTTGAGGAACTTCTCACCAGGTCTCCCCTCGATGGCAGGACCCAGGATCTCGGTACCAAACTCAGTCTCCCGCACCTCGCGGCGCATGATACCAAGATCGTCAGGCGGAAGAAGGACGTAGAGTATGAAGATCAGGGCGATCGCCCCCAGTGGAAGACCCAGGTACATAAGCGGCATGATACCTTCAAGCGGAGCCTGCCCACTGAGGCTCTGGGCGACCAGGATGATGATGATCGCGATCGGTCCGGCGACAAACGCGGTCACGTAGACCTCAGCGATCATCTCCAGGATCTGGAGAAGCGCCTCCTGCTCCTGCCGGGCAAGCTCACGGTATGTCTCCGACTTGGAGTTGAAGAACGAGGTGAGGCTTCCCCCGCTCCGGTAGACCAGCAGGAGATCGTTTATCAGTTCCTTGAAGTTGGCCGATGGCGTGACCTCCATCACGTTCTGCATCGCCGTGATGAGGTCAAGACCGAACGCCTCCACATCCCTGACGATGAGCCCACACTCCTTTGAGACCTCACCGTAGAGATCCCCCGCCTCGTAAACGCCCCGAAAGATCTCGTAGAGCGTGAGGGTAGATGAGAGCGCCTGCATGTAGGTGACCGCATGAGGGAGGTCGACCTCGATCCGCGTCCGGCGCCCCTCAGCCAGGAGGCGGGGGTAGAAGAAGATACCAAGGAACAGCAGACCGACGACGGCGACAAAACCGATCAGGACGGTGACACCGTAGGGAAAGAAGGGGAGGATGTTGAACTCGACCCCGAAGAGCGAGAGGAGAAGGGCGGAGAGGATATAGAGAAAGGTGGCAAGCAGGATTACGAGCAGACCGTACTGCAGGTAGCGGGCGACAGGGATCGGTATGTGGGCTGAGAGCAACGAACGGGTCACCCCGTCTCTGAAGTTCTGAAACGCTGCTATCTCCTTCATTCCCGTTCCTGCACCATTATTTCCTGTATCATCTGCCCGACCTTCGCAGGAGAGAGAGGCGCCGCCTGGACCATATCCTCAAGGGCAGATCTTCGAAGAGCGATGGTCCCCTCAAGCTGTTCCCTGCTCCAGCCATTCCGGTAGGCGATATAATCAAAGACGGCCGACTGCTCGTATACCCTTACGAACCGGTCCGTCCGGTGGTCCCAGGTAAAGAGCGGTTCCCATCGCACCCCATCATCAACGACCGCGATCTCGTTCAACGAGAGACACCGGCGGAAACCCCGCCCCTNATCGTAGAGGAGNCTCTGCACCAGGACCAGATCGAGGGCGTTGAACATCGCCACCGGGACGTTGATGGGGTCATGGATCAGGCGGTTCACGGTTTCGCGCACGTTTCCTGCATGGACCGTCGAGTAGGTGGTGTGCCCGGTATTCATCGCCTGGAAGAGGGTCTGCGCCTCCTCACCACGCACCTCACCGACGATGATATATTCAGGTCGCTGACGTAGCGCNGNCTTCAGGAGGTGGAACATGCTGACGTTGCCGGTGCCGGCGNCGCTGGTGCTCTCCCGCGTCCGCATCGCCAGCCAGTTCTCGTGCGGGAGCTGGATCTCGCGGGTATCCTCGATCGAGACTATCTTTGCCACGGGGGGTATGAAGAACGAGACGGCATTCATCGTCGAGGTCTTGCCGCACGCCGTCCCCCCGGAGATGATCATACTCTTCCGATTCTCGACCGCAAGCCAGATGTGCGCCATCAGATCGAGATCGTAGGTGTGGTTGGCGATGAGATCGACCGGGGTCATGGGATCGGCNCGGAACTTCCTGATGGTGAACGAGCTCCCCTTCGAGGAGACGATATCGGTGTAGGTGATCTGGGCCCGTGATCCCTCCGGGAGGGCGGCATCGATGAGCGGGGTCGAGAGCGAGAGCTGTTTGTCAGCTTTCTGAGCGAGTTTGAGCACGAACTTGTTCAGTTCATCTCTGTCGAAGACGCGGTTCGTCTGGATGTTCGCGTACCTCCGGTGATAGAGAAAGATCGGGACACCGGGGCCATTGCAGGTGATATCCTCGATCCGATCATCGTTCATCAGAGGATCCAGTTTTCCGTAACCGATGAAGTTGCGTCTGAGGTAATAGACGAGTATCTCCACCCGCTCGTCAGGCATATCGGGGTCGAAGGAGCGGATCACCTTCTTGATCAGGTCCGGATCGACGCCGAGCTCGCCCCTCTTGCGGGCGGTATCATAGATCAACATCGCCTTGAGGTGTTCAAACGTCTCCTCAAGGATGATCAGCTCCTTCTCCGTGACCCTGGGTTCGACGACCTCATACCCGAAGGTGATCGGGTCCCTGCGGTAGATGTTGGNGTAGGAGAAGGGGGGGACCAGCCAGTAACGTTCCAGCACATCCATGTCGGGATCTGCGGGCGGGAGATCCAGGATCAGGGGAGTGGGATCCGGAATCTCATCCGGGGCGGTGNCCTCACGAGGGATCTCTTTCGCCTTNCTCTCAAACAGAGAGGAGATCTTCTCTCTGAAGCGGGAGGGGAAGTCAAACATCATATCCCCCCGTGATAGGCGCTCCCGGCCGGTCGACCATGATACTCGATAACCNCATCCACCGCGCAGTTCCTGACAAAGACCGCTAGCGCGTATTCCCCAGGACCGAAGATGGATTCGCTCTTGCGCGACTCCGCGCCGTAGATCGTCTGCCAGCCGAACGTCCGGTCAAGGACGGCGACATCGCCTTCGATGCGGTAGAGCGCGAACCGGGCATCGCTGTAAGGGGTCATCCCCTTAGAGCCGCCAGAGCCCGAACTCGGGACCGTATACGTGATCCGCCAGGGGACCGGGGCGACGACCTCGGTGATACCCTGGAGCGAGTATGCCCCCGGGTTTTCAAGCAGGGGATCCCGCATCTCGAGTATGTTCTCATGGAGCTTCCACCTGTCGGTGTAACTCCAGGAGACCCNGGTCGGGTACCAGGTATCCGTGTAATAATCCTGTACCGGTTTCAGCCAGGCCTTCACCGGAGGGGAGATCTCAGAGACCGGGATACGGAGAATCTCCGTGAGGCTCTCGTTCGCCGAGAACGGGGGCATCTCGTCGAGAGGTTGCTTCCCGGCGATGGTGGTACCGGCGTCGAGCCGGTCGTCCCGCGAGAGGGGGCGGCCCAGCCAGAGGCCGTCGCCACCGTTGAAGTACGGGGCCATCCCGTCGTAGGCGCTCCGTGGAAAACCTTTATCCTCGGTATCCACGGTCCAGGCCGCGTTGACGATGACGGGCTGNTTCCAGACGGCATCTTCGACGACGATCCTATCGATATCGGGCACCCCGGGTCCAGGGACGAATGTCCGGTTCCCGGGGTAGTAGCACACGCTCTCGAAGGTGCCTGAGTCCGTGGCGTTGTGCCAGACGGCGCTACCCGAGTACCACCCCGATGCGGGATCGGCACCCCCCGGGAGGGTGGCATCAAACGTCCCGTTCTCCGGATAATAGACGAACCTGCCCGCGGGCGCATCAGCAACAACCCAGTGGATCCGCCCGGGAACCGTGCCATCGGTGATCAGGGCAAGGGCGGTGGCCTCGGGGATGATCGTGCGCCGGTCGTGGGTCGGAGGGTAGTAGAGGAGGCCGACGCCGTAGCCCATCCGGTTGAGGATGGCGGCAGCAAGGATGGCATGGTCTTCACTGTCGCCCTCTCCTGTGGCGAGGGTTATGACCGGATAGTTCGGGTAAGCGTCGGTCGCGCCGCGTTCCCTATCTGTTGTGTACTTGNGGCTCTCCACGAAGGTGAGGACGTTAGAGACGGTATCGCNGTCACCGTACCCCGACGTTCGGGACGTGGCCAGGAACCATTCCGCAACAGTGGCGATGATACCATCGTCGCCGTCGGTCACGACAAACTCAGCCATACGCTGTGGTTTGTCTTCATACGTCCCCTGGGAGGAGGAGACGAACCNTTGGTGGGTGGTGCCAGGGATGNTGAGGTCCATCACCATCCTGCTCCCACGGTAGGACCAGGCGTAGGACTTCTGACCGGTGGCCCTCCCCTGTCCATCGGGCTCGCCAGGGGTTGGAGTGGGCTCGCCGGGGGGGGCTGGAACGGGCTCGGGGTCATCTCCATCGCCACCGAGAAGACCGGAGAACTGAAGGACTGCAACGGTACCGACGATGACGATCGCGACTATAAGAACGACGATGATCTTGTTGAACAAGGTCTCGTCAAAGGTGAGATCCAGCNTTATCGCCTCCTCATCACNACGAGTGCGCCAATGACCGCGATGACNGCGATGAGTACCTCAAACCCCAGGAGTCNCGGTGTAGACTGGGTCGTAGGCAGGGAGATGGGCGTAAACTCCGGCTCCACAGAAGGCGTGGAGGTGGGTGGTGCCGGGGTCCAGAACGGGAAAGGATTGTGTGCCTCACTCTCCGCAGTCTTACGCTCGCTCCCCTCGGCGAGAAGCTCGAAGGTGCAGGTCTCTTTCAGGTTAACGTCCTTGCACCAGACGGTGACCAGGTACTTCCCGGGATACCAGGTGCTGGTATCGATCGAGCCATAGGAGAACGAACGAAGACCGGTATCGCGACTATAACCCCCGGGCGTGGTGCAATCGAAGGGAATCTTCATGACAGTGTTCGCCTTCCCCGATTCATGCATGTCAAGCGAGGTGATCGTCAGGGTCAGGGTGTCGGCAACGTTGATTCCGTCGGGGGTCGTCCCTCCTCCGGCAAGGTTGGTGGTTCCTGTAACAACCAGCCCATCCCCGACGATCAGCTCACCGGGCGGTTCGATCCGGATCAAAGGGTCTTCAATGGAGAAGGTATCCATCACGTAGGTGTCGTCGATGTTCACCGAATCCAGCGCTCTTAAAAGGGCGGTCGCCGCATTCCTGCTATCAAGAGCTCCGAGATCAACGAGCACCCTTCCATCATCCACATTGAAAAGCTTCTTCAGGTTGCCCTTGAAGTAGAGGTTGTTCTCCGGCAGAACATCGAACCGGTTGTTCAGTCCAGGGTGGTGGTAGACGATGAAGTAGTCGCCCGGGGAGAGGTCGTAGGTGAAGTTGCGCGAATAGGTGATCCCGTAGGTTCCGCCGTTGCCCAGGGGGAACCGGGGATTACAGTCAGCGTACTTGAAGTTTGGGCCGAATATATACCATTTCATGTGGCCAGTGGAGCTCGTCGCTCCTTCGCTGCCCGGGCTCCCTCGGGCATACCACCACGAGTAGAGGAGATCTCCACGGGCAAACACCCCCCCGGTCCCTTCGTCAAACTTCGCGTGGACGGTCGGGCTGATCAATGCACACTCCCGTGAGGGGGGAACCTCGCCGTCGATGGAGCCGGGAGCCCCCGGGTAGCAGCTCTTCCGGTACCCGATCGGTTGAATGTTGGCATGGATGGTGTAGGTCCCTTCCTCGCAGTGGAAGTCCCGGGTCTCCCAGGTATACTCCCACCTTCCAGCGGTGGGGTTGTAATATGCTATGGTGAAAGTGCCCGGCTCATCGTCCACCACCTCCGGTCCCAGGTAAGTGAGGGGCGCACCATTCGCGGGCAGGTTGGGCCCCGTGACGAAGAGGTAGATCGGAATGAGGTCTGATGTTTTGAGGTTGGCCAGGGATCCGGACAATTTGACGGTATCGCCGATGATGTATGGCTCCGCCCTCAATTCATCAATGGTCAGCGTCGCGGCTTTCTTGACGACGTCGAAGTCTGCGGTCACCGGCAGGATGGCGCCGGGACCGGTTGCCGAGACGCGATAGCTGGTGAGCGGAGCCTCCTTGGGGATATCGATCTGCAGCTGCACCTCACCATCCCACCCAGGATAGGCGCGGACGTGATAGTCAGAGCCAGGTAGTACCTTCTCGTACCACCCACTATCCCCAAAGCGAGGATGGTACTCCTCTGTCGGGGGGACATGCAGGGTGATATTGTAGAGCATGAAGGGCGTGCCCCTGACCGTGAGTACAAGGTTGCCACCACGCTCCACTGACACATCGGACAGCTCGAGTTCGGGCTGGTAGTCCTTCGCCGTGAAGAGATATCTCAGTTCGTAGTTGAGATCGTTCAGGGTCATCCGGAAGACCATCATCACCTGATGGCCCGGGGAGATGACATCCTGATCTGAGAGGCGGAACGCGTACTTGAGATCCGGGATTGCAGGATCTGCGGAGAGATCTTTGAGGGAAACCCGAGTTCCGGTCGTGTTGATGACCTTGTCCGTTTTGGAGAGACCCTGCAGTTCGTATTCGTACCATGGCCCCTGGAACCCGCTGAACGGGAGGTTATGCTTGGGCATCAGAAATTGCACCTCCATCTCCCGATAAGGGATGGTCCCTGGTCGAGCAGGGTTCGTTTGTGGCTCGATGTCCGTCCCTGAGATATTCACCATCATTTCTCCAAGAGAATCAGCGACGTTCTGTATCTGACAGTATTTGCTTTGATTGAGGAATCCATCATCATACACAGGATAATATTGGCCCGGGCTCCCGCGAATGAAGTTTGCGACATTGTCCTTGATCGCGATAGGGTCGGTCTGCTGTCCCATCGAGTCAATCCTCACTATTCGGATCGGATCTCCTCTTTCCGGATCGGCGAATTCCGAGAAGTTCACCCCCTGCTCTCCCAGGAAAACGATCTCGTAAAGAGATATCCCGGCGTTGGGTCCCTCGGGCGTCGCGAACCGCGCTGAGGCTACGGGTGTTAGTGCAGTCAGGAGAAGAAACGCCATGGCCAGTAGCACCAGTATTCGATACCCGTTCATGTTATCTGAGCCTCCCCCGGGGGATACATC
>JGI24708J26588_10003073_pt1 | contig 12304 bp, 9 predicted proteins | sample BioPla1DNA2_FD_26588 | JGI IMG/M metagenome (IMG submission 26588) | reverse complement strand
CCATTATAAGTGATTAAATCTAAATCTTTTTCTATTTCTTCCGGTGACATAATTTGAGCTAAGTGAATTCCATTGTCAAGGATATTCATCATATTTCCATTACCCATTGGATACCATGGATCATTTATTGAATCTTGTGCAAATGCAACATTGATTCCATATTCCATGAATTCTTTAACTCTAGTGAGTCCACGTCGTTTAGGATAGGTATCTTGACGACCTTGAAGATAGGCATTTTCAGTAGGACAAGACACGAAGTTAATCTTACTCTTCTTAAATAAGTCGAACATTCTATATGCATATGAATTATCTGCTGAACCAAATGAACATGTATGGCTAGCTGTAGTTCTTGCACCATAATCCTCCATAAGAACAAGCGCATTTAATAATTCAATAAAACGTGAATGGGGATCATCCGTCTCATCACAGTGAACATCTATTAGCCTATCATATTTGATAGCTAGTTCTACTGTATCATGGACGGATTTTTCACCAAACTCTCTAGCTGGTTCATAATGTGGAATTCCTCCAACAACATCAGCACCCATCTTAAGAGCTTCTTCTACTAAATCACGGCCACCTCTATATGTGTACATTCCTTCCTGTGGGAATGCCACGATTTGAATTTCAACTATTTTCTTTAGTTCTTCTCTCAATTCCAACATTGCTTTTAAAGCTGTAAAATTTTTATCTGTAACGTCTATATGAGTACGAATATATTGTACTCCTTGGGAAACCTCATCCTTGATTCCTTTAAGAGCAAGTTTTTTAACGCTTTCTGTAGTTAAATTTGCTTTGAATTTAGGCCACATTTCAATTGCTTCAAAAAGTGTTCCTGACCCGGCACCTGTTTGTCCAAGTTCAGATAATGTGTAAACATAATCCAAATGCAGATGAGGGTCTACATAAGGAGCAGTGATCAATTTACCGCCCAAATCAATGATTTCGTCTGTTGGTTCAAGATCTTTACCAATAGATTTAATAATTCCATTCTCTACTAAAATCTCATTTGCGTTTTNATGACCATAAATAACTGCATTAATAAATTTCTTCATGTTTTTTCCTCCTTAATACTAGTTTTTGCTCACATAATTAATTTATTGAGGTTCAATAGCTTTACCAGTAGTTTCTTTTGGGTTCGGAATATTGATGTTTATTAGAACAATTGATGCTAACATGATAATTATACCAATATAGCCAACTAGATTGATTTGCTCATTTAATAAAAAAACTCCAGCAACTGTAGCTACAACAACTTCAACTGAGGCAACTATAGTTGTTTTCGAAGCATCAATACCCATAGACAGTCCTGTTAAGAACAAAATATTCGCCACAGTACCGCTAAGTACAGCACCTGTGACAGCCCAGAGTAAAAATGTACTATTCGTAAACACATCTAATTGGTCCCATGGTTTTGCAAATATTGCAGTAGTAATTGCACTGAATACTAACATATAGAAAGCCATTGTAACTGAATGATCTCCACTCGTTCCAATTTTCCCAAGGATAGTACTAAGTCCATATAAGAATCCTGCAACAAGTCCTAAAACCAAACCAATACCCGAAATGTTTAATTCTGTGAAGTTTCCACCAGTTACCATTAGTGTACATCCGATAAGATTTAGAATAAGAGCAAAAATTTGATAGCCACGAAATTTTTCTTTAAAAAATATCACAGCCATTATAGCTGTCCAAACTGGGGCTAAATACATAAGTATTGTAGATGTTGCTATTCCTACTAAAACCATGCTTGTATCCAAAGATAATTTAAAAATTCCTTTTGTTAAAACACCTAGCAAAATACTAACCAATAGACCTTTTTTAGAAATCTTTAGTCCATCTATACCTCTTGTTGCTAATAGATAGAGCAATAGAGGTGGAAGAGCTAAAAAGTGGCCGGCAAATGCTGTCATAAGTGAGGGTCCAGTACATCATCAACCACAACCACAGGCGTACAGCTTCAGTGGGAGATTGTGAACTCGGGTGTCAGGATGGATACGAGTGTTTTTGGGAATGGTGTGTTTGTGATAGCTGGGGCTGATGGTGTTATCGGTAGATNTGCCGACGGGATAACATGGACAGAAAGAGAAGGGAATACAGACAGAACTCTTTTAACAGCGGCAGGTGGCAACGGTATCTATATTACCGCAGGATTTAACGGAACTATTGTCACTTCAACCGAGGGAATCATTTGGACACTTCGCGCATCCAGTGCTGGTGTTCGTGGCATGGCAGCAGGCAATAATACTATAGTAGCAGTGCTGACATCAGAGGACATACTAATCTCTATTGATGGGGTTACCTGGATGCGGCAGACCGCTGAGACAGCCTCGGTAGTCGGTTTGAATGCTGTAACTTTCGGAAACAATCTTTTTGTAGCTGTTGGGAATTCAGGCACTGTCATAACCTCCAGTAATGGTGTTTCTTGGACGGATCAATCTACTCCGGTTACTGTTCACAAACCAGCAGTTTTGTTTGTATACCGGCATCAAGTAACATTTTTAGTTCTTCTGCCACTACGCTTACAAGAGAATATGTTGTATCAAGCTCCGCAAACATAGTTAAAATGGCTACTTTCATGAATGCAAACTCCTATTTTTAGAGAGTGATTTTTTGTCAGCCTGGCTGAAACCACCAGCAGACCAATTACAGATTAGGTAAAACATTCCCTAAATAACCTATGCAGGAGTTGCTTTTTTTATTACCTGTTACGTACTCCCATAGTTGGAGTGATTACAAGTAACTCAATCTTGAGTTGCTTTTTTATTACCTATTACGTACTCCCCATCTTTAGGTGATGGGATAAATAAGTTTTTAGTCTTTTACAATTATTCTTTACCACTAAAGTATTGTTTCAACATAAGCAATTTAGTATTTAAAGCTAAAAATGATTTAGAATGATTATAAAAAATCATTATATTGGCTTAAAACGAAGGATATAGTAAAATTAGGAGTAACAAAAAGCTTAACTTTGAAATGAGTGTTTTATTTGTGCTCCAGAACACTTAAAAGACTTCTGGGGGGCAAGATTGGTGGAGTAGACATATAGTTTACATATAACAAAAAGTGTTTGCAAAATCTTTTAATAAGATGAGGTGAAATTATGAAAATATCTTTCTGCAATGGAAACGACAAAGAATATCAATTTATGCTTAATAATCTGTTAAAGAATATTTTCTTAGACTTTCAATTTTGGTATGATTTAAATCTCTGGGATGAGAATTATGAGAGCTATTCTATTATTGAAAATAACGAGATAGTATCAAATATCTGTGTTTTTAAGACACAAATACTATTTAATCAAAAGCAATATTCTGCTTTATCCTTTGGAGCTGTTGCCACAAAGGAAGAATACAGGGGCAGAGGGTTATCTCGGGTGTTAATAGAGCATATTGTTAACAAATACGATAATGTTCCAATGTATTTAGCAGCAAATGACAGTGTAGTCGATTTTTATCCAAGGTTTGGCTTCAATCGTATATATGAAAAGCTACCGGTTTGTGAATGTAAAATAAATAACAAGGCTACGCCAAATAAACTATGCTACGACGATCCCAAGGTGTGGAACTATGTTTACAACCGTGTAAATTTTTCGCAAAAACTTGATTGTTTAAATACTGCCAACATAAATATTTTTCATATATACTTTGGATACCTCAAGGATTGTATTTACGAACTTCCGGAGATTAATACAATGGTTATCGCAGAGCAAGAAGGAGAGATTCTTAAACTTATTGGGGTCTTCTCAAAGAAAGATATTAGTTTCTTTGATTTAGTCAGATATCTGCCATTTACCAATGTTAAACGGATTGAATTCGGTTTTATGCCCTACTGGTCTGACATTAATTTCGTAATGGAAGAATATGAAACAGACCCATTGTTTGCTAGAGGATTACGCTGCGATTTAGGAGATTTTAAGTTCCCAGAGTTGTCTACTACATAACTGCTAATGTGTATATTTGTGCAGTCTCGAAATCCCTTTATAATGTGGAGCTGTCATCAGCTTATTATGGTACATAATCTTTGGATGTATCTATGATCACCGAATTTGTACTTCTCTCCCAGGTAACGCCGATGTTAAAGGCTTGTGTGATATCTCTGAGTTTAAAGTAGTTATTGCCGTTGATGGTGTACGCTGATAGGTTTATTAAATCTCCGTCTTTATAAATGGTTGAAGAGCATACCATTGCTGCTTTCGCTTTATTATCACCCTTGGCTAATTCTCCACCAACAGAAGTATAGTCATGGTGAGAGATCAGGTTAATAGCATTTTTAGCACCGTCCCAAGTAACCTCAAAGTTTTTCTCCGAACCCCTCACAGCTGTGGCTAGGTCACGAAGCTTAAAGTAGTTGTTGCCGTTTATTGTATATGCTTCGAATTCTATCAATCTTCCGTCGACATAGATTCTAGAGGATGTGGGTATTGCAGCTATTGCATCAGCATCAATCCATCCAGCGTAAAGAGTAGTGTCTGATGCTACTATATCAGTCGTAAAGTTCCAAGGTTTCGTGCATTGACTATCTTTATACCAACCTATAAACTGGTAACCTTTTTTTGTAGGATTAGCTGGTTTTGTAATGGTTTTTGCAGCTTTTGCTTTTAGGCTTTTTACCGCCGTGCCACCATTCGAGTTAAAAGTGACAGTGTATGTTGCCGATTCTTTTACAAAGCAAGCTAAAAACGTCATATCCTCAGTTACGATATCTTTTTCAAAATCCCATAGCTTTGCCTCATCAAGATAAATGCTGTCATACCAGCCAATGAAAGTGTATCCGTCCTTAACAGGCGGTTTCGGAGGTGTTATTTTAGAGCCATAAGGTACAGTCACATAACTGATTATGTCATCGCCCTGGGTATCTATAATATATGAGACCAGTGACTTATACTCGTTATCCAGCTGGATATTATATGCCACGGTACAATCTTTAGGCCTATTAACAAATATAGCACGGTTCATTGAATCGACTCTGAATGTATTGAGAGTAAACGGCTTTGTGCATGCAGTATCTATATACAATTCATTAATATGGAAACCATAAGTTGATGTTACAAATTCGTTCAAGGGGAAATTTTTTACTTCTTTTAGAACTTCGCCTTTGTTTATGTCATAAAAGTACAATGTGCCATCCCATAATTCTTTGTCCTTAGCAATCTCATATTCAATACCGCTTATATGATGCGATGCTGAATACAGAGATGGTGACAGATCAAAATCACCCCATGTTGAATCAATGAAGACCCATCTGTTATCAACAAAGGCTTCGGTCCAGGCATGGGGAATTCCATTACCAGTACCGGTAACCTTTTTAGCTGGGATATCTACAGCTTGTAAAAGCGCCACTGTTAAGTTAGTAAATCCTTCACATATTGTCAGCCTGCCTTTTAATACATCGGGAGCTGACAAATACTTCGGGGATGTTCCAGAATAATGCGCCCCCCAATCATACATAATATTGCGGTTAACCCACTGCTGTATGGCTCTTGCTTTCTCATAATCGTCGGATATTCCATCAGTAATAATCTGAGCCTGTTTGACTACATCAGCATACATTGGAGCAATTAGTATCCCCTTATTTTTATAGTAATCAAGTACATATTCGTCAGTTCGTAAGTTTTCTATACGTTTCATGCTAGCAATATATGAATCACTAAAATTAAAGCTTCCCTCTCCATCGGTTATCATAATATCTATGGGAAGATTAACATATTTTAATAAGCCATCCCCACTGCTAAGCAGATTAAAGACACTGTAATAAGCATCTGCATAAGCTTCGTCATATGAGGAATACCTGAAAGGACTATACTTATCGGGTTTACCGTCCCCGTTATAGTCCTTAATTTTTAAATTTGACCTTATAGCATTTGCCCAGGCCAATAGCTTTTCCATACTATATCCAAAAACATCATCACTTTCATAGGAGCTTATCTGATATAGTTCCTCGTTTGCCAGGATAGCAGAAGACTCTACCGAATCAAAAATCATCATTGCCTCAATAACTTCGGCTGTACCGGTAGGAAAATAAATAAACTGAATCCTGTACGAATTATCAGCAAACCCCGTTAAGTTAATGATTGCTCCGTCAATCATATCTATATCATAATTTTTTGAAAACACTTCTGTTTGAGAGTTATGTATAGTAATTTTGATACTCTCATATTCAGAATCTGTGAATTGATTGCTAAAAACTAATGAATTTGATTTCAGGCTTACGGTAAAATTAGTTTTACCGTCAATTGTTACTGTTGTTGTATCAAGTGCATATGCAGGCATTTGCGCAAATAATGCAAAAACTATTGTAATTAATAGAATTGATAACAATTGTTTTTTCACTGAATTATTACCTCCTGGCACTAGTTGTTGATATCAAAGATACAATAGAATGTGCCAAAATTCAACAAATTTTTGTTTATTTTTATCCTTAGTCGTTTCATAATATATTAGTATCTTGTTTAGTATTTTACCGGGGCATAATTATGTGTAGTTCTTTTTTAACAAACCCTTATTCATAATGCCATCCATGATCTTCGGTGTAAATCATGAGCTTACTCATTCCACCATCTACCGAGATATTCTGACCATTAATAAAACTGTTTTTTTCATCGCATAGAAAGAATATGGCCCTTACAATATCCATTGGATGCCCAACGCGTCCCGACGGATGTTGTTTTTTATCAGAATTAGAATGCACAGGTATATAATCCCTATCATAAGTGCTTCCTGTGTCAATCCAGCCAGGCGCAATGGAGTTTACACGAACTCTACCTGCAAGACTTACTGCTAATGCATGAGTAAGAGCCGTTATGCCACCTTTGGCAGCAGTGTAACTTTCTGTATCACTTTGAGATTGAAATGCACGGGTTGAAGAAATGTTCACTATAGCTGCATCTTTATTAAAATATGGCANAAATAGTTTTGTAAGCATGTAAGGAGCAGTGATTCCAACATGAAGTACTTCATTGAAATCTTCATACCCACAACCTGACAATATTCCTTTATTACTTATCATGGCATTGTTTATTAGATAATCAATATGTCCATAATGTTCAATGACTTTATTAGCAAAATCCTTAAGTGTTTGTTCCTTAGCTATATTTCCAAAGAAAAACAGAGCTTCACCGCCATTTTCTATTATACTGTTTTTTGTATCTTCTCCTGCTGTGCGGTTCATGTCTATAAACGCAACCTTAGCTCCTGCTTTAGCAAATTCTTGTGTAACACTTTTCCCTATCCCAAGAGCTCCACCAGTAACTACAGCTACCTTATCCTTGAACATTTTAAATGCCTCCTTGATTTAAAAATAATTTAGTTATTAATATTCTACAATAGAATATGGTTTTCATATATAATTAAGATTGAAAATAATATTAAGGATGGACAGTAAATGTGTATACACATAAACATTATCCTAATTTATTAAGAAAGGGGCTTTTAATTTGAAAGTTATTTTGGTAAATGGTAGTCCACATGCGAAAGGATGTACGTATACAGCTTTGAAAGAGGTTGAAAAAGCATTACAAGGAAATGGGATTGAAACCGAGATAATGCAATTGGGTGTAAAACCTATATCTGCATGCATTGCTTGCGGCAAATGTGATGAAACGGGTAGATGCTTTATTGATGATCAGGTAAATGTTTTATTGAGTAAGCTGCATGAGACAGATGGTTATGTCTTTGGGTCACCTGTTCATTTTGCAGCTGCTTCAGGTCAGTTAGCTTCTTTTTTACATAGAGTTTTTTACCGAAGAGGCAGATTGTTCAGAGGGAAGGTTGGAGCTGCAGTTGTTAGCTGCCGTAGGGGTGGTGCTGCTTCTGCTTTTGATCAAATAAACAAATATTTCACAATAAGTGGTATGCCCGTTGTTTCATCATATTATTGGAATCAAGTTCATGGAAATACTCCAGAGGAAGTAATGAAAGATGAGGAAGGTATGCAAATCATGCGAACTCTTGGAAATAATATGGCTTGGTTGCTTAAATGTATAGAGGCAGGGAAGGAGAAAGGAATAATCATACCAGAACCCGAAAAAGCTATAAAGACAAACTTTATACGCTAAGACTTGGATTATAAGTACTCAGTACTACGCTTAGTACACATCAAAGCGATAGTTAAGTTACTTAATTGGTCACCATATGTCATATGTGCGGACATTATCATAATTAGGCGTAAAGCTCCTAGTTTTAACTATGGGGATATCAGCCTGTGTTATTTAAGAAAAGATTTAGTTACCATCTTTTCGGTATGCCGGGACAATAGGATCTTATTTTTGCAGCGCGAGCAGATACAAAACATCCACATATTCTACAAAGACCGTTAAAAAAGTTTGAGCATTCTAAACATAATTCTAATCGCTCTTTATAAAGCCTTTCACCGGTTCTTTCTTCCGGTGAAAGGCAATCAATATATTCCTCAATATTTTTTTGCAGTTGTTCTTTTTCTATTTTGCTAAACATGCAAGTTCTACAATTGCTATCCATTGGTTTACTCCATAGTTTTTCTACATTCATGACAAGGGCAGAATTACATTATAATGCTATATCATTCCACAATGAAGATAGATATCCGTATACATTTAATGGTAAAGGATTACTCCAAAGTGATACCAATTACACTTACTGGAGGGATTTCTAATGTTAGACCCTCTTGAGTAAGCGATATATTTGCGAAGTCTTTCGGCTTAACCATTTCTGGTGCATCAAATGTGTTATGTTCTTCCATTTGGCCTGTTAATATGCGAGCCTTGATGTTATTGGCTTTTTTACCCACGATTTCGGTTTCTATTTTGTAACTTTCATTAATAGAAAGGTTACATAGGGTAATATGTATTTTTCCCTCAGAATTAATTGATACCGATTCATGAAGGTTTGGAACTGAGTTTTTGCCTGTACCTATCATTTGGGTTTCTATATAGCTGTCAAGTAATTGTGCATCCTGGTGCTCTTTATACATTTCAAACACATGATATGTCGGTGTAAGAAGCATTTTTTCGCCTTCTGTTAAAACAACTGCTTGAAGAACATTCACCGTTTGTGCAATATTTGCCATAACAACTGTATCGCTGTGTTTGTTAAATATGTTCAGGTTTATTCCGGCAACAAGGGCATCTCGCATAGTGTTCTGTTGATATAAGAATCCCGGATTTGTTCCAGGCTCTACATCATGCCAAGTTCCCCATTCATCTACAATTAAACCTATATTGTTGTCAGGAGCATATCTTTTAATTATTTCGCTATGTCTTGTAACCAGTTCATCCATCCTTAGAGTTTTGAAAAGTGTTGTGTACCATTCATCTTCTGTGAACTTAGTGGCACTTCCCTTAGCATCCCAAGTGGGACCTGTAACGGTATAATAATGGAGGGTTAGGGCATCCATAAATCTACCCGCAAGCTTCACAAGTGTTTCGGTCCAGTTATAATCACCACTGTTGGGACCGCATGCAATTTTGTAAATTTTATTTTCTCCAAAACTTCTGACATAAGTTTGGTATCTTCTGTACATGTCGGCATAAAATTCAGCCCTCATGTTGCCGCCGCATCCCCAGTTTTCATTACCTATGCCAAAATATTTCAGTCTATAAGGTTCTTTCCTACCGTTTTTCTCTCTTAATTCAGCCATTGGAGATACACCATCAAAAGTCATATACTCCACCCAGTCTTGCATTTCTTGAACAGAGCCACTGCCAAGGTTTCCGTTAACGTATGGTTCGCATTCAAGTTGCCTGCATAGCTCCATAAACTCATCTGTCCCAAAGCTGTTATCTTCAACAACTCCACCCCAGTGAGTATTAATCATTCTTTTTCTTTTTTCTTTTGGACCAATTCCATCCATCCAATGATATTCATCTGCAAAACACCCACCAGGCCAGCGCAGGACCGGGATTTTAATATTTTTTAAAGCCTCGACTACATCATTCCTCATTCCATTTGTATTTGGAATAGGGGAGTCATCACCAACATATAGTCCCTCATAAATGCACCTCCCAAGGTGTTCTGAAAAATGACCATAAATCTCTTTGCTTATTTTACTTTTTTTGTTTAAGGTATTGATAACATACTTAGCCATGCACCTTTTGCCTCCTTATTTTATAAATAATCCCGATATATTCGGGACGTATAGTAGATTAGTATATAAATCATGTCATAAACCCGCAACAATTAAAAAAATGGTAAGGAAGGCGGGTGGAACTATGTCCAATGACAGGTGTGTGATAGAATTTCAATAGAATGTGAAGCATTTATGAATAATATGAACTTATATGTATAATATCACCAAAATATCGTTAATGTCAATGTTAATCAAGTAGGTATCTTGCTATGTTAAATATTTGGTTCCACGGTTCAATATGCTGTGTTAAGTAAGAGGGGTCGTAAAAGCGAATTGACTGGAGTGTGAGCGTTTATCCCAAATGGTTACATATTGTAAAAATGTTTTGACTAAGTATTTAACCTTAGGTAATATATACTAAAGTATTATAATTAAGCATAAAATTACCTACATTAAGATATACGAAACATGGAGGATACAAAAATGTCACGGAATGCAGAACATGTAATAATTCCAAAAGATTATAAATCGCCATTATCAGTTATCGAAACTGAAAAAGCCATTAAGCTATTAAAAGATTTTTTCGAGGATGAGCTTGCTAAGAAGCTCAATCTTATAAGGGTTTCGGCACCTCTATTTGTTAGATATGAATCGGGCTTGAACGACAACCTTGATGGCATAGAAAGACCAGTTTCATTTGACATTAAATGTATTAATGCAGATGTCGAAATAGTTCATTCTCTTGCTAAGTGGAAGAGAATGGCTCTTAAAAAATATGGTTTTGAAATTGGTCAAGGGCTTTATACTGATATGAATGCAATAAGAAGAGATGATCAGATGGATAATTTTCATTCAATATATGTTGACCAATGGGATTGGGAAAAGGTTATTGAAAAATCAGATAGAAATAAAGAGTATCTTAAAGCATTTGTAAGCAGTATTTTTGAAGTTTTCAAAAGTGCAGAGGATTTTATATGTGATAGGTATCCCCACACTTCACGGAAACTACCTGACGAAATTTTCTTTATAACATCACAGGAACTTGAAGACCTATATCCGGATTTGAATCCCGAGCAGCGTGAATATGAGATTGCTAAAGAGAAGAAGGCTGTTTTTATTATGGAGATTGGTGATGTGTTAAAATCAGGAAAACCACATGGCGGAAGAGCTCCAGACTATGATGATTGGCATTTGAATGGTGACATTATATTTTGGTACCCTCTATTGAATAAAGCTATTGAATTGTCTTCTATGGGAATAAGAGTGGATGAAAAATCCCTTTGCGAACAACTACTTAAAGCAAATTGCTTGGAACGCAAAAATTATGATTTTCATAGAGATTTGTTAGATGGGAAACTACCTTACACAGTGGGTGGTGGTATAGGTCAATCGAGATTGTGCATGTTTTTCCTTGAAAAGGCACATATTGGAGAGGTACAAGCATCGGTATGGGATGAAGCGACACTGACAAAATGTGAAGAGGCGGGGGTTCAACTGCTATAGTATTATATAGTGTTCATGTATATACATAACCACTACATATTGTTACAGTGGATCTTAAATATTTAATAGCAAAAATACACAAATAAAAAGGTGAATTTTCTTAATTCACCTTTTTTGTTTCCTACGTGATCACCATTTGCATATTTACGTAATCTTTGGAAAAAATATTAATGGTGATAATTGTGGAAAAAAATACAAAGAAACACATATTTAAAAAAGCTAAAAGCTTTGAAGGAAAAACCAAAGATGAAAAGAATACTAATAACAGCGGTAAACTTACTAAATCTTTGAATAGAAACATTACAATATTTCAAAGTAGTTTTTCAAATGATGATACAGTTATTTTTAGAAAATTTCAGAACCAATATTCAGACAAGATCAAATGCTGCATTATTATTATTGAAGGAATGACAGATATTGAGCACATTAACAGGCGAGTTATTGAACCCCTGCAAAATCAAGTTTTTCAGCGTCCGAAGTCATCTGTAAATTTAGTTGATGAGGTGCAGAATAAGGTTTTGCCTGTAAACGATGTAAGACAGTCAACTCGCCTTAATGAGATGATTAAAGCAGTTTGCTATGGTGATACTGTTTTGCTTCTGGATGGGTGTGATGTGGCACTAATAATTTCCTCAAGGGGATGGGAGAGTAGACCCATCAGCGAGCCTGAATCAGGGAAGGTTGTACGTGGCCCACGCGAAGGCTTTACAGAGAGTATCATAAAAAATGTTTCGTTAATAAGGCGTAAAATAAAAAA
>JGI24708J26588_10003071_pt1 | contig 12312 bp, 8 predicted proteins | sample BioPla1DNA2_FD_26588 | JGI IMG/M metagenome (IMG submission 26588) | reverse complement strand
TTGTGGTAGTATTTACCTAAGACATGCCGCATTTTTTAACCGACAATTTTCATTGGAATTGGCCGCCATCTTAAGCCGGCTTTGACAACTTGGTGCTGATGTGGTAAAAACCTATCTCAGGGGGGATGCAAAAACTTTTCGGAGAGTTACCGATGCCTGTTTTCGCCCTATTGTGATTTTGGGTGGAAAGAGGAGCGACGATGAATTACAAGCGCTTAAGTGGGTGAAAACTGCTATTGATGCCGGTGCTGCAGGGAGTTGTATCGGCAGAAATGTTTTTCAGCATAGAAATCCGGTAGGTTTGATCAGAGCGCTAAGGGCTATTATCCATGATGGTGTAGGAGTGGAGGGAGTATCCAGCATGCTGTAAAGTAACATCTATGAATCTCTTGAGAATGCCTTTCCGTAAATTCTTTGGGCCATTTTCGAAAGGGGAATTTAGTAAGAGCACAACAGTGCAAACGGATTTGCTCGAAGATGCTGATAAAAATGATGTTCTGGATAAGCTGGAGAGAATGGGAAGATGATGGATTGATACCATGCCGAAACCGTATAAGTAAGTATAAAATGGTAAAGGAAAAAGATGGGGGGCGGGATCAGTCCCTGCAGTTACTGCTAACGAAATCACTATTTTTACGGGGAATACAGGGAAAAAAAGGCTCTGACCCTGGTACTGATCATCGGACTTGGCAGTCAGATCACGGACTGGCCAGATTCTTTTTGTGAGGGGCAGGTAGAACGGGGCCTGCGGGTGATCTGTTTTGATAGCCGCGACTGTGGACTATCTACCAAGATGGATAGTGCCAAAATGCTCTCCCCGGTGCTGCTGCTGCCAACGCTCAAGCCCAATTTCTACACCCTAAGTGAGATGGCCCAGGATACGGCAGGGGCCTGCCGGGTCCGAAACTAAAGGTGGCCCTGAGGATGGCGCATCAATCGAAGGGGGAGGATCGGGAAGCATGGACCTGCTGGCGCAAGCGCACTTGTAAGTTTTGATCAACAGAAAGCGATAGATATATTCGATGTAAGGGTGAGAGGACGCACGTAGGAGCATTGATTAGCGTACCACCCAGAGCTGCTTTCTTTGGTAAGCTTGGCCAGAAACGGATTTGAACACAAGGGCTGAATCTTCCTGTTAGTGTCGGGATATTTTAACAACATATACGTATTGTAGAAAGGTGAATGGGATGTAGTCATGTGTGTTACAGTCAAAGACGCTATGAAAGTTGGTCGGTTGCAGGAAGCAAAGATATTGGGCGGCGCCACAGGCTTGGGAAACACCGTCAGGACCGTAGATATCATCGATGTCCCCGATGCTGCAATCTGGTTTCGTCGGGACTCACTGCTTTGCACCACCTTTTATGCCCTTAAAGATAATCTTGGCGCCCAGATTAAAATGCTTGAGGATATTAACAAATGCGGCGGAGCAGGATTGATCATATTTTCACCAAAGAGATATATCATCCAGATTGACAGACATCTGATCCGGAAAGCTGATGAATTGAACCTGCCCCTACTGCAGATGCCCGACTGCTCATACATAGATGTGATCGTCCCTGTTATGAGTAAGGTTCTTGACAAACAGGTAGAATCTCTGGAATATGCCCAGGAAGTACACAGCCTTATGGTGAACTTCGTTTTAGAAGGAAGAAGTCTCACAGAGATTATTTCCTCCTTTTCGATTCTGGTAAACCTCCCAGTGGTCATGGCAGACCCTGATCTTATTGTATTTAGCCATGAAATGCCGCAGGGATTTAAGAACCTGCCTTTGATCGAACGCCTGCGTAGCAGTCAAGGTTATCTTGAGCTCGATGAATTTTATCCACCTGAATTTCTAGAGGCAACAGTGGAAAAAAAGAAACCTCGCTATTATTGTCATAAAAGCTTGGGGATATACGATTTTATTTTCCCCATTACCGCTGGTGGAACCTTTTATGGATTGATTATCGTTCCGGGTCTCAAGCGTGAACTCGAATCAAATAAAACTGCGGCGCTTGAAGCAGCATCCCTGGCTATTGCGCTAAACATCCTTAAAGAAAGAGAAGTAAGGGAAGCAAATCGTAAAAGCGAACTTGACTTCTTTAACGAGCTTCTACTGGGCAATCTTAAAAGCAGAGAGAACATTCTTGCTCATGCTGAACAGCTAGGCCTTGATCTGGACGGCCCCTACTGCCTTATTCTTGTCGAACTGAGCCGGGAAGCCCGTTACCATTTTAAATCACAGGACAACAAAACTTTTGTCGCAGCAAGCAATATTGAAAAAAAGCTGCAGCGTCAGCTGCGGAGCACACTTGATATGGAGCATCCCCAAAATATCATGACAGAAGCGCTCGGCAGCAATATAGTTTTGCTCCGGCTTCCCGAAATCTGGGATGAGCAAGAGAGAACTGAACGCTGCAAAAGGATCATGGAAAAACTAAAAAATGTTGTCCAGGCACGCATGGGGGATGTGCCGGTATGCATGGCCATGGGCGGAATTTATGATCATATCGAACAGGTCAGTTCCAGCTACATTCAGGCTTGGGAAACCATGGAGATCGGGAAAACACTATTGCGGCCTGGTTTTGCTGTCTATCACTTTGATATGAAGCCGTACCATCTGGTCAAAAGATTTTTAACCAGCGCTGATGCACTTTCATTGTACGAACGCGTTTATGGCCCGCTATTAAAATATGATAAAGAGAAGGGTGGCGAGCTTGTTTCCACCCTAGAAACATATATAAAATGCAATTACCAGCGAACCCGGACAGCGCAACAACTGCATATTCATCGAAACACTATCAATTATCGCCTGAATAAAATCAATGAACTTCTTGGGCAGAATGTTGATCAAATAGACGGCTTTCCCTTCTTGCTAGCATCCATTAGCCATAAAATGATCATCAGTAAATGAGTTATTCTACTCTGCAGTCATATTAAGCACACTATCAGATCCATCTTGCACGGGTTGTTTGTGCAATATGTACAATGCATGTGAAATTACTTTGCTCATTTCACAAAGGTAAAATGGTTCGAATATCTAAATAATTATATAGTATTCAAAATAGCGGATACAGCATCCTGGCAATGCAATGTTTTCTAAAAGCGTCCCGGAGTATTGTTGTAAGGGAGTGATTCACAGATCAGAAAACGCCGGCGTCCAGTGAGATAACATTTTATTAAGGAGATGAAGTAATGGCTCAACCTAGTATGTTTGTTCGTAAAGCCAGCGGCCTTGTCAGATCGTGGTCAACATTTGACGGGTTTGTCTACTCATTCTTCTCCGTGAACCTTGTTACTCTGGGATTCTACATTTTTGCCTTTGCTCCCTATGTTCCTGACGGAAACCTTGTTATTGCTATTGCCATCGCAACGATTCTGATTATTTTCGAGGTTGCTGTCTATGCTATGATGGTGGCGGTAATGCCCAGAGCCGGGGGCGACTATGTCTGGCAGAGCCGTATTCTAGGCGGCGGTATCGGTTTTGTGCTCGCCATCGCTGGCTGGGGTTGGATCCTGTGGCACTGGCTCCCACTCTATGGTAATATGCTGGCTTTTAACGTCTTCACGCCTGTGTTGGGAACGCTTGGTGGCTGGACAAATAGCGCCGCCCTAACAAATGTTGCTACCTGGTTTGTGAGCACCAATGGGCTATTTGTCTCATCCCTTGTTGTTATCGGCCTCGCTTGTATTTACATTAGTCTCGGGATGAGCTGGTATGCGCGCATCCAAAAGGTATGTTTCTGGATAGGCATCGCTGGGATGGGCACCATGATCATCATGCTCCTAGCAAATAGCAGTGCTGATTTTATTAGCGGTTTCAACCATTATGCCAATGCTTTCTTTGCATCGGGTGAAAGCAACACCTATCAACAGATACTGGCAGCAGCTGCTGCCGATGGTTATACCGCTCCACCACTATCAAGCTTTAAATTTGGTGCGACTCTGGCTTTGATTCCCATGGTCGTCTTCTACCTGCTATGGCCCAACTGGGGTGCCACACTTTATGGTGAAGTGCGCGGTGCCTCCGATTTCAAACGTAACTTCAGAAGTATGTTTTATGGTTTGGTAATCACGGGCGTCCTCAGCGTTGTTGTGCTTCTTCTTTTCAACCGCACTTTTGGCTGGGAGTTTTTCAATGCTGCCAACCTGACTTTCTATGAGGGAACCTCTCCTTTTGGTGTCTGTCCCTATCCGGCCTTGCTTGTAAGTTTCATGACTGACAGTCCTATCCTGCAGATGTGGCTGTTGCTCTCCATGAGCTGCTGGTTCTTCGGCTGGTGCGGCACCATTTTCCTTTCCTCTACCCGAGTCATCTTTGCGGCAGCTTTTGACCGCATTCTTCCTGAATGGATGGCTCAAGTTACCACAAAATTCCGCGCCCCGCTGAATGCACTTCTAGTGATGGCCGTTGGTGGCACTCTGACCAGCGCCGCGATGCATTACTCGGCTAATATTGAAAAGTATGCTTTGAACTCCACCTTGGTGATCGCGGTAATGTATCTGGGCACCGCAGTTGCAGCAACAATTTTGCCCTACAAGGACAAGGAGCTTTACGAGGCATCACCCATTGCCAGAATGAAACTGTTCGGACTGCCCCTTATCACGGTGATGGGATCGGCTCTTACTCTATTTTTGCTTTTCCTTTTGTATATGTGGATGAGATACGATGTTTACGGATTGAATGAACCCACCTCGTTTATCTACATCGGCGCATTCTATCTGGCGACAATTATCCTTTACTACGTCTCCAAGTGGTATCGCAAACGCCAGGGTATTGATTTGCAGGAAATTCACAAGACAATCCCTGTAGAGTAAGGCATACTCAAAGGAGGTTCGTAGATGACTACCATCTTTTTTGCAACAGATGTCCACGGCTCGGAAATTTGCTGGAAAAAATTTATCAATGCCGGCAAATTCTACGAAGCTGACATCATTATTCTTGGCGGCGATATGACCGGAAAAGCCTTGGTTCCCTTTATCAAGGACAATAAGGGGAATTACAAGGTCAACTTTCTGGAAGAAGATATGCTTCTGGATGAAGAACGCAAAATTGCCATGGAGAAGCATATCGCCGACCGCGGTTATTACCCCATTATTGTCACAGATACCGAGTACGAGGAGCTAAGCGCCGATCCGCAAAAAGTAGAAAACCTCTTTCTTGAGAGAGTCCTGCTCACAGCAGAGCGGTGGGTCAAATTCGCCGAAGAACGGCTGTCGCAATGGGGAATCAAATGCTTTATCTGCCCCGGAAACGACGATATGTTCGAAATAGACAGCGTTTTTGCCGCATCCAAATATATCACCATGGCCGAAGGCCAGATCCTCGATCTGGACGGCCATTATGAGATGCTCAGTACGGGATGGTCAAATCCCACCCCCTGGGATACCCACCGTGAATGTAGCGAAGAGGAACTTGAAGCGAAGATCGAAAAGATGGCAGCCAGAGTATCGAATATGGAGAGGTGCGTGTTCAACTTACACGCACCTCCCTATGGTTCCGGCCTGGATGAAGCCCCCGAACTTGATAAAGACTTGAGACCGAAGCACGCCGGACGATCTTTGGTACCTGTTGGCAGCCACGCTGTCCGTGAAGCTATTTTCAAATATCAACCGATCCTGGCGTTGGTGGGACATATCCACGAAGGCCGGGGAGTGGAGCGGATGAAAAAAACCCTTTGCATAAACCCTGGCAGTATGTATGAGCAGGGGACACTTTATGGATGCATTATCGATCTAGACAAAAAGGGTATTAAGAAATACGTTCTCACCTCGGGTTAAAAACAAACTGACTAAAGAGCAGGCAGGGGTTTTGCTCGGGAGGGAAAAGCGTGACACAGTATACCGGTACAAATGCTCAGGAGTTTATTGACGAGGCAAAAAGAATAATCAATTGCGCGAAAAAGCGCGGTGTACAGTTGCGTTTGATTGGTGCCCTCGCTTTTAATTTGCACTGTCCAAAGTTCAACCACATTCATGACAAATGGGGGCGGGTTTTTACTGACACTGATTTCGTGGCTCGCTCGGAGGATAGCTCTGCCCTAATTGAAGCCTACCAGGAATTGGGATACCAGAATGACGAGATGATCGCCACTCTTTATGGGGATAAACGGCTGATCTTCGATCACCCCGAAACCGGCTTCCATTCGGACATCTTTTTTGACCATCTCGATTTCTGCCATGTTCTGCCGCTAAGAGAGAGACTGGACATTGATGAACTGACCATTCCACTGGCTGAGCTGTTTCTGGAAAAGATGCAGATTGTCCAGATCAACAAGAAAGATATTGTTGATACAATGATGTTGATCCGGGAACACCCCATTGGCGAAAGTGACGACGATACAATCAATGCCCCCATCATAAGCCGTGTCCTGGCCACAGAATGGGGTTTCTGGCGCACCGTTACCATGAATATGGAAAAAGTCAAGCGCACAACAGAGCAAACAGATCTGCTGGAAGATACCGATAAAAGTGATGTTTTGCATAAATTGGAGGTTATTAAAAAACAGATTGATGCTGAGCCGAAACCGCTGGCCTGGAAGGTGCGCAGCAAGATCGGCGACAGGATCAAGTGGTACAAGGATGTTGATGAACTCGGTTGATAAGTAATAACGCCGGACAATAAGGGTGTTTTTTCATCATAGAAGAAAAAGAGGAAAAAAAGATGCTCTTTATACGGACCCAATTTGATCTCTGCACGGGCTGTAATGCCTGCCAGCTGGCCTGCTCATCTCGGGCAACGGGAGGCTATAACCCCCACCTGTCACGGCTAAAGATACTTATGGAGGGGGAAAACTTTCTTAACCGGCCGCTGGTCTGTTCACAGTGTGAAAACGCTTTCTGCCTGCGCTCCTGCCCTGCAAAAGCGATTTCAAGAAATCCCGAAACAGGCGTAGTCCTTATCGACAAGGAAAAATGCACAGGATGCAGGGAATGCGTCGATGCTTGCCCCGATGGAATGATCACCATGGATGCCCAAGGTAAGGCGGATAAATGCGACCTTTGTGATGGTGACCCCCTATGCGTACGCTATTGCGTTTTTGGCGCCCTTAAATTGGTTACCCTCATCACCGGAGAGGAGGCGAACAAGGATGGCTGACTGCTATATGGGTAATATTCTGCACATTGACTTGACAGAGGGTATTTGCAAAGCCATTCCACTGGACCCAAAACTTGTCGAATTATATGTGGGGGGGAAAGGTTTTGGTGCAAAGATCCTCTATGATCTGCTGCCACCAGGCTGTGATCCCCTATCGGCAGACAATGTCATCATGTTCATGCCCGGTCCCCTTACGGGCACGCTGGCTCCGGCGATGCGCGGCTGCGTCATCACCAAGTCTCCCCTTACGGGCACCTTTGTAGACTCATATTTTGGCGGCCATTTCTCCCACGAGATCCGCTATGCCGGTTTTGACGGCATCATGATCACCGGAGCCGCCAAAAAGCCCAGCTATATCTGGGTTGATGACGGTAAAGCAGTGATCCGCGATGCCGCACACCTGTGGGGGCTCGACACATTTAGCTTGACGGAACAGATCAAGAAAGATGTAAAAGATCGCACCATAAAAACCGCCTGTATCGGCCCCGCCGGGGAAAAAATGGTTTCCTATGCCCTGATCAACTGTGAATACAACCGCCATGCAGGAAGGGGCGGAACAGGCGCAGTAATGGGCTCCAAAAACCTCAAAGCAGTGTCCCTGCGCGGCCGCCAGACAATCCGCGTCCATGATTCCGCCGCATTTCAGATAGCTGTTGATCAGGCTTACCAGGAGCTGAAAGACGAAGAAGCTATCGCTGCCTTTAACCTGGACGGCACCGCCGCATCCATCGATTTCGCCAATGATGAATTTTTGCTGCCGACGAGGAACTATTACGATGGCAATTTTGACGGCGCCGATGGCCTTAATGCCGTCAGTCAGAACAAACGATTCTGGCTGCGCAACGTCGCCTGTGCCAGCTGCCCCATTGCCTGCAGCAAAGTGGGCATCGTCCGGCGTGGACGCCGTAAAGGATTGGTTTCGGACATAGTGGAATATGAAACTGCCGCCATGATGGGCAGCAATCTTGGAATCAGCGATATCAGGGAGGTTGCCTACCTGGTGAAAAAATGTGATGCCCTCGGCCTTGACGGTATGTCTTCGGGCGGGGTCATCGGTTTTGCCATGGAGGCATTCCAGAAGGGGATGATCACAACTGCTGATACCGAAGGAGTCAAGCTCTCTTTCGGCGATTCCGAAGCCGCCGATTACCTTCTTGAGACCATTGCTGCTCGCAAAACGGGTCTGGGCGATCTTCTGTCAGGAGGAGTAAAAAAAGCAGCGGCGGCACTGGGCAACTCTGCTTCCGATTTTGCCGTCCATATCAAGGGACTGGAATGCCCGGCATGGGGCCCCCGTACAGTGCCCGGTATGGCCCTGGCCCTGGCCACGGCAGACCGCGGGGGCTGCCACCAGCGTGCCTTCCCTATCAATTACGAAGTTGGCGGAGAATGGAATGGTGAACCTGTTGACCGCCTGGGGCTGAAGGATAAAGGAGAAATGGTAGCCTATCTTCAAAATTACCTGGCCGGCCTCGATACACTTGTCAAATGTGATTTTGCCCAGTATGGAATTCAGGGTGAAACCTACTGCCGCATGCTCGAGACGGCAACAGGCAGGGAATGGTCACTGGAGAAGCTGTTGCTTCTAGGAGAAAGGGTCTGGAATCAGATCCGTCTTTTTAACCTGAGGGAGGGCTTCACCCGCAGTGACGATACACTACCCAGGCGTTTCATGGAGGAACCGCTACCCAGCGGCCCCCATAGGGGGCATATGATAACCCGGGAAATTCTGGATCGGCTGCTGGACGACTACTATACGGCCAGGGGATGGAGCAATAAAGGGCTGCCTACAACGGCCAAGCTTGAGCAGCTGGCCATCACCGGAGAATCTGTTTTTAGCGACGGGCAATAACCCGATCACCGCACCAAAGCAAAAGGAGGTTTAATCGATGAAAGATTTGAATCACCTGCATTACTTTGAAGTCCCCACTGTCATGAAACACAGCTTGGGCGCTGTCAAGCACCTGCCAGGTGAACTGGCCATTCTGAAAGTAAAAAAACCACTCATAGTTACCGATGAAGGGGTAGTCAAAGCCGGACTTTTGGACCAGGTGCTGCAGCCTCTCAAGGATGCCGCTGTTGATTATGAGATCTATGATGAAGTTGTCTTCAATCCGCCCCTTAAAACCGTAGCCAATGGCACTGAACGCTACCGCAAGCACAATTGCGACGGTTTTATCGCTGTGGGCGGAGGCAGTTCCATGGATACAGCCAAAGCAATTGGAGTGGAGATCTCTCACAATGAACCAGTCCTGGAGTATGAATGCGCCGAAGGTAAAAAAGAACTCACCAAGCGGATTCCGCCGCTGGTCTGCATCCCCACCACGGCAGGGACAGGTAGCGAGGTAACCCTCTGGTCCGTGATCACCGACCCTGAACGGAAGTACAAGTTCAATGTGGGCGGGCCCCTGCTGGCAGCTCACCTGGCCCTCATTGATCCCCTGCTGCATGTTTCCATGCCGGCCTGGATCACTGCGGGGACAGGTATGGATGCTCTCTGCCATGCTATTGAGTGCTACACCTGCGCTTACGCCCAACCGCAGACCGACGCTGTGGCCTTGATGGCCATCGAGTATGTGGGCAAATACCTGCGCCGGGCAGTTGCCTACGGCCAGGATCTCGAGGCTCGCTACTATATGGCCCTGGGTGCAATGTTGGCCGGGCTCTCCTACGGCGCTGAAAGCGCCGGCGCCGTCCACGCCATGACCCAGACCATGGGCGGCATCTTTCCTGTACACCACGGTGTTGCCGTGGCCGCCACACTGGTACCGGTGATGGAATACAACTGGATGGGTGAACCGGCCAAATACGCCCGCATCGCCCTGGCACTGGGTGTTGATACATTCGGTCTCACCGAGCGCGAAGCGGCCCTGTCAGCGGTTGAGGCAGTGCGCGAGCTGGCCAAGGATATCGGCATTCCCGGTCTGAAAGACATGGGTATCAGCGAAAAGGATATCCCCATGCTGGCCCACGAGGCTTTAAATGATCCGCAAACTATCGGCAACCCGCGCGATCTGACCCTGGAGATCTACGAGCAGATCTATCGGCGCGCACTGGAACTTTAACCTTCTTTTCGCAGAGGCTGACCGGAAAAAGTCAGAGAGAAGCTGCCTTGGGTTCCATTTCAGGGCAGCTTCCCCTCTCCATCTCTATTTTCTATTGGGCCGCATCTTGACCCACAAGACCATTGTGGTGGAGATGTCCCTGAAAGGCTTGAGCACCCAGCAGATCGCCAGGCGCATTTACTATACTCCAGAGGCGGAAGATAATTATTTGAGGCTCTTTGACCGGGTGCTGGTATTGCGCTACTTTGGAATGCCGCCCCCCTGATGTGCCAAGTTACGGGACATAGCCTGGCGTTGGTAAAGGAACACCTTGCACTGGCTGAAAAACATTTTCCCACGGAGAAGGAATTGGTACAATATCTAACGAACCGGGGGTAGAGCTTGAAAAAACTCAATAGATCATTAAGCGGTTACCTTGCTTTGTCTTTGCAACTTTGTTGACATAACTCTGAAATAAAATACTATGGAAGATAAAGTTAGCCGGCTGGTAGAACAATTTAAAGCCCTGATAAATGCTCTTCACGAAGGCATCATTGCTATCGATGCACAGGGGAAGATCGCTATTATGAACTTGAACTGCAATATGCAGCTGATCGCGATTTAACCCTGCACCCCGGGGCAAAAAGCTTGCCGCTTCAGCCCTGGGCATCAGCCGGGCCACCCTTTACCAGAAGCTTAAGTTGCATAAGATCGACAATTCTCATATCAATAAAACTGTCTCATAATGAGAAGGACGCCCCTGTTTCCTATTGCTGCAGTAATTTCGAGGGATGTTTCCATTGTAGCAATCTCGCGGTGTTATCAAAATGATAAATTTTTCTGCGCAGCCCCGCTCTGGATATCATGCGGTTAATCCTCTGCTGTGTGCTATTACCAATTTTATGCACGTTGCGGTGTCACCTTATCTGACCCTCTCCTCTTCTGAAATATCCTGTTTAAACGTTCCTGGGCAGTAATATTGGGTAAAACCATGCCAGGTACAGTGATTGGTCGGTTAAACAGCTGTTCTTTTTAATAATCGACCTATTGCCATCCCATGGGGCAGGATATAGTCTTTTCAGTTTGGTTAGGCAATAGGTCCAATTCTAAGGGGTCTGAATAATTTAGATATTTTGGCACGAATATTGCTAGTTATTTAATTGAGGGTTCTTAGTTTACCCATCAACCCTGGTTTGAAAATAACAAAAGTAAGGAGGAACCGTGTTGGATAAAACAAAGATGAGTTCGGCAAAGATGACTTTTTGGATCTCCCTGGCTATCTGCCTGGTGTTCCTTTTGTTGGGCATAGCAGCACCGGTTAAGTTCGGTGAATATACCAACCAGGTCTTTAGTTTCATGACCGATAACTTGGGCTGGTCTTTTCTTATCGGGGCAACTGTCTTTCTTTTTGTGGTCATCTATCTGATGATTAGCCCTTTGGGTAAAATCAAGCTGGGCAAGGACGAGGATAAGCCGGAGTACTCCAATTTTGCCTGGTTTGCCATGCTTTTCAGCTGCGGCATGGGTATTGGGCTTCTTTTTTGGGGTGTTTCAGAACCGATCAATCACTACATCTGGCCGGCGTTTGGTGAAGCCGGGACAGCGGAGGCAGCCCATCTGGCGATGCGCTCTTCGTTTTTCCACTGGGGTTTGCATCCTTGGGCGATCTATACCGTTGTCGGCGCCGCCCTTGCTTATTTTTCCTACCGCAAAGGTTTACCGATGATGCTCAGCTCCACCCTGGAGCCTGTGCTCGGCCGTGAAGGGATCTACCGCGGCTGGGGTATTGTGGTCAACGTCATCGCCGTGTTCGCTACCCTGTTCGGAATGGCCACTTCACTGGGCCTGGGGGTAATGCAAGTTGGTTCGGGACTGGAGTCGCTTTTCGGGATACCCAGCAATGTCTGGCTCTGGGTGATATTAACGGTGGTCTTTACCATCGGGGCGGTTGCTTCAACGATGAGCGGTATCGACAGGGGGATCAAGCATCTCAGTACGCTCAATGTCTATATCGCCTCGCTGCTGATGATCCTGATCTTTATTGTTGGCCCCACCATTTTTATCCTGAACCTGCTGGGTCACGCGACAGGTGACTACCTGCAAAACATTCTTTCCATGACCCTGCGGCTCGATCCGATGGGTGAGGGGACCGAGGGTTGGATCACCGGCTGGACAATCTTCTACTGGGCC
>JGI24708J26588_10003061_pt1 | contig 12350 bp, 10 predicted proteins | sample BioPla1DNA2_FD_26588 | JGI IMG/M metagenome (IMG submission 26588) | reverse complement strand
AGTTTTAGGTTTAGGGTTAATAGCCATAGTCATCGGCGGAGAATTGGAAATAAGGAGAATTAAACATTTAGGAAAAGTAATACTTGGCACTACCATTATACAGGTCATCGGGGTTTTTCTGGTTGTCTTTGTGGCAACTTTTATTTTGCTTAAATTATCTCTGCCCATTTCTCTCTTGCTTTCTGCTATGGCCACAGCCACGGCACCGGCAGCATCGGTGGCAATAATCCGTGAATACCGGGCTAAAGGTCCCTTTACCACCACTTTGCTCGGGGTTGTGGCTTTGGACGATGCTGCCTGTATTATAATTTTCGGCATTATTGCCGCTATCAGTCGTATGCTTCTCGACGGCACTTTAACTTCAGGCCTAAAGATGTTTACGGCTCCGGCTATTGAGCTTGTTGGCTCTATAGGTGTTGGGTTTATTGTCGGTCTGGTGATGATTTATGTTTTACGACAGCTCCATGATAAGCAACACAAGCTTGCCGTCATTGTCGGTCTGGCCTTATTAAACAGCGGTATTGCTGCTCTTTTGGACTTATCGCCCTTGCTTGTCAATATGACAACAGGATTTATTTATACGAATCTTTCCCTGGATCCACAGGCACTTTCCGTGATAGACGAAGTAGATTTCCCAATTTTTGTGGTTTTCTTTACCCTGGCCGGTACCAGTTTGCGTTTAGATGTGCTGGCTGCCAGCTGGGTTGCTGCACTTGTATATATAGTGGCCAGGGGAATAGGGAAAATCGGCGGTTGCTATGTGGGCGCAAAATTATCCGGCGCTTCAGAAGCAGTTCAACGCTACCTTGGGCTTGCCATGCTGCCTAAAGCAGGTGTTACCATTGGCTTGGTCATGCTGGTGCAAGGGCGGTTTCCGGAAATTGCCGCCGTCATTACCGCCATTGAATTGGCTGCCGTTACGGTATGCGAGCTTATCGGACCTTTAACGGCAAAGTACGCACTGGTTTCTGCTGGGGAAGCCAAGCTTCCAGCCACAAAGGCCAGCAAAAGTACAACATAATTTTTCCTCACCCAGCGCACCAATCTTTACCGTCGCGCAGGTGTATGCTATAATGATTTTGAAATCAGAAGGAGGCGATTCATGTGGACAAAAAACATATTCTCACTATCAACCCGGACGCGGCCAAAGCTTTTGCAGAAAACAGCGGTTGCGGCGAATGCCCTACATCCTGTCAATCAGCCTGTAAAACTTCTTGTACCGTAGCAAACCAGGTTTGTATAAAAGAAATGAAAGCATAAAAAAGTAGTCGCCGACTACTTTTTTTTGTATAAATTACCATCACTGTTTGCAAATTCTGTCTTTCTGATATAATAGATTAGATGTAAAAAGAAATGAGGGAAACTATGGTTCATACTTTTAAGCTGCATGAATTAAAGCTGGCTTTGGATGTAGAAAGCGGGGCTTTGCATATCTTGGACGAGCCGGCTTTTTTCGCTGTGAAGCTGCTGAACCAGGGCTTTAGCGCGCAGCAAGTACAGGCGGAACTTCAGGAAAAATTCGATGATAAAACTGCCACAGAAACCTGGGCAGAAATTGAAGACTTAAAAACCAAGGGGCTGCTTTTCAGTCCCAAGCGCCCGCTAAACCTTGCTACTGACGGTGCCATTAAAGCACTCTGTTTACATTTGGCCCATGAATGTAATTTGCGCTGCAAATATTGTTTTGCCGACAAAGGCCATTATGGTGGTACCAGAGGGTTAATGCCGCTGGAGACGGCATATGCCGCCGTTGATTTTTTACTGCAAAACAGTAAAGACCGTCGTCACTGTGAAATAGATTTTTTCGGCGGTGAGCCGTTATTAAATTTCTCAGTTATGCAAAAAACAATTGCATACGGCAGGAGAAAAGCAGCCCGGCTGGGCAAAGTGTTAAAATTTACGGTGACAACAAATGCTTTTGACTTATCCCCTGATGTAATCCAGTATCTCAATGACGAAGAAATCAGTGTAGTCCTGTCTTTAGACGGAAGACAGGAGGTACATGATGCCATGCGGGTGAAACCGGACGGCAGCGGCAGCTGGCAGGAAGTTTTGCAAAACTGCAAAACTGTGGTGGCGGGCAGAAACTATAATAATTATTACCTCCGTGGCACTTATACCAGGCATAATTTAGATTTTACAGAAGATGTTAAAGAAATGTACCGGCATGGTTTTAAATTACTTTCCCTGGAACCTGCCGTTTTAGCACCGGAATCAGAATATGCTTTGCGGGTAGAAGATCTGCCGGCGATTTTAGCCGAATATGAAAAACTGGCAAACCAAATTTGGGAATGGGAGGAACAAGGCGAGCAAGTCTACTTTTTCCACTTTGAGTTGGATTTACACCAAGGGCCCTGTGCCAAAAAAAGAGCTCTGGGCTGCGGTGCAGGTTCATCTTATTTAGCCGTTACTCCTGACGGTAAGCTATATCCCTGTCATCAATTTGCCGGGGAAGACGGTTTTTGTGTAGGTGATGTTTTTTCCGGAATTAAAACAGATGAGATTTTGCAACGTTTCCAAACTGTAGATTCAGTTGAAAAAGATGCTTGCCGGGATTGTTTTGCCCGTTTCTTTTGCGGCGGCGGATGCCATGCTGCGGCCTGGTTTCAAAACGGCAATTTAAACATCCCTTATGACTATGGGTGCCGGCTGCATCGGAAACGTGTTGAATGCGGTCTGTATATACAGGCCAAACGGGCGTTAGCCAAAATGAACAGGTGATTTAATGGATATTTTCTCCTTTCGCGCCGAAGAAGAATTAAATAGAAGCGGTCCTTTGGCTGTCAGGGTTCGGCCCAAAAGCTTGGACGGGTTTGTGGGACAAGAGCACCTGGTAGGTGAGGGTAAGCCGCTCAGACGGCTGGTGGAAAATGATATCCTGCTGTCACTGCTTTTTTACGGGCCGCCGGGAACAGGAAAAACAACTCTGGCGGAAATTATTGCCGCAGAAACAAAGGCAGCCTTTGTACGTGTCAATGCAGTCTCTTCCAGCGTCAGTGAACTGCGTAAAAATATTGAAGATGCACGGCAGCGCCTGGCAAGCAGCGGCACGAGAACTATTCTTTTTATTGACGAAATTCACCGTTTTAACAAAGCACAGCAAGATGCCCTCCTGCCGGCCGTAGAACAAGGGATTGTGGTCTTAATCGGTGCCACCACGGAAAATCCTTATTTTACGGTTAATGCACCTTTATTGTCACGGATGCGTATTTTTCCCTTTGAACCTTTAACAATTCAGGATATCACTATGCTGCTGCATAATGTTTTACAATCTCCTGCAGCCAATTTGCAGAATGTGGAGCTGACGCAAGAAGCATTGACACATCTTGCGGAAATGGCCAACGGTGATGCCAGGGCGGCTTTGAATTCTTTGGAATTGGCGGCAGCCTTGGCACAAACTAATGAATACGGGCAAAAAATAATTGATCTTGCCCTGGCTGAGGAAGCAGTTCAGCGCCGCTTTGTCGTCTATGATAAAGACGGTGACAGCCACTATGATGTTATTTCTGCTTTTATCAAATCCATCCGCGGTTCAGATCCCGATGCCGCTTTATATTGGCTGGCACGCATGCTGGAAGCGGGCGAAGACCCTTTATTTATTGCCAGGCGTCTGATCATTGTGGCTTCTGAAGATATCGGTAATGCTGATCCCCATGGGCTGCTGGTGGCTGTCAGCGCCGCCCAGGCAGTTCAGATGATCGGTCTGCCGGAAGGCAGGATTCCTTTAGCCCAGGCAACAACCTACCTGGCCAGCGCCCCTAAAAGTAATGCCGCCTATGTAGGGATTGAGGAAGCACTGTCCCTGGTGAAAAAAAGACCGGGAGACAGAGTGCCAGTCCACTTGCGCGATGCAAGTTATCAGGGAGCAAAATCCCTGGGACACGGAAAAGGCTACCTGTATCCGCATGATTATCAAGGTCATTTTGTGAAACAAAATTATCTGCCGGAAGGCATGAAACGGCCCAGATTATACCGTCCCAGCAGCAATGGTTATGAAGTTTCCATCAAAAAACGTCTGGAGCAGTGGGAGAGGCTGCGCAGGAAGGATGATACCGGTGACTGATTCTTTTATGACTGTAGCCCGTAATGTAAGAGTAAAAATTCCGGTAGGTGCATGCCGCTTTATTGCCAGCGTTGCCCGCACTGATACCGAAGAAGAAGCAAAAGCTTTTATTGCAGAAGTGGCCAAGGAATTTCACGATGCTACCCATAACGCTTATGCGTATAAAATCGGGCTGGGTGATCTGGCCCTTACACGGCAAAGTGATGCTGCCGAACCTGCCGGAACTGCCGGCCCGCCTATTTTGCAAACGATTGAACATGCCGGCTTAACGAATGTGACAATTGTGGGCACCCGTTATTTTGGCGGTGTCAAACTGGGTATCGGTGGCTTAATTCGTGCCTACCGGGCTTGCGCAGAAGCAGGACTTAAAGAAGCAGGCCGCAAAAAAGAAATTTTCACNACAAAACTTCAGATNAGAGTGCCTTACGATTGGCTGGGTTCAGTTTTAAAGGATATTCCCTCCTTCCGGGGAGAAATTGTGGATGTGGAATATGAAGCAGAAGNCGTTAATGTCATTAGTACAGTGCCCGTTAGTTCCCTGAAAGCTTTGCAAAGGCAAATTACGGAAAATACACGAGGGAAGGCAGAGTTTTTGGGACATACTAACAATGACAGTAGCGGGAGGTGATGGTGCTGACGAAAAAAAAAGTTTTAGTGGCCATGAGCGGCGGTGTCGACAGTTCCCTGGCAGCAGTTCTGCTGAAAGAGCAGGGTTATGAAACTATTGGCGCCACCATGCGCCTGTGGGTACCGGAAGGCTTTGAGAACGAAGCAAGCTTTTCCGGTCGCGGATGCTGCTCCCTGGATGCCGTAGACGATGCCCGCCGTGTTGCTGATAAATTCAATATTCCCTTTTACGTACTTAATTTCAAAGATGCTTTTCGGGAAAAAGTAGTTGACTATTTTATTGCCGAATATCGTCAAGGACGTACACCAAACCCTTGTATTGCCTGTAATCGCTATTTAAAATTTGAATTGTTTTTACGTAAGGCACTGGAACTGGAGGCGGATTATGTTGCCACCGGCCATTATGCCCGTGTTTTTTATGATGAAAACAAACAAAGATACCGTCTGCAAAAAGCTGTAGACAACATCAAGGATCAGTCTTACGCACTTTACAATTTAACACAGGAGCAGCTTGCCCATACACTTTTTCCTTTAGGGGGGCTGTTAAAAACTGAAGTCCGGAAACTGGCAGCTAAATATGAACTGGCCGTTGCCGATAAACCGGATAGTCAGGAAATCTGTTTTATTCCCGATGACGATTATAAACGGTTTTTGCGTGAAGAAGCCCAGGTGGAATCTCCTCCCGGCCCCATCCTGGATGTGGACGGCCGCCGTTTAGGCACACATCAAGGTTTAGTTAACTATACTGTAGGACAGCGCAAAGGTCTGGGCATCGCGGTAGGCAAGCCCATGTATGTAATCGAGCTGGACATGGAAAGAAATGCTTTAATCGTCGGTGATAATAACGAGGTTTTTGCCCGTGGACTCATTGCCGGTGACGTTAATTTTATCCTGATTGCTGAGTTGAAAGCACCAATGACAGTGAGGGCTAAAGTGCGCTACCATGCTAAGGAGGTAGAAGCACTATTGTCACCACTGCCGGAGGGGAAGGTGCGCCTGGATTTTGCCAAGCCGGAAAGGGCGGTTACACCNGGACAGGCCGTGGTGTTTTACCAGGGTGAAGATGTGGTTGGCGGAGGTATAATTGAAAAAGCAATTCGCTAAGAAGAGAGGGAGAGAATGAAAGCGGAAATTATTGCAACCGGCACGGAATTACTCTTAGGACAAATAACTAATACTAACGCCCGTTTTTTATCGGAAAAACTGGCGGAAAAGGGAATTGATGTCTATTGGCATACTGTGGTAGGTGATAACCCGTCCCGGGTAGAAGAAGCTCTGCGGACAGCTTTATCCAGAGCAGATCTTATTCTTACCTCCGGTGGCCTTGGCCCCACCATGGATGATTTAACGAAGGAAACCCTGGCTGAAGTGCTGGGATTACCCCTGGAACTCCATACCGGCTGGCAACAGCAGATGGAAAAGATGTTTAGCCGCCCCGGACATAAAATGACCAGCAATAATTTAAAACAGGCAATGGTACCTAAAGGGGGAAAACTAATTCCCAATAATTTTGGCACAGCACCGGGCATCTGGCTTGAACACCAGGGGAAAATTATTGTCTTAATGCCGGGGCCGCCCCGGGAATTAGAGCCTATGTTTTTGGAAGAAGTGCTGCCCAACCTTCCGGAAACAGACAGTATTTTACTTTCCCGGGTTTTGAAAATTACCGGAATGGGAGAAGCGGCCATGGAAGACTCCATTGCCGATATCATTGCCAACCAAACCAATCCCACCATTGCGCCTTTAGCCAAGCTTAATGAAGTACATTTACGGCTTACAGCCAAAGGAAAAAACAAAGAAGAATGTTTGCGGCTGCTGGATGAACTTGATCAGAAACTACAGGCTAGACTTGGAAACAATATTTTTGCCCGCGATGATGAAACCATGGTTGACGTGGTGGCCGAACTGCTTTTTGCGCAAAAACTTACAGTGGCTGTGGCCGAATCTTGCACCGGCGGCCTCTTGGCGCATACTTTCACTAATATCCCCGGCAGTTCAGATTATTTTCATCTAGGTCTTGTAACCTACAGTAACCAGACAAAAATTTCCCAGCTAAATATTTCTGCAGATCTTTTAGCGGCTGAAGGCGCTGTTTCTGAAGCTGTGGCCAAAGCAATGGCCGTCCAGGTGAAGCAAATAGCCCAAACTGATTTTGGTATCGGTATCACAGGTATTGCGGGTCCCGGCGGCGGTTCTCCGGAAAAGCCTGTGGGTCTGGTTTATATTGCTTTAGCCGCCCCTGACCAGGTAAGCTGCCGGAAGTTTAATTTCCTGGGAAAAAGGGAAAATATTAAGGAACGGGCAGTTATTAGCGCATTGAATCTGCTGCGCCTGTATCTTTTAAAACAATCCGGGTGATTTCTTGGTCAAACTCAAGCGGCGGCAAACCGTAAAGTTATTTCTGCTTGCCCTTTTGGGCACTGTCATCTTTGTCAGCCTCTTTGGCAGCTATACTACTACACTGGAAGCTTTTCAGATTGAATTAAGAGTGAAAATTTTCGATCAAGGCTTTACACAACTTGAATTTCCTCCTCTGGGGCTAGTGCGGGCGAAAACCCACTTGCCCCCTTTAATGTTATCTGTGCGGCTAACAAATATCAATTTACAACAAATGGAAAAAATTTTATCACATACAGATGACGCTGTTTATTTAAATAACCTGCAGTCCCTGGCAAAACGGGAAGCAAATATTTTTTTGTGGCGCCTTTTGTGGCTGGCTTTTATCGGCGGATTTGCCGGACCTTATTTATTTGGGGAAAGGGATCGCAGGCGNCTCATAGCCGCAGCTTTATCCGGCGTCTTAATTCTCGGAATCATGCTGGCGACTGCTTATGCTACTTTCCAGCCGCTGGCTTTTATGAATCCGGAATTTGAAGGAATTTTGGCAGCCGCTCCCTGGATGTTTGGCCTCATTGAAGATTTGTTATTGCATGTTAAAAATTTAGGTGCCCAGCTGGAACTGGTGGTAGGCAGTATTAATAATTTGTTTACGCAAGTGGAGCGCTTCCAACCTTTGGGCACGGCAGAAGGAGATTTAAAAGTTGCCCATATTTCAGATTTGCACAATAACCCTGCCGGAATGGACTTTGTGCGCCAGGTCATTGAAACTTTTGGGGTGCACATGGTCATTGACACAGGGGATATCACCGATTTTGGCACAGATCTGGAGGCAGGTTTGGCTGCCCCCATAGAAGCATTCGGTATCCCTTATGTTTTTGTGCCCGGCAACCATGACGCTCCCAATGCCATTATGCGCTTGAAAAGTATTCCCAATGTCCATGTACTGGAAGAGGGAGTCATTGAAATTTTAGATCTTTGCCTTGCCGGCATTGCTGATCCTGCGTCCGGCGGGTCCAGTATGGTGGTAGCGGCAGAACCCGTCTTGGATGACTATGCAGTTCGCCTGCAGGAAATCATAAATGAGGCAAAGCGGTCTCCCCATCTTATTGCTGTACACCATCCGCGTATTGCCCGGCATTTTCTACAAAAAGTGCCTTTAATTCTTACCGGCCATACACATCAGTTTTCCCTGGAACAACTGGGGGAAACGGTGGTGATAAATGCCGGTACCACAGGTGCCGCCGGCATACGCGGCCTGCAAACCGGCCGGGAAACTCCCTATTCTTTAGTCTTATTGCATTTCGCCAGGCAAAAGGAAGGAGATTTATCTCTGAAGGCTGCCGATATTATTCATGTCTTCCAGTCAAAAAGCGGTTTTTCCCTGGAAAGACGTTTCTTCCCTGCTGCGGAGGCAGAAGACCAACCGGAACCGGATGAAGCTGAAAATAATGCGCTTTAAAATCCTGCCAAGCAGGATTTTTTGCTAAGTAAAAATAATTATACAAGCAGTTTTAAATACGCAACTTATTTGACGTTTTGAACTCAACTTAAAGGAGCGTCTTGTAGTGGCAAGAGTTTTTTTTGCACTGGAGCTACCGGATGATTTGCGCCGGCAAATTGCATTTTTACAGCAAGAAATCCCGGTAAAGCCGGGTGAGGTAAAGTGGGTAGAAAAGAATAATTTACATATCACATTGTACTTTGCCGGAGAAGTTGACACTTCCACACTGCAGCAACTGTTAAAACGGGCGGAAGATACTGCTACGCACCTAAAACCTTTTACCGCCGTTATCAAAGGCATAGGGGCCTTTCCAGCTTTGTCCCGCCCGCAGGTGCTGTGGCTGGGCATTGAAGAAGGCAGGACCGAAATAACGTCTTTGGCAAAAATGCTTACAGAAACTAAAGACAGGTCAAAAAAACCTTTTGTACCGCATTTGACCATGGGCCGGGTACGGGCCGGAAAAAAGGTTGATTTAAAACAGTTTTTGCAGCAAGCCGGTGACTATAAAGCAGGTTCCTTTCTTGTCACCAAGTTTTGCTGTTTTCAAAGCAAGTTAACACCACAGGGACCTATTTACACAAAAATAAAAGAATTTTTTTTGCAATAATTTATGTTGCAGGCAGGAATTGTTTTATCCGGGGAAGAACATAAGAGGGGAACAAATGTTTGCTTGGAGGTTCTGACATGAAAGAAAAGCAAAAAGCCTTGGAAATGGCTTTACTGCAAATTGAAAAACAGTTTGGTAAAGGCTCCATTATGAAGCTGGGAGACGATGCCAGCAGGCTTAATTTATCTGTAATTCCTTCAGGTTCTTTGGCACTGGACATTGCTTTGGGGGTGGGCGGCTTCCCTCGGGGCCGGATTGTGGAAGTGTACGGGCCGGAATCATCCGGTAAAACTACCGTGGCGCTTCATGCCATTGCCGAAGCACAAAAATTAGGCGGGTATGCAGCTTTTATTGATGCCGAACATGCTTTAGACCCGGTTTATGCAAAAAAGCTGGGCGTAAATACCGATGAACTGTTGGTGAGCCAGCCTGATACGGGTGAACAAGCACTGGAAATTGCCGAATCACTGGTACGCAGCGGGGCCATAGATGTGCTCGTGATCGACTCAGTTGCCGCCCTGGTACCTAAAGCTGAAATTGAAGGTGAAATGGGCGACAGCCACGTTGGCCTGCAGGCGCGTTTAATGTCCCAGGCATTGCGCAAGCTCTCCGGTGCCATTGCCAAATCAAATACCATTGCCATTTTTATTAACCAAATCCGGGAAAAAGTGGGCGTTTTATTTGGCAATCCGGAAGTTACACCAGGGGGGCGTGCTTTAAAATTTTATGCCACCGTCCGGATAGAAGTCCGTCGCATAGAAACGCTTAAACAGGGAGCGGATGCCGTGGGCAACAGGACACGTGCCAAAATCGTAAAAAATAAAGTAGCCCCTCCTTTTAAGCAAGTAGAGTTCGATATCGTTTATGGTGAAGGTATTTCACGGGAAGGATCGCTTCTGGATTACGGTGTGGAGCTGGATTTGATACAAAAAAGTGGTGCCTGGTATTCCTTTGGTGAAATCCGTTTAGGGCAGGGTAAAGAAAATGCGCGCCAATTTTTGAAGGAAAATACCGATATTGCCGCCGGTATTGAACAAAAAATCCGGGAGACTTATGATCTGCCCCTATTCACTCCGCCCGGGACAGGTAAAGAAACAGAAAAAAATGAACAATAACTCTTTGGAAAAAGGGCTGGCAGTTGCTTACCGTCTTTTAAGCCATAGAGCACGTACGGAAAAACAAATCCGGGAAGCTTTAGACCGCAGACAATTTACACAAACAATAATAGAGCAGGTAGTGGCTGAATTAAAAAGAAAAGGCTATGTGAACGACCGGCAGTATACCCGGGATTATATTGATTTTCGTTTGCAGGGAAAACCTTATGGACCGCTCTGGCTGCGTGCTTCCCTTTTGCGTCGCGGCGTAGCAAGAGAAATTGTCGAAGAGGAACTACATGCCGTTATTTCGGCAGAAAAAGAAAGAAAACTGGCGCAGCTTTTTTTCGAGCAAATTCAATCTACTTTGGACAGCCGGGAAAAAGCTTTTCGCCGCCTGCTTTCCAGAGGTTTTAGTTATGCTGCGGCCCAAAAAGTGCTAAAAGAGGTCGATTTCTCTTCAGAGAAATAATCTTAAAAAAGACCGGACTTGTGTTGTCAACCTCAACCGTTGCCTTGACATCAGCTATTAAAATAGATACAATTTAAGGCAGATACAGCTAATGTGTGGGTCGCCTTATAAAGAAAGTACGGCTCTTTAATTATGAGCCTTTAACATATATGACTTTTACTGGTTTCAGGATAATTGGATAAAAATACCCAGTTAAGATCAATATGTGCTTCTTTATAGCTGTGTGCCCGCACAGCTCTTTTTATTGCCATTTATTTCAAATTTTTTACATTTATCACAGGAGGTGAAATGTTTGGATCCAATCTACGTGACTATAATTGTAATTATTACAGCACTGGTAGCTGCCGCTATAGGATATTTTATCCGCAAAACCTCTGCTGAAAGAAAAATTGGCTCGGCGGAAGAAGCAGCAAAAGCAATTTTATCAGAAGCTGAAAAACAAGCTCAAGCCATTAAAAGAGAAAAAATCATTGAAGCCAAAGAAGAAGTGCATAAGCTGCGTAAAGATCTTGACCAGGAAAACCGCGAACGCCGTGATGAATTAAAAAGATTAGAGCGGCGTTTACTGCAAAAGGAAGAAACTTTAGACAGGAAAACTGTCCAAATTGAACGTAAAGAAGAAGAACTGAAAAAGAAAGACCTTGAGGTTAGTAACATCCGGGAAAAGATTACGGCAACTTTAAACGAACAATTGGCTGAATTGGAACGCCTGTCCGGAATGACCACCGATGAAGCAAAAGAAATTTTGCTCAACCGGGTGCGCGATGAAGTTCAGCATGAGATGGCTGTCATGATTAAGGACATTGAAGGACAGGCAAAAGAAGAAGCTGAAAAAAAAGCACGCGAAATTATCACATATGCCATCCAAAAATTTGCTGCTGATCATGTTTCCGAAACAACCGTCTCGGTAGTTTCACTGCCAAATGACGAAATGAAAGGGCGGATTATCGGCCGGGAAGGACGCAATATTCGCGCTTTAGAAACTTTGACCGGCATCGATTTAATCATTGATGATACNCCGGAAGCCGTTATTCTTTCAGGTTTTGATCCCATTCGGCGGGAAATTGCACGAATTGCACTGGAAAAGTTGGTGGCTGATGGGCGCATTCACCCGGCCCGCATTGAAGAAATGGTGGAAAAGGCTCGTCAGGAAGTGGATATGCGTATCCGTGAAGAAGGGGAAGCAGCCATGTTTGAAACTAATGTTCACGGCCTGCATCCCGAATTGGTCAAATTACTGGGCCGCTTATGTTACCGTACCAGCTACGGTCAAAATGTACTGAAGCATTCCATAGAAGTGGCACACTTGGCCGGTGCCATGGCTGCCGAACTCGGTTTAGACGTCCAATTTGCCAAACGGGCCGGCTTGCTCCATGATATCGGTAAAGCGGTAGACCATGAAGTCGAAGGCCCTCACGTCGTGATTGGCAGTGACCTGGCTCGCAAGTATAAAGAATCCCGGGAAATTGTCAATGCCATTGCTGCTCACCATGGAGATGAAGAGTTTTTAACGCTGGAAGCTGTTTTAGTACAGGCTGCAGATGCTATCTCGGCGGCACGCCCCGGGGCACGTCGTGAAACCTTGGAAGCATATATCAAACGCCTGGAAAAATTAGAAGAGATTGCTGATTCCTTTGACGGTGTGG
>JGI24708J26588_10003058_pt1 | contig 12360 bp, 17 predicted proteins | sample BioPla1DNA2_FD_26588 | JGI IMG/M metagenome (IMG submission 26588) | reverse complement strand
GCATCGAGCCAAACATAGATGCGGTGATCGGGATCGAAAGGCACCGGGATCCCCCACTGCAGGGTGGTGCGGGAGACACAGAGATCCTCCAGCCCGGGCTCGAGAAAATTGTTGATCATCTCATTTTTACGCGAGGCGGGTAAAATAAATTGCGGGTGGGTTTCGATATATTGCCTCAGGCGGGCGGCATAGCGTGACATTTTAAAGAAATAGGCTTCCTCGGTGATCAGCTCCACGGGCCTGCCGCAGTCGGGACAGCGGCGTTCTCCGTCCAGCTGACGCTCCTGCCAGTAGGCCTCGCAGGGAATGCAGTACCAACCCTCGTAGGTCCCCTTGTAGATATCGCCCTGTTTGTAGAAGCGGGTAAAGATCTGCTGCACCCTTTCATAATGGCGGCGCTCGGTGGTGCGGATAAAGTCATCGTAGGAGATATCGAGCTCACGCCAGAGCTCTTTGATCCAGGCGACGATCTCGTCGACAAACACCTGCGGTTTCTTGCCCGCCGCCGCTGCCTCCCGCTCAATTTTCTGCCCGTGCTCATCGGTTCCGGTGAGAAAAAACACCTCATATCCGGTGAGCCTTTTGAAGCGGGCCATCGCATCAGCCAGCACGGTGGTGTAAGCGTTGCCAATATGTAGCTTGTTGCTGGGATAATAGATCGGAGTGGTAATGTAGTATCTCTTTTTACCCGCCATTGTGCAACCCCCTGAAAATATCCAAAGATTGAGGCTAGTATACCAGACCGGTATTTCATGTCAAGAAGGGCGCGGCCCGCCTGCCCGCTATAGATTAATTTGAAAAACTGCCTTAAACAAGAAATTTGCTGTTGACTTACCATGTTAATAACTGGTATAATAAGCGCGCGCATAAAATGTCGTTAATTGTAGAAATAAGGAGGAGGAAGGAAGAGTTGAAATCGACGGGGATTGTCCGCAAGGTAGATGAGCTGGGGAGAATTGTCATACCGATCGAGCTGCGGCGCACGCTGGGGATCGATGTTAAAGATGCCCTGGAGATCTATGTAGACGGCGAAAAGATCGTCCTTAAAAAATACGAGCCGGCCTGTCTCTTCTGTGGCAACGCAGACAATGTCAAGCATTACTGCAACAGGATCATCTGCCGCGAGTGTATCGAAAAATTGGCCAGAGAATAAGACGACTGCAGATCATCGTAGCGCAAATTAAGCCGGAATAGGAGAATCGCTATTCCGGCTTTTTTATACTCTTCGGCTGACCTTACGCNCCGTCCGGTGCGCGCTTCTCCCTTCGGGCGCCTTCATAATCGCCGGCCTCGAAGCGCAGGCAGCACATCAGCCTCCCGCAGACGCCGGATATCTTCGTGGGATTGAGGGAAAGATTTTGTTCCTTCGCCATCCGGATCGAGACAGGAACAAATTCACAAAGAAAGCTGGCACAGCAGAAGTGGCGACCGCAGGGCCCGATCCCCCCCCTCAGCTTGGCTTCATCGCGCACCCCGATCTGGCGCAGCTCGATCCTTGCCCGGAATATGGCGGCCAAATCCTTAACCAGCTCACGGAAATCAACGCGCTCTTCAGAGGTGAAGTAAAAGATGACCTTGCTGCAGTCGAAGGTATACTCCGCTCCGACGAGCTTCATATTCAGGCCATGGCGCTCGATCTGAGCGGCACAGCGGGAAAGAGCCTCCTTCTCCTTCTTCCTGTTTTTTTCTATCTGTCGCATATCGGCAGAGCGCGCCGGGCGCAGCACCCTTTTCAGCGGCATCACCAGCTCGCTCTCCGGCAGCTCTTCCTCTCCGGAAACGACCAGACCCATCTCCAGGCCGCGGGCGGTCTCTACGATTACGCTCATTCCCGGTTCTATCCTGTTCCGGCCGGGATCAAAATGATAGATCTTTCCGGCCGGACGAAAACGGACCCCGATTACCCTGGGCATCAAAGAAACCTCCTCTGTAATTGAAGCAGCATCGCCTCGATAGCGAGGCGTCGGTTTACATTGGTTGTATTCACCTGCTGTGCTGTTCTCTGGATCAGCAGCATCGCCTCTTCCAGGCTCGCAGGGGAGACGGCTCCCGTCCAGCGCCCCGCCTCCACGGGGTTGACCAGAAGCGCCTCATTGCGGCAGAGCAAAAAGAGCAGGCCGTCGCGGCAGGTGAGGTAAAGCAGCTCGAGTAGAAAGGGAAGATCTTCCCTGGCGGCAAGTTCTTCGGCCTGTGATAAGAGCTCCCGCGCAGGCTGGTTTTTTTTGGCCATTCGGGAGATAACCCCTGCCGCCTTCTCCCTCTGCTCCTCGAAGATTTCACTTCCCGCCAGCTTCAGAGCCAGCCCGGGCAGCCCCTTGCTCAAACGGGACAGCAGCTGCGCCCTCTCCGGGGCAAGCCCCTCTTTTTCCATGAGCAGCCCGGCGATGGCGGCGCCGCTCAGGGGCTGTAGCGTGAAGCGCTGGCAGCGTGAAAGGATCGTCGCCGGCAGCTGTTGCGGCCGGGCGGTGAGCAGAATAAAGTAAAGGCCGCGCGGCGGCTCTTCTAATATCTTTAATAGCGAAGCACAGGCTTCGGCAGTCATCTTCTCGGCCTCTTCGATGAGGCAGACCCGGTTGTCACCCTCGAGATAAAACTTTCCCCGGATACGGCGGAGCTGATCGATCCCCAGCCGGCGTCCCTGCGGGCGCAGATGAAAGAGGGCCGGGGGGCCGCCCGTCTGGAACTGGCGGCAGGAGGCACATTCGCCGCAGGGTGCCGCTCCCTCGCGGCGGGAGCAGAGCAGCGCCCGGGCCAAAGCCAGGCCCCAGCTTTTTTTGCCGCTTCCCGGAGGGCCGCAGAGAAGCACAGCGTGGCTCACTCTTCCTGCAATAAGCTTGCCGGTGAGAGTGTGCCGCAGCCCTTCCTGCCCGTAGAGCTCTTTAAAGCTCACCGGAGCACCTCCCCTGCAGCGCTGCTTCGACCTTCGACCAGACCGCTTCGTGCTGCTTTTCGGCCGGAGCGGTAGCATCGATAACATTGAAGCGGGCGGGCTCCTCTCCGGCGATAGCAAGGTAGCCACGGCGAACCCGACGGTGATAGGAAAGATCCCGCTCTTCGATGCGGTCGCCCCCGCCGCCACGGCGGCGGAACGCTTCCTCCACGGAGAGGTCAAAGAGAAAAGTGAGCTGCGGCCGCAGCCCTCCGGTGACCCTTTCGTTGAGTGCACGGATCCAGGCGCCGTCGCCCCCGCTGCCGTAGCCCTGGTAAGCTACCGTGGAGTCGAGATAACGATCGCAGACCACGACCAGCCCCTTCTTCAGGGCAGGCCGGATCACCGTGACCACAAGTTCAGCCCGCGCCGCCGCATAGAGCAATATCTCCGTATTATCGGTGAGGGGATGCTCCTTCTGCAGGAGAAGATGGCGAATTTTTTCCCCCACGGCGGTGCCGCCGGGTTCACGGAGCAAAAGGTGGGGGACGGCCTCGCTTTCAAGCCGGGCCTCCAGCAGATGGGCCTGGGTAGTCTTGCCGCAGCTGTCGATCCCCTCCAGAGTGATCAAAAAACCGCTCAAGCTTTCAAACTTCCTTTGAATAATGATATTTTACAGATCAATTATAGCACAAAAGGCCGCGGAGATTTTCCGCGGCCCGTGAAACGGTCAAAGGACTNCTCACTGTCAAAAACTGTAGTTGGGCGCCTCCTTGGTGATCTGCACGCCGTGAGGATGGTTTTCCTGCAGGCCGGAGCCGGTAATCCGGATAAATTTGGTCTTCTGCTGCAGCTCGCCGATATTTTCCACACCGCAGTAGCCCATGCCTGCCCGTAGCCCCCCCATGAGCTGGTAGACTATATCGCTGACGGTGCCGCGGAAGGGGACCCGACCCTCGATGCCCTCAGGAACCAGCTTCTGATCCTGCTCCTGAAAATAGCGGTCGCGCGAGCCCTCTTTCATCGCTCCCAGGGAACCCATGCCGCGATATACCTTGTAGCTGCGGCCCTGGTAGATCTCATGCTCGCCCGGACTCTCTTCGGTGCCCGCCAGGAGGCTGCCGATCATCACCACATCGGCCCCGGCGGCGATAGCCTTGGTGATATCGCCGGAATACTTAATCCCTCCGTCGGCGATGAGCGGAACTTTGTACTCGCGGCAGATCCTGGCGGCTTCGTAGATCGCCGTCACCTGTGGGACACCGATACCGGCGATCACCCGGGTAGTGCAGATCGATCCGGGACCGACCCCCACCTTGACGGCATCAGCGCCAGCATTGATCAGATCGCGGGCTCCCTCAGCGGTGGCCACGTTGCCGGCGACAACCTGGAGATCGGGGAAGCGGCCCTTCACCGCGCTGACCATATCGGCGACGGGCTGGGCATGCCCATGGGCCGAATCGACAACAACAAGATCAACACCGGCCTCGACAAGTGCTTCAACCCGGTAGAGCCCCTCGCGGCCCACACCCACCGCCGCCGCTGCAAGGAGCCGTCCGCCGCTGTCCTTGGCGGAGCGGGGGAATTGGATCGTTTTCTCAATATCCTTGATCGTGATAAGCCCTTTCAGGTTAAACTCGGCATCGACGATGGGCAGCTTCTCCACCTTGTGCTGACGCAAAACTTCCTGGGCCTGCTGCAGCGTCGTCCCCTCCGGTGCGGTAACCAGCCCCTCCTTGGTCATCACATCGCCGATGAGGCGGGTATAATCATCCTCGAAACGCAGATCGCGGTTGGTAATGATCCCCACGAGGCGCCCCTTCACCGTTACCGGAACGCCGGAGATGCGGTAGCGCTCCATCAGGGCGGCGGCATCGTTCAGCGTATGCTCCGGTGAAAGATGAAAGGGGTCGGTGATCACGCCATGCTCGGANCGCTTCACCTTGTCCACCTCTTCAGCCTGCTTCTCCGCGGATATATTGCGGTGGATTACCCCGATGCCGCCCTCCCGCGCGATAGCGATGGCCATCCGCGATTCGGTAACCGTATCCATCCCCGCCGACATCAGCGGCAGGTTTAACTTGATCCCACGTGTTACCACCGTGGAAACNTCCACATCCCGGGGAAGAACCTTTGACCTGGCCGGCATCAGCAGCACATCGTCGAAGGTCAGCCCTTCCCGGGAAAACTTGTCATCCTGCATTCTATCTCCCTCCCCGGGATTACCCGTTACTCAGTAATTGAAATTATGATAGCAACTACCCCTGACGGTGTCAACAGGGGGAACTTATTTTTCGAAGGCAGCCCGCTGCGATCGCTTCCCGGCGGGGGTGCCTGAATTAAAGGATATTTCTCACTTCCAGCGAATAAAGAGGGCAAAGGAGGCGGATACGATGCCCCGGATCGAAATCGAAGGGACCCCCTTTTTTTATGCCGGCACCCCCGCCCCAGCCCCGCCGGCGCTGCTCTTCTGCCACGGTGCCGGGGGCAGCCATAGGCACTGGCTTTACCAGGTGGAGGAATTTCAACAGAGAGCGGTGGCGGTGGACCTGCCGGGCCACGGCGCCTCGGGGGGTGAGGCAGCGAACACAGTCGCCACTTACCGCGAATTTTTACGCCGCTTCAGCAGCGCCCTTCATCTGAACAATTTTATCCTGGCAGGACATTCTTTGGGGGGAGCCGTCGCCCTCGATTATGCCCTTCATCACAGCGATCGTCTGGCAGGGCTGATTCTTGTCGCCAGCGGGGCTCGCCTGCGGGTGGCACCGCCGCTGCTGGAAGCCTGCAGGGCGGGAGAGTTGCCGCCCGGGCTCGTTGAATTCGCTTACGGGCCGGCAGCTCCGGCGGAGCTTCTGGAAAGCGCACGGCAGGAGATGGCCGCTCTTTCGCCTTCTACCTATTACGCCGATTTCAGCGCCTGCAATTCCTTCGACTGCATGGATCGCCTCGGTGAAATCGACCGGCCGGTCCTGCTGATCTGCGGCGCCGAAGACAAAATGACCCCACCCCGGTACAGCCGCTATCTGAAGGATCATCTGCCGCAGGCGGAGCTGGTGGTCATCGAAAAGGCCGGTCATATGGTGATGCTGGAGGCGCCGCAGGCGGTCAACGAAGCCATCGCTTCCTTTGTAGAAAGAGTCGACGGCGGCGGGGCCTGATCTCCCCCGCGGGGGGCAGCGATTTTTCAGTATATACCGGAAACCCGCACCGCTTCAGCAGGGCCGCCGTCACACCGTCGCCGCCATGGCGGCGGCCGGAAAAAGTGCCGTCGTAGATGAAGCCGCTCCCGCAGGAAGGGCTACCCGATTTCAGGATAGCTCCGTCAACGCCGAGCAACCGCGCCAGCTGCAGGGCCGCGCGGGCGCCGCGCAGAAATTGCGCGGTTCGGTCCTTTCCCGCTTCATCGAGCACTGCGGCATCGCCGTCGAGCACCGCGGAGCCGTCCCCGCCGCTGATCTCCGCCGGGGGGCGCGGCGTGGCCAGACCGCCGAGCTGCTCGGGGCAGAGGGGAATTAACCTGCAGCGGCGGCTGAGGCGGTAGAGCCGGGGGAGGCGGTTGTGGCTGCCGTCGTAGCGGGTCGGCAGGCCCAAAAGGCAGGCGCTGATGAGATAGGTTTTCAAGGCTCTCTCTCCCGTAGAATTGATCGCTATTTAACGGAGGTGCTCCAGGATGAAACCACAACTCCCCGAAGGGGGCTACTTCAACCTCGCCGTCGCCCGCGACGAGGCCGTCAAGAAGCTCTCTTTATACGACCCCAGGCTTCTTGCCCGGAATGCTGCGGTGGACTTTTCTGAGGAAAATCGCTCCCTGGCGATCCCTTTCCTCCACCGCCTCTACCATCTTTCCTACCCCGGGGGGACAATCTATGACGACGAGGGCAAAGAGGCCCCCGTCTATCAGTCGATTCTCCTCCTGCACTACCTGGTAACCGCCGACGGAACCCCGCTCAGCGGGGAATGGATCTCATACCGCCATCTGCCCGGCGGCGAGATACACGGAGCCCTTCCGTCGCCGCGCCGTTCTTCCCTTTTTACAGGCTTACGGGGCCGCTCCGCAGTCTTTTGTCGACGACGCCGCCGCCATCGGCGGCCGGCGCAGCCCAGGAAGCGGTGTGAGCATGGTGATCCCGGTTTTTCCCCGGGTACCATTAAAGCTCACCCTGTGGCCCGGAGACGAGGAGCTGCCCGCTTCAGCGGCGATTCTGTTCGATGCACAGGCGCCCTCGTACCTGCCCACAGAAGATTACGCCCATCTGCCGGCCCTGGTGATCGGGGCCATGCAGAGACGCTCCGGCGAATAGCCCCGGGCGGTGAACCTTAGTTTTCCTTCGACAGGGGGCCTTCTTTTCCTTTTCGCAGGATGTCGATGGCTGCATCGGGGCAGAAGAACTGGCANAGCCGGCAGCCGGTGCAGCGCTCCATCCGCTTCGGCTCCACGATGGGGGTNCCGTAGACNCCGATNCGGGTAGACCAATCGATCACCTGGGAGGGGCATTTNTCGATACAGAGACCGCAGCCTTTGCAGAGATCGGGGGAAATATAGAAGTACGCCTTTTTGTTTTCCGCCTCGAAACGAGTAAAGGTTTTACTCATCGATGGGCTCCCTCGCGAATTTTTTCATCTATAGCGACGGCGCCGAGCTCCAGCGCCGCAAAATTATGCTCCCGTAGCCGCGGATCTTTCCGGAAACGGCGATCCAATTTCTCCTCCAGCGCCTCTTTAACCTGTTCTAGCGTGACCACACCGGTGATCGAAACAATCGCTCCAAGGATGATCATGTTAAAAACACGGGGATGCAATCTCTGCCGCGCCAGGTCTGAGGCAGCCAGGGCGATAACCCGGCGGGAACCCGTTTCCACAGCGCCTTGCCGTTCCCGGTAGCCCGTCTTCTCGGCAAAGGCTTCCGGGGCGATGGTCTCGTAAGACTGCAGACCCACCACCTCATCGGAAATCTGCGGCGCTTCGATAAGCGAGCTGTCATAGAGAACAACGCTGTGCGACCCCAGGTACTGCTCGCTGCGCCTCAGCGAGCGGGGGCTTAACGCCACCACCAGGTCGGCAGTCAAAAATTTCGGCGCACCGATGGGCCCGTCGGCCACCTGTACAAAGGCCAGGGAGACCCCCCCACGCTGCTCGATGCCGAAATTCGGAATATAGAGAGCGCTGAGGCCGGCGTTATGCGCGGCCCGGGCCAGCGTCTCCGCCAGCGCCTGGACACCCTGTCCGCCTTCACCGGAAGCGATGATCTTCCAGCGGCCCATCCTCAGTCCTCCTCCCGGGCGACAGCGATCTCGCCGGGGCGATAATAGCTGCCCATCTCCTGCTCTAAAAAGGACCAGGTCTCCGCGGCGCTGGTCCGCCAGTTCGTCGGGCAGGTGGAAAGCGCCTCCACAAAAGCGAAATCGCCCTGTAGCTGCCTCTCCAGCGCTTCGCGGATCATATTTTTCAGACGGGGCACCCGGGCCACCGTTCCCCGGGCCAGGTAAGCCCGCGGGTGGGCCACCGCAGCCAGGGTCTCCGGACCCCTGAAGGGCCGACCCGTATCGGCCTCGTCGCGGCCGAAGGGCGTGGTCTCTGTTCTCTGGCCCGGCAGGGTTGTCGGGGCCATCTGCCCCCCTGTCATGGCGTAGACGGTATTGTTCACCAGCACAGCCGTGATCGGATCGTGGCGCTGCGCTGCACTGATGAGGTGCTGCAGGCCGATGGAGTAACCTCCCCCGTCGCCCATGTAGGCAACGACGATGCGATCGGGGCTGGCCCGCTTCAGGCCTACCATCACTGGTATCGTGCGTCCGTGGTGCGTCTGCATGCAGGGAAAGGTGAAAAAATCCCAGGCCAGCAGGGAGCAGCCGATATCGCAGGCAAAGATGATCCGCTCCGCCAGCCCCAGCTCATCTACCGCCAGCCCCAGCGCTTTCAAGACCAGGCCGTGGCCGCATCCGGGGCAAAATCGGTGCGGCTTACTCTCCCGGTGCCAGCACTGCGGCATCGAGTGCTCGCTCATCGAGAACCGCCTCCTTGATCTCTTCCGCCGTGATCCCCACCCCAGGTCGGTAGTAACTCCGGAAATCGGGCAGCCCCTCACCTGAAGCAGCCAGGCGAACCAGGTTGCCGAGCTGCCCCTGCGCCGATTCGGCGACGAGCACCGCCCCGCCGCTCATCTGTAGCGCCTCGCGGAGGGCGTCCTCAGGAAAGGGACGCAGGGTAATCGGCCGGAAAAAATTAACCGGGCGCCCCATCCCGCGCAGCTCCTGCACCGCCTGGCGGGCAGCCCGTCCCACAATGCCGTGGGCAACGACGAGGAGCTCTCCGCCAGGTACCCCGATAAATTCGTGCTCCACCAGCGCGGGCGCCGCCCGGGCATAGTCGGCGAGGTGGCGCTCCAGCACCTCGCTGAGCTCTTCCTCCACGCTGAAAGAGTTGCGCAGGTGCAGCAGCGGCTCCGTCTCCCCCGCACGCACCGAGCCGAAGATCGCCTCTTTGGGAATATCACCAATCCCGCGCCGCACGGGATCGTAGAGCTGCAGCGCTTCGCGCATCTTGGCCTGGTAGCCGTCGCCGAGGATGAAGGTGGGGAAGCGGTAGCGCCAGGCTTTGTGAAAAGCTTTGATCGTATAGTCGTAAAGCTCCTGATGGCTGCTTGTTGAGTAGACCAGCCGGAGCCCCTCCCCGTTGCCGCCGAAGCAGGTCAGGGTCAACTCCTGCTGCGAGTAGATCACCGTGGCTGTAGAAGGGCCGCCGCGCTGTTGCACCGCCACCACCACAGGCAGACGCATCATCTCGGCCATAGAAAGTGGCTCCTGGAAGAGAACAGTACCCGGCCCCGCTGTGGCGGAAAAGGCTGCTTTGCCGCTGATGATCGCCCCGATGGCAGCAAAACCGGCGGACAGCTCATCCTCGGTTTGCAAAAAACCGCGTCCCTGCTGCGGGGCCAGCCTGCGCCAGTGATGCATAATCTCGTTTTGCGGTGTAATGGGGTAGCCGAACATAAAATCTGCCCCGGCAGCCAGCGCTGCCCGGGCGATCACTTCGTTGCCCGTCATGAAATCCCGGCATTCTCCCGCTGGTTCCTTTTCCATGAACTGGAGCCACCTTTTTAGATCCTGCTTTACTGATTTTTTCCCCTTCGCCGGATAAAATACATAGAAATAGCCGGGGCACCCCCAGCTAAGCAAGAACAGGCGCTCCGGCAGCTAGATTAAAGGTACTTCAGCGTGATCAGCGCACCCAACCCAGGCAGACCCATCACCCCGACAATAAAGGCGCTGATCAGGTTTAACCCCACTGCCAGGCCCCAGCCCGCCCCGATAAGGTTGTAGAGGTAGATCACCGTCCCGCCCATCACCGTCCAGAGCAGGATTCGCAGCAGTATCTTCAAGGGCTTGTAGAAAACCCGCACGAGAAAAATGAGCATGAGCAGACCGAAGAGCGCTGCAGCCACCAGATTCCAGTCAAATTCTCCGGTCATCCCCGCTACCCCCCTTCTCCAGTAGTATAGATATCGGCCCCTTCTTCCCTGGCTTTTTTCAGAAGATATACGTAGCGGCGCTCCGCCGCCTCCAGATCATAGATGGCATGATCGACGAGATCGGGATCGCTGATCTGATTAAATCTTTCCCTGGCGCTCCGCCAGTCCTGCCTAGCCTGCTCCACCAGGGTAAAATAGTCNTTCGTCCGGTATGGCACAGGCTGCTCCTCTGAGGGGAAGAAAAAACCGGAAAGGCCCAGGAGAAATTCAGTTAATCTGTTTAACATGATCTCCCTCCTAAGAAATCTATGCCGGGATCGCTGCAAATATTAATCCCCTCAGAAGGAAGAACTATGCAAACTAGGTCAGGAAACCCCTTTTCCCAGGCCGGGATGATGCCATGCTGTCTGCTGCGCCGGTTAAATTGGCACCGGCGGCATAACCTAAAGGAAAGAAGAACGAAGGGAGGAAGCAATCATATGGAGGAGAAAAAAATAGAAGGGACGCTGCTCTGCGATGAGAAATGTAAATACCAGCGCCAGGGACGCTGTGTCCTGGAGGTTCTTCACTCTGTAGCACCGATCCACGGCGCCGTCTGCTGCGAGTATCTTTGGGAGGATGAAGCACAGGTTCACAATTGAAACTAGATCTCCCGCCTCCCTTCCAGAGCGCGGCTCAAAGTAAGATCATCGGCGTATTCGAGGTCGCCGCCCACGGGCAAGCCGAAGGCGATACGCGTTACCCTGATCTTTAGGGGCTTCACCAGGCGGGCAATATAGGCGGCGGTGGCATCGCCTTCCACGTTTGGGTTGGTCGCTACGATCAGCTCTTCCGCCTCTTTCCGGGAGAGCCGCTCCAGGAGCTGCGGCAGGCGGAGTTCCTCCGGACCCAGACCGTCCAGGGGAGAAAGGGCCCCGTGGAGCACATGGTAAAGACCGCGGTAATTACCGGCCTGCTCCAGCCGCAGAAGATCGCGCGGTTCCTGGACCACACAAAATAGTTTCTGTTCGCGCCGCGGATCGCTGCAATAGCGGCAGGGATCGGTTACCGTCAAAGCGCCGCACTGTGAACAAAAACGAAGTCCGTCCTTCGCCGCCACTATCGCTTTGGCCAGGCTGGCCGCTTCTTCCCGCGGCCGGCCGAGCAAGAAAAATGATAGCCGCTGCGCTGTTTTCGGTCCGATCCCCGGGAAACGACAGAATTCATCGATCAGTTTCTGCAGGGGTTCCGGAAAGCTCATCGGTGGTGATCTGCTCCTTTTGTTGCCCTGATCACTTAAAACATCCCCGGCGGAAGGTTCATGCCGCCGGTAAGTTTCTGCATCTCTGTATTGATCATCTCATCTACACGCTTCAAGGCTTCATTGACCGCCGCCAGGATCAGGTCTTCCAGCATCTCGCGGTTCTCTTCACTGAGCACCTCCGGGTCGATCTCCAGAGAAAGCAGCTCTTTGTGCCCGCTGACCACAGCGCGGACAGCGCCTCCCCCGCTGCTGCTCTCCACTGTCTTCTCCCCGAGCTGCTCCTGCATCTTCGCCATCTGAGCCTGTGCCTTCTGCACCTGCTTTAAAATATTACCCATGCCGCCTCTCATGATCAGGCCCCTTTCTACTGAACCTCAAATACTTCCCCGGGAAATAATCTTTCTGCCTCTTCAAAACGATAGGAGCGCTCCCCTTTTTTACCGGACGGCCCACCGCCGCTGGATTCACGGGGGGCGGGGGGCGGGACGGTGTGAGTATCCCCCTCCAGCGCGCCCTGCGGCTCACTTTCCACATAGCGAACCCTGATCTGCAGGTGCCGGTCGAATATTTCCCGGCAGCTCTCCTCGAGTAGCCGCCGGTGATTGGTTTCCATGATTCGCTCCCCGGCGAAATCGCCAGACTGATAGATCAGCAGGAGCCGATTCCCCTCCAATTTATGCCCCTGAGCTGCATTCAGGTGCCTGTAAACAACTTTTTTCCGCGCTTTCACTTCTCTCAACAGCTGCTCCCACCAATCCGCATCTGCGGCGGTATCAGCAG
>JGI24708J26588_10003049_pt1 | contig 12370 bp, 8 predicted proteins | sample BioPla1DNA2_FD_26588 | JGI IMG/M metagenome (IMG submission 26588) | reverse complement strand
AGAATCGTCAAGGTTTTGCCTATCCTTAGTCTTGGTCATAATATCGTAGGCATCATGGAAAAATAGGATTAGGTAATTTCCATCGTAATCGTAGTTGTCTATTATTAGTTTGTAAAACTCATCAAGGAGTTCACTATCCTTAAGTTCACTTTTTTTAAGTCTCATAAGGGAATTTTGCCTTTTATTAGAGAAATCATTATCAAGGGGAAAGTCTAATTTTAAAACATTATTACCCATATTACCTGATAGGACTTTCTTGGCAATCTCAAGGTATTTAAACATTTCATCTTCTTCTAAGTTTAAGAAAAACTCATTAAACTTAGAGATAATCTTCTTTTCACTATTGATATAGCAGCCACTTAAGTTAGTGAATGTAGTGTGACCTTTGGTAAACCGCTTCCTAAGCTCTAAAATATCTTTTCTTTGCATATATAATCCTCACAATCAAATTTAAATAATAAATCTATCCTATATAGATTTAATAGCATGCCTAATTTACTATAATAGCCTTAAAATGTCAAGAAAACAAAGGTGGCTAACATAATATTCAGAAAGTAGGTGTTTTCAAATAAAGTATGTTATAATTAGAAATATTAAGTATAAAGGGGGAGTGTTAAGATTATGAAAGAATTGTTAATAGGTAATGCAGCAATTGCAAGGGGGGCTTATGAGCATGGTGTGACTGTAGCAACAGCTTACCCAGGTACACCAAGTACCGAGATAACAGAAGAAATTGTTAAATATGATAATATTAATGCCCAGTGGTCACCAAATGAGAAGGTGGCTTTGGAGGTAGGGATTGGGGCCTCTATTGCAGGAGCTAGGACCTTAGTTTCAATGAAACATGTTGGTTTAAATGTGGCAGCAGATCCACTTTTATCTATCTCATATCCAGGTGTAAATGCAGGTTTAGTTATTGCTGTTGCAGATGACCCAGGCCAGCACAGTTCTCAAAATGAACAAGATACAAGATATTTTGGTATGTTAGCAAAAATCCCTGTGATAGAGCCATCAGATAGTCAGGAGTGCAAGGATTTTCTGGGAGAAGCACTAGATATAAGTGAAGAATTTGATACACCGGTTATACTAAGGCTTACTACCAGGGTATCCCACTCCCAAAGTCTTGTAGAAATAAATGAAAAAGAAAACATAGAAATAAAGGATTATGATCAGAATCCTAATAAATACATAGTAGCTCCAGCTGTTGCCAAAAAAAGAAGGGTAGTTGCGGAGGAAAGGTTAAGAAAGTTAGAGAAATTTGCAGAAAATACAAGCTTAAATAAAGCCGAATATAAAGATTTAAGTGAAATGATACAAAGTATAGCAGATCAGACAAATCTACTAGCCTTAAATGCAGCTATAGAGGCAGCTAGGGCAGGTGAAGCAGGTAGAGGATTTGCCGTTGTTGCAGATGAAATTAGACAATTAGCAGAGCAGTCTAACCAATTCACTGGAGAAATAACCAACATTATTAATGATTTAATAAGTAAAACATCAATGGGTGTAAAAACAATGGAGGAAGTTGCGGGGGTTGTTTCCTCACAAACAGAAAGTGTAGCTATGACTAATAATAAGTTTGATGGAATAGCTGAGGCACTTGAGGAAATGAAGGGTTATATTGATCAGGTTAGTGCTTCAGGTGAGGAGATGGCTAATAGAAAAGAAGAGATTATAAGTACTATGGAGCAACTATCAGCTATTTCAGAAGAAAATGCAGCAGGTACCCAGGAGGCAGCAGCATCGGTAGAAGAGCAAACAGCATCTACTCAGGAAATTGCACACTCAAGTGAGGAACTTGCAAAAATTGCAGAAGAGTTAAATGGGCGTGTTAGACAGTTTAGGATTTAATATTATAGGAGAGTGTAAAGTGGAAAGAGAGAAATTTAGTTCAAGGCTTGGGTTTATATTATTATCAGCTGGATGTGCAATAGGAATAGGTAATGTATGGAGGTTTCCTTATGTAGTTGGTAGTAATGGGGGAGGAATTTTTGTATTATTTTATATCTTCTTTTTAGTAGCATTAGGGGTACCAATTATGTCAATGGAGCTAGCGGTAGGACGCGCCAGTCAAAAGAGTACAGCGCGGTCATTTAAAGTTTTACAAAAGCCAGGGCAAAAATGGCATTTACAAGGCTATGCAGGTATGTTAGGAAATTACGTACTTATGATGTTCTATACAACGGTAGCAGGCTGGATGCTTATATATATTTATTATATGATGGCAGGTAAATTTTCTGGCTTAAAGGCCGAGCAAGTTGCAGATGTTTTTGGAGGAATGTTATCAAGCCCATTACTTATGATTGTGGGTATGATCTTAATAGTTGTTGTAGGATTTGCTATATGTTCATTAGGACTTCAGGCTGGTGTCGAAAAAATTACAAAGACATTGATGATAGTTCTTTTGGCCATTATGGTTGCACTAGCTATTAATAGCATTACATTAGAAGGTGGCCAGGAAGGCCTTAGATTTTATCTTGTGCCAGACTTTGCTTTAATGAAAGAAATTGGGCTTAGTAAAATTCTTTTAGAAGCCATGAACCAAGCATTCTTCACACTTAGTCTTGGGATAGGTGCTATGGCTATATTTGGAAGTTACCTTACTAAGGAGAGGGCTTTGTTAGGAGAGGCGCTAAACATAGCATTACTAGATACTTTTGTAGCAATTGTAGCAGGTTTAATCATATTTCCAGCTGCTTTTGCTTGTGGAATTAACCCAGATAGTGGGCCAAACCTAATATTTATTACATTACCAAATATATTTAATGCTATGCCAGGTGGTAGGGTATGGGGAAGCATGTTTTTTGTCTTTATGCTATTTGCAGCATTTTCAACTGTAATAGCAGTTTTTGAGAATATTATGTCCTCCTGCATGGATTTATGGGGTTGGAGTAGGAATAAGGCAGCCATTATTAATACTATAGCGGTTATTCTGTTATCCCTACCATGTATACTAGGATTTAATATCCTATCAGGATTTGAGCCACTAGGTGTAGATACTAATATTTTGGATTTGGAAGACTTCATTGTAAGCAATCTATTGTTACCTATAGGAGCGCTTATTTATACCTTGTTTTGTGTTAGTCGCAGGGGCTGGGGTTGGGATAAGTATATAGAAGAAGCAAATACTGGTAAAGGAGCTAAGGTGCCTAACTGGTTAAGGGGATATAGTACCTGGATATTGCCTATTATAATTATAATTGTTATAATTAATGGACTATATACAACATTATTCTAGTAGTCTAAATGTTAACGAGGCCAAAAGGTAAGGTAATAATATGAAAATAATACAAAGAAGGTTTAATATTCTAGCTACTATACTGACAATTGTTATAATTGTTGGTTTAGTGCTACAATATTATAACTTAAATAAGATTATATCCAATGAGAAATTGAAAAATATAACTTATAGAAGGGACCAGCTGGCTGAAAATATTAATAAGAAAATTACAAACTATAGTCTATCTATAAATGTAATGGAAAATCTTATTTCCACAGGCCAGTTAGATGAAGAAAAAATCAGGGACTCCATGGAAGATTTGGCAGCTAGTAATGAGCTAATTGAATTTATGTATTTTGGAGATAATAGTGGTAACTTGATAATTAATAAGGATATAAACCTGCCAAAGGGTTATGAGGCTAAGGCAAGACCTTGGTACAAGGAGGCAGTAGAAAAAAAAGACATTGTAATATCTGATGTATATATATCGGCTGTTGGTGATGCGAAGATTGTTTCTATCTCTAAGGCAGTCTATGATGACAGTGATAAGTTTTTGGGTGTTTTATCATTGGATATAAGTATCCAAGAGATTATTAGGGCAGTTGAGGATATAGAAATGAAAGAAACAGGCTTTTCTTTTCTAATTGATGGAAAGAAGGATATAATAGCTTATTCCGATTACAAGGAGGATATAGTTAATAATTTAGATAATCTAATATTTATACCTAATAGTCAAATCATCTCTCCTAAAGGGGGTCAAATCAAGGTAAAATTAGATAATATAAAAGGATATTTATCCTATACTCCTGTAGAAAACACTGACTGGATAATTGGAAACTTTATTTCCTATAAGGATGTTAAGGGGGATAATAAGGATATATGGAGGATATTTATTATAGTATTAATTATATCCATCCTGATTTTTTCTTCCTTTACTATTTTTCAAAGAAGAAGTTTCCTAATTCCTTTGTTAAAGCTAGAGGAAGACATAAAAAATATAAATTTGGAAGAGAATATATCATATAGAATACCTACTAGTGAAGGTACACCATTTTATAGTATAAAAAGCACCTTAAATGTCACCTTAAATAGAACCCAGGAGTTATTTGAGCAAGTAGAAAGAGATAAAAAACAAATATTATTGCACAATGAGAATCTAAATTACTTATCTTATAATGATCAGTTAACAGGATTATATAACCGGAGATATTTTGAAAAACAACTTAAGGAAGTGGATAAAGACGAGAATCTACCAATTAGTTTAATAATGGGAGATGCAAATGGTCTTAAACTCATTAATGATTCATTTGGACATAATACAGGTGATAAGCTTTTAATAAATATTGCTAGCATAATAAAGGCAAGCTGTAGGAAAAGTGATATAGTATTCAGGATTAGTGGTGATGAATTTGTAATAATTCTTCCCAAAACAAATGAAGAAGAGGCTAAGTTAATAATAGATAGGATAATTGAGGCAAGCAAAAAAGAAGATCTACAAATAGATAATTCATCTAGTATAGAAATGTCTGTAAGCTATGGCTGTGGAACCAAATATAAAATTGATAAGGATATATCTGAGGTTTTAAAAGAAGCTGAGAGTAAGATGTATTCAAAAAAGTTAATAGAAGGCCCCAAAGTAAAAAAAAGAACTATAGAAACTATTATAGAGGGGCTATATAAACAAAACAAATATAATAAGAAACATTCAGAAGCAGTATCTTCTATAGCTGTAGAGATAGGTAGACAACTTGGTATGGATGATGGGAAATTACGTGAACTAAAGGAAATAGGAAAAGTTTATAATATAGGAGAAGTTACAATAAGCAATTCGATACTTGATAAGAAAGATGAGCTAACTAAAGAAGAGTGGCAGGAAATAAAAAAGCATCCTGAGATTGGATATAGAATACTTAGCACATCAATAGAATTATCAAACTTAGCTGAGTATACACTAGCTCATCACGAAAGATATGATGGGAGTGGATACCCAAAAGGTCTAAAGGGCAAGGAGATACCTGTAGTATCTAGGATAGTGGCAGTAGCAGATGCCTATGATGCTATGAGGACAGATAGGCCCTACAGGAAGGCCTTAAATGATGAAGAGATAATAGAAGAGCTTAGGAAAAACGCCGGAACTCAGTTTGATCCTATAATTGTAGATGTATTTATTGGAAAGATTCTAAAAAAAGCTAGGGTGTAGTTACACCCTAGCTTTTTCATATGCATCTATTTTATCTTCTTTCAGTAAAGTCAGCCCAATATCATCAAGGCCATTAATTAGTTTGTTCTTATGAAAAGAGGAGATATCAAACTTAGTAGAAAAACCATCATTATCAGATATAGTTTGATTTTCAAGATCTACAGTAAGTTGATAGCCTGGATTTGCATAAGTGTTTTTGAATAAAGTATCCATTATGCTATCATCAAGTTTAATTGGTAAAATACCATTATTGAAGCAGTTATTAAAGAAAATATCTGCATAGCTTGGTGCAATAATTACCCTAAACCCGTAATCCTCAAGGGCCCATGGAGCATGTTCTCTTGAGGAACCACAACCAAAGTTGGCCCTTGAAATTAATATAGAAGCATCTTTATACCTATCTTGGTTAAATACTGAATCCTTAATAGGATTATCATCTTTATCATATCTAAATTCATAAAAGGCAAACTTGCCAAAACCACTGCGTTCTATTCTTTTAAGAAATTGCTTTGGAATAATTGCATCTGTATCTATATTTGTTCTATCCATAGGTAAAACAGTACCCGTTAAAGTTTTAAAAGGTTTCATCTTTATTTCCTCCTTTATTTATCTAATTGACTAAGGTCACGAACATCTACAAAATGGCCTGCAATTGCGGCTGCTGCAGCCATAGCTGGGGATACAAGGTGGGTGCGTCCATCCCGGCCTTGGCGCCCTTCGAAGTTTCTATTAGAGGTTGAAGCGCAGCGCTCAAGTGGATTTAAGCAATCAGGGTTCATGGCTAGGCACATACTGCAGCCTGATTCACGCCACTCAAATCCTGCATCTAGGAAAATTTTATCAAGCCCTAGTTCTTCAGCATCCCTTTTAACTTTCTGGGAGCCGGGAACTACTAAGGCCCTAATACCATCTTTGACTTTACGCCCCTTGGCAATATGAGCTGCAGCTTGTAAGTCTTCTAAACGCCCATTAGTACAAGATCCTATGAAGGCAACATCTATAGGAATTTCATTTATTGGCGTGCCTGGTTCAAGACCCATGTAATCAAGGGCTTTTTTGCAGGCTTCTTGCTCATCTAGGCTAGCAAAATCGGATGGATAAGGTACTGTATCATTAATGCTTGCCCCCATAGCAGGAGAAGTTCCCCATGTAACTTGTGGTTCAAGGTTTGTTAGATCAAATTCTACAGTGGCATCATATTTGGCATCAGGATCAGTTGTAAGGGACTTCCAGCTCTTAACAGCTTTATCAAAATCTTCTCCTTTAGGTGCATATTTGCGGCCTTTTATATATTCAAATGTAACTTCATCTGGAGCAATAAGTCCAGCACGGGCCCCAGCCTCAATAGCCATATTACAGATAGTTAGTCGTTCATCCATGGTTGTTTCTTTAATAGCATCACCAGTAAATTCTATTACATAACCGGTTCCAAAATCTGTCCCATGTTCATTTATTATACCTAATATAATATCTTTGGCAGATACCCCTTCTGGAATACTACCCTTAAGTTTTACATTCATAGTCTTAGATTTGCTTTGCTGGATGCATTGGGTAGCTAGAACATGTTCTACCTCACTTGTACCAATCCCAAAAGCTAGTGCTCCGAAGGCACCATGGGTAGCAGTGTGGCTATCACCACATACTATAGTTTTGCCTGGCAGAGTTAGTCCTAGCTCAGGTCCAATAACATGAACTATACCTTGGTCGGGGCTGTCTAGGTCGCAAAGAGTAATTCCAAATTCCTTGCAGTTAGCCTTTAGTGTTTCTATCTGCTGTTTGGCATTAGGGTCTGTAATATTAAAGCGGTCCTTTGTTGGGTTATTATGATCTATTGTAGCAAAAGAAAGATCTGGTCTTCTAACTTTTCTATTAGCTAGCCTTAGACCTTCGAATGCCTGAGGTGAGGTTACCTCATGTAATAAGTGGAGATCAATATATATAATTGCAGGTTTATCCTTTTCTTGATCGACAATATGTAGATCCCAAAGCTTTTCATAAAGTGTTTTTGACATAATAAGTTTCCTTCCCTTCTTTATTTTAAATACTTCCTCTTATTATACACTTTTTTTGAATAAAATTAAACACCAAAAAATAAGGCAGCTATTAGTTAGCTGCCTTATTTCTTAATCTGTTAAAAGCTTTTATTAATTCATTAACTATTAGTGGGATGATAGAAAGGCCTATTACCAGTGTCCAGTCACTTAAACTTAGGTTCTGAACTTTAAAAGCATCTGCAAAAAATGGTATTGTAACAACTCCTACCTGTAAAATAAATCCTACTATTATAGCACCAATTAAATAAATATTGGAAAACAAACCAATTTGAAAGATGGATTTCTTATCATTTCTAATGGATAATGAGTAAAAAAGTTGGGTACATGCAAGTACAACGAAGGCCATGGTTCTTGCGTAGGTAATTACATCTTCAGGAATATTCTTATTTCCCAGGGAATATCCGAATTCACTTACGCCCATATGGAAGGCTAGTAGAGTTAAACTACCTATTAAAACACCACCAATAATAGCTCTTGCAGCTACGCCATGGGCAAAGAAGCTTTCATTAGGGTCTCTTGGCCTTTCTTTCATAACATCTTTATCACCTGGATCCATACCTAGGGCTATAGCTGGAAGTGAATCCGTAACCAGATTAATCCAAAGTATCTGTGTAGGTATCAGTGGCATAGGCCAAAAGAACAAGATAGATACAAGGATAGATAGAACCTCACCAAGGTTACATGATAAAAGGAATACAACTGATTTTTTGATGTTGTTATAAATATTCCTACCTTCCTCAATAGCATGTACTATGGTAGAAAAGTCATCATCTGTAAGAATCATATCACTAGCACCCTTGGAAACATCAGTACCTGTTATTCCCATTGCTACACCAATATCTGCATATTTAAGGGATGGGGCATCATTAACACCATCACCAGTCATGGATACAATGTTACCCTGGGCCTTGAAGGCTTTTACTATTTTAACCTTATGTTCAGGGGAAACTCTGGCAAATACAGTATAATTGCTAACCTTAGCTGCGAATTCATCATCTGATAATTTATCTATTTCCGGGCCAGTTAGGGTTTCTTCAAGGGATGTGGCTATGCCAAGCTCCTTAGCAATTGCAAAGGCAGTATGGCTGTGGTCACCTGTAATCATAACTGGGGTAATGCCAGCAAGCTTAGCTTCTTCTATAGAGTCTTTAACTTCAAGTCTTGGGGGATCTATCATCCCTACAAAACCAATTACCACTAAGCCTTTCTCCATTTCCTTAGGGTCTATAATGCTATCACAATCTTTAAAGGCAGCACCTAGAACCCTAAGGGCATTATCTGACATCTGATCTGCGGCTTCTAGATATTCTTCCTTCATATCATCAGTAAGAGGTACAATATTGCCATTTACTAGGGCCCTATCAGATATATTCAAAATGTTGTCTATGGCACCTTTTGTATAAACCCTGTATTTATTACCTTCTTTATTAAGGGTGGACATAAGCTTCCTATCAGAATCAAAGGGATTTTCTGAAACCCTTTCATGTTCTTCGTTTAGGTCATTTTTGCTAAGATTATATTTATTACCAAGTGCTATTAGGGAGATTTCGGTAGGGTCTCCTGTACCTTCACCGTTTTCATAAGTAGCATCTGAGGATAAGACTAAGGACTTAATAAGCAGCTCTTGATCCTGATTTGCCTTAAGGTTTGTAGCTTGAGCTGGTAGCTCTGTAAGATTATTCAGTGTATAGTGGCTTACAACAGTCATCTTATTTTGGGTTAGGGTTCCTGTTTTATCAGAGCATATTATATTTACTGATCCTAGAGTCTCAACAGCAGTTAGTTTCTTTACAATAGCATTAACTTTTGACATTCTAGTTACGCCTAGGGCAAGTACAATAGCAACTATAGCAGCTAAACCTTCAGGAATAGCAGCTACTGCCAAGCTGATTGCAGTTAGTAGCATATCAAAAGTATCTCTTTTTTGTATAAGGGCAACTACAAATATAAAAGCACATATTCCCATAGCAAGTAAGCCAATTGTTTTACCAAGCTCATCAAGTCTTCTTTGTAGAGGAGTCATGTTATCATTATCATCGTGAAGAATCTTAGCGATATTCCCAATCTCTGTATCCATACCAGTGGCAACAACAACACCTTCTCCCCTTCCATAGGTAGAGAGGGTGGACATAAATGCCATATTTGACTTGTCTCCTATAGGTGTTTTAGGATCCATGTGTATATTACTCGCATCCTTATTAGAAGGCACAGACTCACCTGTTAGGGCAGATTCTTCTATTTGGAGGTTAACGCTTTCGATTAGCCTAATGTCAGCTGGTATATACCTACCAGCATCAATTATTACAATATCACCTAGTACAATTTCTTCGGAGTTTATTTCTATAATTTCCCCACCACGTCTAACCAGAGACTTAGGTGTAGTCATCTTATTAAGGGCTTCAATAGCCTTTTCGGCTTTATACTCCTGGACAACGCCTATTACTGCATTTATTATAATTACTAAAATTATGATAGTTGCATCAACATATTCACCAATTACAAAAGTTACCACAGTAGCAGCTAATAGAACATAGATTAGGAAATCCTGAAGCTGCCCCATTAGTAGTGCTAAAAAGCTTTTTTTAGGTTTATCCTTAAGCTTGTTTTCGCCATACCTCCCAAGTCGTTTCTTGGCTTCTTCATGGGTAAGACCAAGCTTTGGATCCACACCTAATTGATTTAAAACCTCTTCATCTGATTTAGAAAACCACATATTACACTTCCCTTCTTAAGTAAAAATAACTAATAAAAAAGACCTTTAGCAAGACTTTACCTATTATGTAAGGTAAAATTTCGCTAAAGGTCTCACATCTTTGAATTACCAAAGGATAAAGCCAGAGAGGCCAGTGGCCTAACGGTTGTTGACGTTATCGCTAATGATAGCTAGTTACTCCCCTTTAACATATTCTGTTATATAAATGGATTATAGCACCATAAGGGGAGTAAAGCAAGGACTAACTGTTCTTAAAATAATTTTCTTCAAGTATTTCAATACCATGTATTATTAAATTATCCATGGCTTCCTTTGCCTTATCAGGATCTTGTTTTTTTATCATATCCATAATAGTTTTTAAGTCCTTTATAACATGATCAGCAGGGAATGAGTTAAAGACTTTTGCAACCAAAACAATACTTATATTCCTGAAGGAATTGTGAACCAGGGGATATATATAATTATTTGTGGCATAAAATATAACATGATGAAAATCAAATATAAGGGTGGAAAGCTCTGTATTTGAAGTACTTTCTAGCATTTTATTATATAGATACTCCATCTTATCTATATCTTCATCACTTCGATTTAAGGCAGCGAGATATGCCGCAGTTCCTTCATTGTGTAGTCTATATTCCATAAGAGAGTCAAAGATCTTTTTATCTAAGGATCCCCCGTTAAAGTTGATGATAGATATCAGTGTATCTAAGGTTCCATATTGTATATAGTCAGCTACATATGTTCCCTTGCGAGGTACTATATCTATAAATCCTTTATTTTTAAGCTCATTAAGTCCTAGGTTAACAACAGACCTACTTAAATTCATTTTAGTAGCTAGCTCCCTTTCAGTAGGTAGCTTATCTCCAATTTTTAATTCACCAGATAAAATCATATTTTCAATTGACTGTATAAAAAGCTCCTTCATAGAAGGGGCTACTATTTCTTTAAATTCCATACAATAACCTCCTATTGGTTTAACCAGTTAAAATTATAACCTATAGCAAAGATAAAAACAAGTAAAATTTACTGAAAATCATATTATATACACTTAAATTATGTGAAAAATGTTGCAAAATATCATAACATGTGTTATTATTTTATCAAAGTGGTGGTTAGACCAGAGGTTAATAAGAGGAAATGGGGGAGATTATGAGGGATTTAACTATGGATAAGGAAGGAAGATTTAGGCAATTTATGACATGGTTTATGTTTACAGCCACAGTCACAGGGATAGGATTATTAACATCCTATTTTCCAATATGGGGGAATATACCTTTTAATGTAGTTCCAGCAATATTAGTTCTATTGTTTTTAAAACCCGTGTTTTTTGAGAAGCTTAAACTTAGCACATTAATAACTATGAGAGTATTGATTGTTTTGGCAGTCTTTAATGTATTACCTGGAGACTTATATGTAAAGATTGTATTGGTGTTTTTGGTTATTAATATTCTTGAGGCTACTTTTACAGATTTAAAGCATAAACAGTATTTTAATTTTGTGACAGGCTTAGTGCTAGCAGCAGGGGTATATGCCTTAAAGGGTACTTGGCTGGGTAGTATTTATTCAGCAGATGCTGCTAATGCTACAGCTACTATTTGCTGGATTATTGCCTATACAATTTGGAACTGGATATTTGTAACAGGGGAATTTAGTGGATCGATATCCCTTATGCACGTTGGAATTTTAGGTGCGCCTATAATAGGGATTATTATTACAAAGAATCCGGGACTATGGTTATTGCTAAGGGCAAACACCTTAACTTTTGGTGGTGTTTTACAAATTGCTAATAAGGAATATTTTGAAATGGCATTTGCTAATAAAAGGTTTGAAAAGTTTATAGCTTATAGCCACAAAAACAGTATTCAATGTTTATTGATGATAGTTAATATAGCTTTAATAGCTTACACCTTTATCGTACTATAAATTAAGCAAAGGAGAATTATATGGAAAAAACAGATGTTATTGTTATAGGTGCAGGTAATGGGGGACTAGCAGCAGCAGCTACCTTATCCATGGAGGGAAAAGATGTAATCCTATTTGAGAAACACAATATTCCGGGGGGTTGTGGAACAACCTTCTGTAGGGGGAGATTTGAATTTGAGGTTGCCCTTCATCAACTTAGCCATATGGGAACGCCTGAAAAACCAGGTCCCTTAAGGGAGTTATTTAGGTGGTATGGTATCGAG
>JGI24708J26588_10003047_pt1 | contig 12376 bp, 13 predicted proteins | sample BioPla1DNA2_FD_26588 | JGI IMG/M metagenome (IMG submission 26588) | reverse complement strand
CGGGGATGGCCTCAGCTAACTTTTGTAGCAAAAATCGCTACAAAAGTGGATCTTCGGCTCATCCGATTCCCGCTGGAGTCTTCGTGTCTTCAGATGACTATGCATTATTTTGTTCACTTTTTAAGTGAGTGCGTACATATAAACGAAAAGCATTTAGTTAGGCATTACCACTTACTTTGTGATAAACCATGGATAATTCAGGTTTAAATCAGTTTATCAAATATTAAATATAATGTTGTCGATGAGTCTGGCTTTTTTGAATTGAACTGCTAGAGCGATAATGACTTGATGATCTGCTGCACGAATCGGCTCTAAGTTCGGAAAACTTAACAGCTCAACATAGTCCACTTTACCAGAAGTACGCTCGTTTAAAAAGCGACTAATCTCTTCTTCTATCTTATCAGCTGAGCGCTCACCGTCAATCATTACTTGTTTACCATGAACGAGGGCTTGGTATAAAGCTGGAGCCTCTTTTCGTTCTGAGTCTGATAAATTAACATTCCGACTACTTTTAGCTAAGCCATCATCTTCTCTCACTGTCGGAATCATTCGAAGTTTAATTGGAAAATTTAGATCAGTAATTAATAAGTCAACTATCGCAATTTGTTGGGCATCCTTGTTCCCAAAATAAGCGAAATCCGGCTGCACAAGATGAAATAATTTTGTTAAAACTGTTAGCACACCAGAAAAGTGACCTGGACGGCTTCTGTCACACAAAACACCAATTCGTTGAGTCACTGTCATCGAGATCCCAATTGACTCTGGATACATTTCATTAACTTCAGGAATAAAAACATAGTCAACACCATGTTTGCGTGCCAATTGTAGATCATTTGCTTCATTACGTGGATATTGATCAAAATCCTCATTTTCTCCAAATTGAAGCGGATTAACAAAAATACTTAAGATAACTTGATCTGTTTCTGCTCTAGCAGCTTCAACTAACGCCAAATGGCCTTCGTGTAAAAAACCCATCGTTGGCACAAAACCAATTGTTTGCTGATCATTTTTAATCGTTGATATAACTTGTTTAAGTTCTGTAATTGAACGAATAATTTCCATTTTATTCACCTAGCTTTGTTTCAGGATTAAGTGCATAAGTATGTTCATCTGCCGGGAATATCTCTTGCTTAACTTCGTCAATATAGCTTTTCACTGCATCAACTGTAGTTTGATTCAAATTGGCGTATGTTTTAACAAACCTTGGTAATCGGTCAACCCCGTATAACAATAAATCATGATAGACTAACACTTGTCCATCACAGTCAACACCAGCTCCAATTCCTATCGTTGGAATCGTTAGTTGTTTGGTAATAACTGAAGCTAATTCACTCGGGATTCCTTCTAAAACACAACTCATTGCCCCAGCTTGCTCTACTGCGCGTGCTTCTTTAATCAATCGCTCTGCATTTGCTTGATCATTTCCTTGAACTTTAAAACCACCAAGCACATTTACCGACTGTGGTGTTAAGCCGATATGAGCAACAACTGGTATGCCAGCTTCTGTTAATTTCTCAATCACAGTGATGATTGTTTTTGATCCACCCTCGATTTTTAAAGCTTGTGCACCAGTTTCTTGAAACACACGCTTCGCATTTGTTAACGTCTCTTCTAGAGAAATGTGATAAGACATAAATGGTAGATCAACAACAATAAAAGTATCTTTAGCGCCCCTGCGAACGGCTTTACCATGATGAATCATGTCATCAAGCGTTACATTTACAGTGGAATCATAACCTAAGACTACCATTCCCAATGAATCACCAACTAAAATCATATCAATATTGGCGTCTTCACTTAATTTTGCGGAAGGATAATCATAGGCGGTCACCATCGTTATCTTATCGTTACTTTCCTTCATTTTTATAAAATCAAGCTTTGTTTTCATGATTAAAACCTCCATTAGAACCAGTTAATATCAGCTGAATAAAGTTTTTCTCTTTTTTGTTGATCATCCTCAACTATTAAACAGCCATCGTCACTCAAGTCAACAAATATTCCTGTTTTTTCAACACCATTAACTTTAAAGCACAATTGTTCACCTAGTCGGTATGCTGATTCAAGCCATTTTTGTTTAATTGGAGCAAATCCTTCTGTTAAATAAATCTGATACAATGATTCGAAATGACTTAAGAACAATTGAATCAATTCAGTTTTTAAAAAAGTTTGATTTGTTTCAATTTTCAGTGATGTTGCTTGATAGCTTTTCATTTCACTCAACTTGAAATCAGTTTGGTTAACATTTAATCCAATCCCTATGACGGCATAGTGAATATGGTCGTGCTCTGCTTGTGCTTGTGTTAAAATTCCCGCCACCTTTTTCTTTCCAATTAACACATCATTTGGCCATTTTATCTTTGGCTTTAATCCCGTTGTAGCTTCAATCACTTTTACTAGAACAATTGCCGTTAATAGCGTAAGTTGAGGTGCTTGAGCAGGGACTAAATTAGGCCTTATTACAAAACTTAACCAAATTCCATCATCATTATTCGAATACCACTCACGCATTCGCCTTCCTTTTCCTGCAGTTTGTTTATCACTAATGATCACTAATCCTTGTTCACAGCCCTCTTGAGCACGCTTTAAAGCGAGTGTCTGAGTCGAGTCAATCATCTGATAATGTTCAATTTGCTTACCAAGCCATTCTGTAGGCAACCCCCAATAAATCGTGTTTTCACTCACTTTATCTGGTTGATGGATTAAACGATAACCTTTGTTCGGTATTGATTCAAATCGATAACCATCTTCTTCAAGTTGCTTTATCTGTTTCCAAACTGCAGTTCGCGAAACGTTTAGTTGTTCTGATAACCATTGACCAGAAACAAATGTATTTGAGTGCCTCGATAGTAAAGCAATTAATTTTTCTCGGGTGGATGACACGATAAAATCCACTCCTTTATTTTTTCAAAATCATTTTCTAGTTCTCCAGCAATAATCTTTTGTTCAATCAATTCTAAATAACTTCTAATCCAATTGCCTCTTGCTTTATTTGGATATAACAACTGTAAATCATGACCGTTAATTTTGATATCACGGCGATTTTTGATTGGTAGTTGGCTTCTGATTTCATTAATCTTTTTAAGATCAATTACTTGACCTAAGACTCGATTAACCATTGAAATAAATCGTTGATCATACACTTCAGGTAATTGATATATAAGTGATCGAGTTAAGTTTTCCTGCTGGAAAAGTTTAACGAGATGAACGAGTAATTCACCGGTATATTTAACCTTATTCGATAATTTATAAGCTTTACACCATTGATGAATCGCTATTTTTTCATTACTCATAAGTGTTAAGTATGAAAAGAGATCAATCAATTCAACAATCGGTTGTTGAATTTGGCTGACGTGATCAATTAAAGACGGATTCGATTTAAAGATTGGTAAGTGACCAAATAAATTAGCTTCATAGAAATAATTAAGGGCTGATTTAACTGCATCCCCTTGAAACAGTTTTTCAATCTCAATCGCAACTCTTTCTATCGATAATTTTTCAATTAATACAGCATGATTTTTAATTTCATGCCATGTCACCGGATCNAGCTTAAATTGTAATTGACTCACAAATCGAATTGCACGTAACATTCTTAGCGGATCTTCAGTAAAACGTTGAACTGGATCACCGACTGCACGAATCATTTTATTCTCCAGATCTTCTTGTCCGTGAAAAGGATCAACAAATTGGCCATCTTCAGTCATTGCAATTGCGTTAATTGTAAAATCGCGTCTTGATAAATCAGCAGTAATTGAGTCAACAAAACTGACCTGATCAGGTCGTCGAAAGTCTGAATAGCCTTTTTCTGCTCTAAAAGTCGTTACTTCATAGGACTCTTTTTGATAACGAACGATGACTGTGCCATGCTCAATTCCAACCGGTATCACTTGTTCAAAAATCTTTTGTATCTGTTGGGGTGTTGCGGAACTTGCAATGTCAATATCATTGACATCTTTAGCTAATAAGTAATCGCGTACGGCTCCTCCAACAATATAAGCTTTAAAACCTGCTTTTTTAATCGTTTCAATCATTTCAAAAGCAGGCTTAAAAATATCTATAGACATTCTTAATCTTCATTCTCACGGACTAGATTTCGCCAATCGAAATAGCCAGCCTGTAAAGCTCGAATCATCACTTCTGCACCAGCCAGATTTGTGACAAGTGGAATTTGATAAACGTCGCATAGTCGCATCAATGCACTGATGTCCGGTTCATGTGGTTGAGCCGTCAGTGGATCTCTGAAAAAGATCACTAAGTCCATTTTATTTTCAGCTATTTTCGCACCAATTTGTTGATCGCCACCAAGAGGTCCCGATTCAAAGCGAAAAACCTTCAGGCCCGTAGCTTCCTCAATTTTCTTCCCCGTTGTTCCTGTAGCAAATAAATCATGTTTTTCCAAAATGTATTGATAGGATGTTGCAAATTGAATCATCGCTTCTTTCTTTTCGTCATGTGCAATTAATGAAATTTTCATACGGATTAATCTCCCTTTACTTGTATAGTTTTATTATATCCTTCTTAGTCTAACATTAAATGCTCTAAACCATAAATTAATTCTGATAAATCAACGACTTGCTCAACTGCAAAACGGATACCTGACATAAATGATTCACGATGAAAAGAGTCATGTTTGATCGTTAAATTTTCACCTGGTCCTGCAAAAGTCACTTCTTGGTGAGCAACTAAGCCCGGTAAACGGACACTATGAATTTTCATCCCATCAAAGTCAGCACCTCTTGCGCCTTTTATTAATTCTTCTTCATCTGGATGACCTTGTTGTTTTGCTTGACGTGTTTCTTGAATTAATTCTGCTGTTTTAATTGCAGTACCTGATGGCGCGTCCACCTTTTGATCATGGTGTTTTTCTATAATTTCAACATCAGGGAAAAATTTCGCTGCCATTCTTGAAAATTGCATCATTAAAACAGCGCCCATTGCGAAGTTGGGTGCGATGATACCGCCGACTTGCTTTTCTTTGGCAAGTTCCGTTAGCTCTTCAAGTTGTTCAGTTGTAAAGCCTGTTGTTCCAACGACCGGCCGCACTCCATTCAGTAGCGCTGCTTTTGTATGTTGATAGCCAACCTTCGGACTTGTGAGGTCGATTAGCACGTCGGCATCAACCGCCTCTAAACATTGGTTAATGTCATTATAAAAAATAGCATCTAACTTAGGCAACCCTTCGATTTCACTAACTTTTTTACCAGTATGTTTTAGATCAACACAGCCAACTAAATTTAGATATTCTTCCTTTTCAATCATCCGTAGTGCTTCGCTACCCATTTTGCCACTTGCACCTGCAACTACTATATTTATTTGGTTCATATTATTCACGCTCCAGTTCTTTTTTTGTCCAACGGTTTTTGTCTCGTGTTTCAATTTTAGTCATTGAATGTTCAAACGCCTCAGCTAAATCGATGTTCAATGAGTTTGCAAATGTAATCATCACAAACAATAAATCTCCTAGTTCATTATCAATTGAATTTTCCGCTTCAGTTGCTTTTTTTGGCTTTTCACCATAGTAGTGATTCACTTCCCGAGCAAGCTCGCCTACTTCTTCTGTAAATCTGGCAATCATTGCGAGTGGACTAAAATAACCCTCTTCAAATTGTGAGATGTATTGATCAACTCTTTTTTGAAGTTGCTTAATATCTGTTTCAATTGAACGTGCCATTGGCTATCCTCTCTTTTTCTTGAAAATTTTGATCAATTAAATAAATCCCATACCTATTATAACGATCATTTAAATTATTGTACAAAAAAAGACAAGGTCTGACAAACATCAGCCCCTGTCTTGTGATTTATTATCTTTTATCTGGTCACTTTCTTTTTGTGCTGTTACTTGATTTTTTCTCATTAGTTTAACTAAGACGTAGCTCAAGCAAGTGAATATAATTAGAAAGACGATCAATGCAACGTTGCGAAACTCGATACCATTAAAAGTTGAATTTAACGAGAGATTACTTTTCAACAGTAGAATAAGCAGTTGTTCAAGCATTTGAATGGCCTCCCATCCTTTTGCTATAGCTTATTCAAACAGGTTTAAAGTCGTGCTTTGCTCGTATTTAAATGTTACTTTTTCTTTAATTACTAATAAATAAGCCAAACCAAGTGAGACAACGCTGAGCCAAAATGTGAAATAGCCGATTTCATTCATATATTGGTCTAGTGCACCATAATGTGGCATCATCTCAAAAACATAATCAATAATGTCATTATGAATTGTCCATAATCCGGAAAAAACTAAATGTCTCAGTTTGAAGCGATAAAATGGTGCATAGAGAATTCCTTGCACAGCCATTGCTCCATGAGAGGCAATTAACATATATGCTTGTGGTGATAATGAACCGTTCATCATCAATGTAAGTAAGTTCATTACGACAGCCCAGATCCCGTATTTAAACAATGTTACCATTGCTAGTGCCTCAATATATGGAACCTGTCGCCCAAAGATGTAGAAAGCTAAAAAGATGGTAAAAAACAAACTTGCCGTAGGGCTGTCTGGAACGAACGGCAAGAAGATCGCTGGTGTTCGAGAAAGCTGTCCTTCATACCAAAAATAGCCGTAAATCGTCCCCACTAAATTAATTATAAATAACAAGATCAGGAATGATCGATTTCTTAAAATAGTATAAATCCAATTCATCATAAATGTCCTTTCAATCATGTTTAGCTAATTTTAGATTAATAGTCGTCTGTTCATGTCTCATTATCATACATTTTAATCAGGTCATAATCAACAATTATTAGCTTTCATATATTCTGAAAATTTAAATTTTATCGTGCTATTGGATGAATAATTTGGTATGATGAAATTAAATTTTAAATTTGAATCGTAACAGTCTAGAAAATTTAAATAGAATTTATCGTAAAGGAGCGTGAATGGAATAATGAATTCTGAACAACGGCAAAAAATGATTGAGGAAGAATTGAATGAACTTGTCAAAAATGATTTAATTAGTCAGCAAGTTTATCAACATGTGATGATGGCTTACAAAAAACATCATCAAATTTCAAAACAGTCAGTTGAGCAAAAAACACAACAACAAGTCATTCATTCAGAACCTGTCCAATCACAAGAAAAACCTCAAGCGACTAAAGTTGATGTCTTGAGAAAAGCAAAGCAAGCCCAACCTATGCCCAATCAAAAACCTATCAGTCCAATACAGAGTGTAAAACCTAAGCCAGTAAAAAAAGCTCGTAGTGGTGAAGAAGTCCGAGAGCGCAATATTACCTGGTTGCTTGTATTAGGAGTCTTATTCCTACTGATCAGTGGGCTTGTTGTTGCAACAAGTACATGGGATCAAATGGGAGCAGTCCTTAAAGTAGTGATTTTATTAAGCGTGGCGATATTTTTCTTAGGCTTAAGTGAACTTTCATCACGTCTACTTAAGATTAAAAAAACTGCTTTTGCTTTTCTTACACTAGGAAGTTTACTGCTTCCAATTGCAATAATTGGGATTGGTTATTTTGAGTTACTAGGTGATTACTTGTCGCTTACAGGGGAAGGTCGATATTGGTTAGGGTTAATTTGCACCCTTGTTCCGCTTCCTTTATACGCGCGTAATGCTTATCAGACGAAGGCAAAGTTATTTGTTTGGATTTTTTATATTTTTCTAACACTAACAACAAGTTTTTTACTGATCGCATTAAATACACCTGTCGATCTATTCTTTTTCCTGATCATGGTTTATAATTTGCTCCTTCTTTATATTCACCATACATCTAAGAAGGTTGCACAAACAAAGTTGAAAGTTTTTTTAACTGAGTTACCTGCCTATACCCAACTAAATTTGATCATTTCAACGCTATTCATGTTAATTTTATTTGATCATGGCATTTTCTATAGTTTTAATATCCTGCTCTCTGCTCTGATTTTTATGGCAATGGTTTTTGTCTATCGAGCAAAAGACTATCAATTTGTATTCATTGCACTATTTGCCTACAGTGTTTATCAACTGACAGAACATACATTTTTACAGGAAATTGATTTACTTATCTACCCAATTGTCGGGATCGCCTATCTCGCTTTTGCAAACTTAACAAATAAAGAAACCCGCTTAAGTAAAGTATTCTATTATGCTAGTGGGATTATGGCAGGCCTATCATTTATTTATCTAACGAACCAAATGGCAATCGATTTTGCAGATTCGCGATCATGGCTCGTACTTTTATCAATTATTTTAATTGCTGCCACATATATTTACTTAGCTAATCTGACAAACAAATTTGTTTTTCGCTTACTTGCACCATTTTTTATTGTGATGGTCGGGATTCAATTTTGGTTTACATTACTTAATCGTCTGTTTTCTGAAGGGTTTCACATTTATCTATTTATTTATGCGATCGGACTCTTCATTTTCATTGGTTTAAAAAATCGTTTCACATTTTTATCAAATATCGTCAAGAGTAGCTATTACACTTCTCTTGTAGTCATCATTTTAACGATGCTAATTGAGTTACTGCAATCCAATTTATTAAGAGTTGCATTTATGCTGATCACGGTGAGTATTTTAGCAATCTATCTCAGCCTCACACGATCAAATCAACTAGAGAAACATTATGCCGAGTGGATTCATCCAATTAGCTGTTTATTAGCAATCTACCTACTTTACAATAAAATTAGTGAAAGTAGTCAGTTTTATCAAGAACAACTTAGTTTGAGCTTTCACTTGGCAATGGCTGGATTAGTTTTACTTGGAATAAGCTTACTATGGAAAAAAATTAATCAACCACGCCTTGCTGAGACAGCATTTTATACAGGTCAAGCGAGTTATCTATTTGCACTCTATCAGTTAATTATTTTTCATTTTGGCGATCAAGTTATCGTTCGACCACTTATTTTACTCACTGGTATTGGGGTTACGTATTGGTTAGTCCGATATACGAAACGGAAACAGATTTGGTTAGTTGTTGCGTTAACAAGTTTAGGTTTCTACCTGTCATTAACAAGCACATTTTCAATTGAAACATTCTCTGGATTTGTTTGGTTTATGTTTGGCTTACCGGTTCTGTTTTTAATCATCGAACATTTTCTCGGTAAATATGAGCCTGACTTAAAACCTTATTATTTCTTCATCGGGCAATTTGTGCTTGCATTACTTGTATTAGCCATCTCTATTCGATACGTTGTTACGGTTTCTTTTCAGCTTTCAACCGAGGGATTATTTCATCCAGCAATCTGGTTAATACCATTAGCCATTTATTTGTATACAACAAAACGACAAATGAAAGAAGAATATCTTAAACTCTCATTCTATGCCAGTTTATCAACGGTTGTTGGATTGATCGTATCGATAATGAGTTACTATAACTTGATGCAAACATTCCCTTTATTTTACGATTGGATTGTGGCAATTATCGGACTCGTCCTGATCTGGTTTGCTATTCCAATTCAATGGAAAAGAAGACTAGAATGGTATATGATCCCATTGATGCATTTAGTTTTATTCGTGGGGATTAATTCGTCAAGAGCAAGTACCATCTCACAATTAGCAATATTATTAGGGTTAGTTTGTCTCGGTCTCTGTTTTCTTCAGATCCGAAAGTGGTCAATATTTGCAGTGATCCCATTGTTTTTTTCGTTGATTATTTGGCAAAATCAACTGGTTATAATTGATAAAACGACTTTGTGGCTCACTTATACTCTGATTTTTGTATGCTTAAATCTGACAGGAAGTTATTTGTATAAATACTTACTTAAAAGGGACCAACAAGCAAGACCAATACTTGATTGGTATTCAATCGTTTCAGTTATCTACCTTTTTAACAGTTCAAGCTTACCTGGAAATATTTGGTTAGAAACATTCACACTAATATTATTTTCAGTTTGGTTTTTCTGGCAGTCAAAACGTGTTCAAAAACCGATCAATGCAAAAATATTTTTGTCAATAGCAACACTTAGTCTGTTAGCACCATACAACCTATTGCTTGGTGAGTATATCGATCTGTTACCTGAGCTAATCCACGCTGAACTTAGAGCACTACCTGTGTTTGCGTTAATCATTGTCTTATTGAAAAAGGTTTGGTCAGGTTATCATTCGATCATTCAATATTTAGAAACGATTGCTTTAATCTTCCTTACCTTGTATTTAGTTGTTGATGCGCTTCAATCTGGGACGATTTGGGATGCACTGATCATTGGGGTGTTATCAATCATTGCACTATTAATTGGCATGCGCTATCAAATTAAAGATTACTTTTTAGTTGGGGTCGGGACATTGTTATTTAACTTGATTTATCAAACACGGCCATTTTGGGGCAATTTACCATGGTGGGCATATCTTCTGTTTGCAGGGTTGCTGTTCATTGCAATTGCAAGTTATAACGAATGGAAAAAGCAACAAGATAATGAAGGAAAACTTGAACAAAAACTAAAACAGATATTCGCTCAATTTAAAAAATGGAACTAAATAAACTGCCTAGCATCATCTCATGCTAGGCAGTTTTTAGTAAGAAAATCATTATTCATCCATAACCGAACTTTTCGCATCATAACTTGCTTTTAATTGGCTTAGCTTCTTAGTTAAGGTTATAAATTTAGTTTCATCTTGATGATCAAGTGCGTAATCAATTTCTGTTAACAATTGCTTTTGTTCAGCCTTAAATAAAGTATAATCTAAAAATTCCTTGGCTAATTGTTTCTCTCTCTTTGTAATAAAAAAGTCATCTGGTAAAAATGGATTATCTTCTAACACCGCATTATACTCAGCATTTTGATGAGAATTCTTAAACGAGAGCTGAATATAGATTGGTTCATGNCGATTTAACCGGATATCGTGGAATGATTTTTCCGCATCAGTTGTGACGATATGATCTTTATAAAATCGAAACGCAACTTCTTCAGAGCATTGNGCTGAAATAATCATCCCTCTCGGACAAAATCTTGCTTCTCTAATGAAATGCACATTAGACAATAAACTTTCATGATTAATTAAATAATTTAAAATCCAAACACTTTCTCGTTTCTTCAATTGATAATGCGTTAAAAACCAATTAATAAATGATTTCTTATCTTGAATCGATATCGATGTACTCATGTTAGCTTTCCCCCCTGTTCATTAGGAAAGTTGTTAATCCTTTAGCCGGGCTAAATAACTTTCAATCTCAACATCACTTGGATCAATTGATAAGTAACGAGTAAAGATTTGTACGGCTTCTTCTCTCATACCCTCCTCAACTAAAAAGTATCCATATGCTTTAAGAAAGTCACTATCGTCTTTGAAGTCATTGTAGGCATCTTGATAATATTTTAGGGCTAAATCATAAGTCTCTTCTGCTTCATATGCTTTAGCGAGTTCCCATTTATAATATCCATCTTCTTCGCCTTGTTCTATAATATGAGTTAGCAAGTCAATTATTGCTTCAAAATCGTCCTCTTTGCGATAATTTTCAATTAGAAATAATATTCCAGCTTTATAACCCGGATCAATTGAGATCGCTTTTCGAGCTAAACGATAACTCTCATCATTTTGACCGACTTTTCGAGCTAAACTTGCAGCTGTTAGTAATAACTCTTTGTTTAATGGATCGATTTCTAATCCTTTTTGAGTTGCTTGATAGCCTTGGTCAATCAACCCTTCTTCTTGATAGACTTCGGCTAAGTAATTATAAACTGATCCATATTCCGGATCTTGCTTCAATAATTCTTCCCATGTATGAATAGCAATGTCCATCCGATTCGCTTGATAAGCAATGAACCCATATCGGAAGAGTATTTCTGGATCATCAATTTCTACATCTTGATAATAGTCCAACGCTTCTTCAAACTCACCTATCGCAGCTAAAGATTCTGCGATCCGTAAAGTGAGATCGACTTCAGCAATTTGATCATTTTGTTGGTGAATTTTTCGATAATTAAATAATGCATCGTCATATTTACCTAAAGAAAATGCAAGTTCCGCTTGAGCAAAGTCAATTAGGACTTCATTAGGAGCCAATTGCTTTGCTTCAATTAGCTTCTGTTCAGCGACTTCAAATAAGCCTTGTGTTTGGTAGAGGTCAGCTGCAACCATCAGTGAAGCAATATATTCGTCACTTGATTGATCGATTGCTTCCAAATGATTTAGTGCCTGCTCATCATTTTCTAAATCAATATATATTTCAGCTAATACNAGTCTAATATCTGATTCGTCAGGGTAGTCTTCGAGTAGTGACTCTAAAATAGATCNTGCATCATCTAATAAGCCTAATTCAATAAAGAGATCAGCGATTGTAATTAAGTCATTATCACTAGCTTGCCTGACATAATCGCGTAATATACTGACTGCTTTTTTTATTTCATCTTGTTCAATTAACTGGATTGCTTGATCTATTGGATTCATTTAAACAACAACCTTTCAGGGAAACTTTAGAATAGCTTAATCATAACGAAATACTGGGA
>JGI24708J26588_10003046_pt1 | contig 12379 bp, 13 predicted proteins | sample BioPla1DNA2_FD_26588 | JGI IMG/M metagenome (IMG submission 26588) | reverse complement strand
AAAGACTCCAACCAATTGGCTGAAGCCTTAAAAAGCGGAATAAGAATTATTATCTCTACCCTGCAAAAGTTCCCCTTTATCCTCGAAAAGGTGGGCGAATTAGAAAAACGTAAATATGCAGTTATCATAGATGAGGCCCACTCCAGCAGTGCTGGGGAAAATATGGCTTCATTAAGGGAAGTATTGTCTGCGAACACTCTGGAAGAAGCTGCAAAACTTGATGAGGAATTCGAAAACCAGGAATATGACCCTGAGGAAGAAATTCTAAAAACAATAAAGAGAAGGGGAAAACAGCCTAATATCAGTTTTTTCGCCTTTACTGCTACACCCAAAGCAAAGACCCTTGAGATGTTTGGAACTATAGGTGAAGATGGACTGCCCCGCCCCTTTCATTTATATTCTATGAGGCAGGCCATTGAGGAAGAGTTTATAATGGATGTACTACAAAACTATGTTACATATGAAACCTATTTCAAACTGGCAAAGAAGATAGAGGATGATCCTGCCTTTGACAGGGCCAAAGCCACGAAAGCACTTACAAGATATGTTAGCCTGCATCCCCATAATATTGCCCAAAAGACCGAAATCATGGTAGAACACTTCAGGAATTCGACCAGGCATAAAATAGGTGGAAGAGCCAAGGCAATGGTTGTAACCAGTTCCAGGCTCCATGCTGTACGCTATAAACTTGCCTTTGACGAATATATAAAAAAGAAGGGTTACAGGGATATGAAGACTCTGGTAGCCTTTTCAGGAACAGTAAAGGACGGTGCAATAGAATATACCGAAAGTGGCATGAACGAATTTAAGGAGTCAGAACTTCCAGAACGTTTTGCCACTGATGAATATCAAGTACTGTTAGTCGCAGAAAAGTATCAGACAGGCTTTGACCAGCCTCTTTTGCATACCATGTATGTGGATAAAAAGTTATCGGGAGTTAAGGCGGTTCAAACTTTATCAAGGCTTAACAGAACCTGTGCTGGTAAAGAAGATACATTTGTTCTTGATTTTGTAAATAAGGCAGAAGATATTCAGGAAGCCTTTAAACCCTATTATCAGGAAACTATTGTAGAGGAGGTAACAGAACCAAACCTTCTTTATGATATTGAAAGCCAGTTACATGCCTATGGTGTATATTTAAAGGACGAATTGGATAGATTCAATAGTGTTTACTTTAAACCAAAGGATAAAAAAACCACCCAGGACAGGGCAGTATTAAATCACCTGATAGATACAGCTGTCGACAGGTTTAAAAACCTGGATGACCAGCTAAAAGAAGATTTTAATAGTCAGGCGATGAAATATGTAAGGCTTTATTCTTTTATTCTGCAAATAACGCCTTTTGAAGACGTTGAATTACATAAGCTGTATGTATATTTGACATATTTGCTTAGAAAGCTGCCAAAAGAAAAAGGCTCAACTGTTCACCTGGCAGATGAAATTGCCCTGAAGTATTATACCATTAAAAAGACATTTGATGGAAATATATCATTAACTCCTGATGATGAAAATATACCGGTTACACCTGTTAGATTCGCAGGAACAGTAGTAAGAGAGGAACAGGCTGAATACCTTTCTAGCATTATTGAGAGACTTAATGAACGATTTGGTACTGACTTTACGAAAGCAGATCAATTATCGGTAGACCAGATTAAAGAGGATTTTGCTGCAGATGAGGATTTGGTGCAAAAGGCAAAAACAAATACGATTGATGATTTTAAATTTGCCTTTGAAAAGGTATTTATAAATAAAGTGATTGACAGAATGGATCATAACCAGGCATTTTTTACCCGTGTCCTGGATGATGAGCTGTTTAGAAATGCCCTTATGGAGTATATGTTGGTTGAGACATATGAACAATTGAGGGGTATTGCATAAACATTGGTAAAAATGTAGTTTATCTTTATGTGCAATAGCAATGAGGATATTTATTAAGTGTATCCCTCATTGCTTTATTTATGTAAATAGGTGGGAGATTGAAGATAAGTAATATAAGTTTTCACATAGCCTTAATAATCCTGATAATCTGTTCCACCCTTTCCCGGGATAGATCCTTTGTTATCTTGAATAATTCCTGCAGCTCTTTCCGGGTTGTTAACTTATCCAGAGCACGGGCAAAAGCAGAATCAGAGGCCAAAATAGCTTTAATGTTATCAACTGTTATCCTTTCATTTGTCCTGTCCAGGAGATAATCAACGGAAACATCAAAAAAATCCGCTATTCTTATAATCATTTCAGCATCAGGAATCCTCTTGCCGAGTTCATACTGTGATAAGGCCTGACTGGTAACATTCAGTTTTTTAGAAAGCTCGACCTGTGAGAGCCTTTTTTCTTCTCTTAGTGACCGGAGTTTTTTCCCAAAGGACATTATATCTTTCTCCCAAATAAACATTTTGTTTATTTTAATTATAGCACTTTTTCTCAAAAAGTAAAAAAATAAAACAGCATGATTAGTTATATACTAAAATACACTTGAATTAAACTGTATGTTTGTGCTATAATCTGTATATAAATAACAATTAATAAAAATTAAGGGAGGTGCAATGTTTGAATACCCTTAAAATACTCAGGGAAAGAGAAAACCTGACCCAGGTTGAAATAGCAGAAAAACTAAATATTTCGCCTCAGAGATATTACCTATATGAGAAGGGAAAAAGAAGGTTACCAGTAAAGTTAGCAAAAAAATTAGCTGACTATTACGGGGTGACTTTAGAGGAGATTTTTTTTGGAGACTAATCAAACAATGTGTTTAAATTTATATGAGTGAGGGGGGAAGAGGGTGCAGTTAATTAAAGAATTGAAATTCTATATGATGGCCCTGGAATCCATTAAAACATATTGCCTTAATAATGCAATTCAGAGTATCGATGACAGGGGTGCTCTTATTTTTATGGGCCAATATGTATCATATGCAGCCTGTCAGTCGGTATTATCCGAGTTAATCACAAAGCATGAGAAATTGGTATCGTGAGCGGGAATGGAGGAAGGGCGGGGGATGAAGAAAACATGGCCTATCAGGGTCTTAAAGCCCTATTGGCCATGTTTTTTTGGGAATGAGTAAAAGAACATGTTGTTATGGCAATCACGGTATTATAATGATGATGTGCAATGGGGACATCTTGTAGCATCAATGTGTATTTTGCTAAAACAATATGTGCATTTTTTTGTTGTTACAGGGGCAGGTTCTTCTTTTTTCCTTGTAAAACGGTTGACCTGTCTGACTACTAAGAAGATGGAGAAAGATATAATTAGAAAATCGATAATACTGTTGATAAATAAGCCGTAATTTAGTGTGGGTATACCGAGTTCTTTAGCCTCTTCAAGGGTATTGAAAGTTCCCTCACCAAAAGCAATAAACAGATTTGAAAAATCCACTTTTCCCACCAGTAATCCTACCAGGGGCATAATAATGTCATTAACAAGGGATGTAACTATTTTTCCAAAGGCACCTCCGATTACGACACCGATGGCTAAATCAAGGACATTACCTTTCATGGCAAATTCTTTGAATTCTTTAAACATAATAACTCCTCCCATATATTGTATGAATAAAAGTGACATAAAGAGATATTTGTTAACTATTATCTTATCTGTATATTGAAGTGTAGTCAATTTTAATACCTATTTTCTTTTTAGAGGTACTTGATTATAAATTTCATAAATCCAGCTATATAGCCTTAACTGAATTTAAGAAAAGATTATAGGAGGAGATAAAATTTATCTTTTAAATAAGGTAAAAACAGAAAATAGATGATTATATTTAAGGAAAATGGCTTTTATTTGGGAATACAATAATAAGAACTCATTATTGTATTCCTTTTTTCTCTACATATTCCATCAATTCTTCCCTATTATTAGCCATTGATATTGCCTTAAGATAAAATTTTAATTCTTCGATATCTTTTTCTTTTTCCAGGAAATCCTTTAATTCATCATCATGTAGGCCTTTCTCTGTCATCACTTCAATGATTACTTCTGCCAGAACATCACACACCTGGTTATTCACTTTTCTCCTGTACCTTTTTAACATAGCTGATATAGCTGCACTGGACATCTTTTATTTATCTCCTTTCTATGTTCTTTGTCAGTCTTGCTCCCTTTGTTTCTTAAAACTCAACGTGGAGATTACCACATTCTCAGCCTGCATGTGTCTGTTTATAAACAGATTTAATGCAAGCAATATTATAATTGCGATAGCATATATGATTATATAATTTCTTATCATTTGCCCCATATCAGTGTTTCCCTTCATACCTGCCATGCTCCCCACATTGACAAAGCCCAGGAACATGACTGCCAGGGAGGACAGGCGGACATCATCGGATAATAACTGGAANCCNCCNGCCAGTANTACTACNCCAAATACCAATATGGGATTTAAAATAAAGCCCTGTAGCCAGGAGAAGAGAGTCACCTGGCCATACATGGCGAAGGAACTAAGGAAATAAATTTTCATGAGAAGATATATAATCAGGGTCAGAGGTATACAGATGGCAATGGCCACAGTGATGACTGCCAGGGCCTTGGAGAACCAGATTCTCCTGGCTGAATAGCCGATTGATAGTTTTGCCTCCACTTCTCCCGAGTCTTTTCCCCCGTAAAATAACTTTGGGAAGACAGACCAGGCTGTGAAGATAAGCATGGTCAGTGTGAAACGGGATAGGAGGAGGTTCTCAATCCTTTTAAGCAGCTCTCCCTTCATTTCTGCAGGTATCTCGGCTATAGGTATCTCCCCGAAGACATAGGAGGAGATACCGTAAAAGGGAAAACCTATTGCCAGCAGAAGTATGATGACAAGAAAGGCAAAATACTTCTTATCATGGGCTATCTTTAGTTCCTGTTTATATAATTTCCCAAATGTCATTTTCCTCTCTCCCCACTATATCAAAATAAATGTTTTCCAGACTGGCCTTTTCCAGACTCATACTGCTTATATCTATATCACTCTTGATTAATAGCTTATATAGTTCCATTAGTTTTTCTTCCTGTTCAGCATTTATGATTAAGCACCCATTATCTGTATAATAATCTGTTACTCCATACTGGTCTTTATTATTTTCTATGAGCCCTACTGCCTTTTCCAGCTGCCTGCTTATTCTGAGCCTGAGTGCAACACCGCTTTCTCTAAAAATATCCTCTTTCTTGCCAGCTAATTTTACTTCCCCTTTATCTATGATGATCAAACTATCACAGATTTCTTCTACCTCGTGGAGATTATGTGAACTCATGATTACTGTCACCTTTTCCCTTTCAGCCAGTTCCTTAATAAGTGATCGGATCTCATACTGCACTTTCGGGTCAAGGCCGGAGGTGACCTCATCCAGTATCAGTATCCTGGGTTTATGTAATAAGCTGCGCATGATGGCCACCTTTTGCTTCATTCCCTTTGAATAAGATTCATATTGGTCATCGAGACGTTTCTCCAGGTCAAAAAAAGCGGCCATTTTATCTATCCTGCTATCTATTTCTGTCATATCAACACCATATAGTCCGGCATATATTTTCAGGTTCTGTCTGGCGGAAAGTTTGGTATAAAAGCCGGGTTTATCAAGGACGAACCCTATTTCCCGGTTTATCCTCCGTTTTTCTCCTGTCATGTTTTTTCCGGATATCATTACTTTACCCCTGTCTGCCTTTAAGAGCCCCAGTAATACCCTGATGGTGGTGGTTTTACCGGCACCGTTAGGGCCCAGAAGGCCGAATATCTCACCTTCATTTATGGCGAAACTGACATTATTTAAAATTTTTCTCCCCTTGATGTATTTATCAACATCGATGAATTCAATTATTATATTTTCCACTGGCTTTTTCCCCTCTCTCCCTGGCGGGATTAATGACAGCCCAATTTATGTAAATATTTAATATATTTGTATTATAATACATAATTCCCAAAAAGGTCAATTCACTGAATTATAACCTGTTAATGCATAATTCGGAATATTCCTGCGGAAAATATACTTACAGCAAAAAATGGAGGTGTTTCTTTGGCTGGATATTCTTTACTATACCTGGCTGTAGCTGCCCTGGCAGGTTTGACCATGGCCCTGCAGGGTTCCATGAACTCCATGTTGGGCAAGAAGATAGGTGTTTTTGAATCTTCCCTGATTGCCCATCTGTCAGCGGCCCTTATATTTTTTATTTTAATCTTATTAAATATCAGGAAAGGGAATATGGAGGCCTGGAGGGAGGTGCCCTGGTATCTGTATCTTGGCGGCCTGTTGGGGGTAATCATTACCTATACAGTCATTGTCAGTATCCCGGAGCTGGGCATGGCAGTGGCCACTACAGCCATTGTTACAGCCCAGGTTTCTACAGCCTGCCTGCTGGATCACCTGGGTNCCTTTGGCCTGGAGAAGGTCCCTTTCAACTGGCTCAAACTCGTCGGAGTAATATTTCTGGCTATAGGTGTCAGATTGATGCTGGTCAAGTGAATCTTTTAAACGGGGGTATGGATATGGAATTGGTGAATTTCAGGGAAAAGTTAGTTCTTTTTCTTGCTGACTTAAATAAATATTTTAGTAAATCCTTAATAAAGTTCAGGAACAGGATGCAGCTCTTCCTGGAAGAGAAGGAATTTATCAGGAAGGCTGATCCGGATCTGGAGGAGAACCTTAGGGAGGCCTATCGGGAATGGAAGAACGCCCTGGAATATTTCGATAATGCCACAGAGCCGGAATTGATTGACCATGCTTCTTATTTGATCGGTGCAGCAGAGAGGAAATACATGTATCTCCTCCGGATATACAAGGAGAGCAGGCCGGAAAAGATAACGAATTAATTTTATTGTAAAAAGATTTATGAAAATAGGAATAATGTAGCAAAACAGAGAAAAATGTAGGAAACCAGAGTAACAGAAATAAAAATGAAAATAATCCTGTAAATTTAAATATTGAATATTTTCAAAAAATATGCTACAATCTATGCAAACGATTGCACAAAATGGAAAGGGTGGTTAGAATGGAAAGGCAAAGAAGAAAAATGTTGGTGTTGTCCTTGTTGCTGGTTTTTATCCTGTCTTTTTCCATGATAGCAAGTGCTGTAGTAGTGGATGTCTTTCAGTTTAAGGTAGAGACCAAGGATGTTCTGGAGAAAGCAGCCAGATTGTACATGGAAGAGAATCCTGGAGTGGAAGTCAGGATTCAGACAGTTGGCGGTGGTGATGACTATGGTGCTGCCTTGAGGGCCAGATTTGCCTCCGGTAACGAACCTGTAATCTTTAACGTTGGCGGTCCCCAGGACGTAGAAGACTGGTTGGCTTATCTGGAAGATTTATCTGATCAGCCCTGGGTGGCCCTGGCCTATCAGGGTGTCCTGGATGGGGTAACAGTAGATGGTAAGGTATATGGCTTGCCATTTAACCAGGAAGGTTACGGCTTTATCTATAATAAGCGTATTTTTGAAAAGGCCGGTATTGATGCTGATAAAATCAGGACCTTTGATGACCTGGTCGAGGCCCTGGATATTCTGGAAGCAAAGAAAGATGAGCTGGGATTAAGGGCTCCTCTGGCTTTTGCACCAAAAGAAAAATGGATTACCGGTTTACATCTTTCCAATGTTGCTTTCAGCCAGGAGTTCGGTGATGTTCTAACTGCTTATGCTGCTAAAGAAGTAGAATTTAAATATGGGGAGCAGTTAAAGATGCTCGTTGATTTGCAGACAAAATATGCCTATAAACCTGGCGGACTGGCAGCTACATTAAATGCCCTTGACTATGCAACACAGGTTGAAGGTTTATTCTCACTGGAGAGAGTTGCCGTTGTCCAGCAGGGTAACTGGGTTTTCAATAGTATAGCCTCCATGGATGAGGAACTGGCAGCCAATATTGGTATTTTACCCATTCCTTTAAAGGGAGTAATCGAGGATAGTATCCCGGTAGGTATTCCAATGTACTGGGCTGTAAATAAAAACAGGCCTGAAGCCGAGAAGGAGGCAGCCAAGGATTTCCTGAACTGGCTGTATACATCTCCAACAGGTAAAGAACTGATCATCAATGAATTCAAGTTTATCCCTGCCATAAGCGGTTATGACGGCCTGAAACCTTCTGATCCATTGGGCCAGGATGTACTCAGATATTCTGAAGAGGGCAGGACAATGAGCTGGGTATTCATGGGCTATCCTTCCGGCTGGGGAGAGCAGGTACTTGGTGCCAATATCCAGGCCTATCTGGCCGGTAACATGACCTGGGACGAATTGGTAGAAGCCTGTAAGCAGGAATGGGCAGAAGCCAGAAAGTAAACTGCTGGTTTGAAGTAAATTATTGAATAGGTAAGCCAGGAAAAGAACAGATGAGAGTCATTGCCCTGCAATGGCTCTCATAATATAAGTTCGAGGAGGAGCCGTAATGAAAAGAAGCAGATTGTCATTCTGGTGTTTTGTGGCACCGAGTCTTTTGGCCTTTATAATCGTAGTAATCATACCCCTGTTTTTCGGCATCTATTATTCCTTTACGGACTGGAATGGTATCAATGCTGATGTTAATTTTACTGGCTTAAGGAATTATCAAAAAATCTTTACCGATAACCATTTTAGGGGTTCATTTTTCTTTACCTTAAAATTTACAATCGTATCTGTACTTATTATTAATTTATTGGGGTTTGCATTGGCATTGCTTGTCACAAGGGGATTGAAGTTAAGTAATGTTTTCAGAACTATTTTTTTCATGCCTAATCTAATTGGTGGAATCATACTGGGTTTTATATGGCAGTTCATTTTTATCAGTGTTTTCGGAGCTATAGGAGAATATACAGGCTGGAACAGCCTGATGGGCTGGCTGGCCACCACTGAGACCTCCTTTTGGGGTCTGGTTATACTGATGGCCTGGCAGCTTTCCGGTTATGTGATGGTCATATATGTTGCCGCTATTCAGGGGATTCCGGGTGAACTGGTGGAAGCCGCCCAGATAGATGGTGCTAACAGTTGGCAGAGAATCAGGCATATCGTATTACCGCTTGTGAGGCCGGCTTTTACTGTCAGCCTGTTTTTGACCCTGTCCAATTCCTTTAAACTCTATGACCAGAACCTGTCCCTGACTGCCGGAGGGCCTGCCCGGACTACAGAGATGCTGGCCATGAATATATATAATACGGCTTTTTCCTTTAACAGGATGGGAGAGGCCCAGGCCAAGGCTGTCATATTTTTAATCATAGTTGGTATATTTACACTTACACAGGTCTATGTGTCTAAAAAGGGCGAGGTGGAAATGTGATGCAAAAAGGCAGGAGACTTTTCTTAACTGTTGTCGGGATTGTGGCTTCCTTAGTTTATTTATTCCCTTTCTATATCATGTTGACTAACTCTTTTAAGACAAAGAGGGAGCTTTTTTTAGATACATTGGGCTTTCCGGAAAAAATTAATCTGGAGAACTATATATTGGCCTGGGAGAGGCTGGATTTCCCCAGAGCCTTCATGAATTCTTTGCTCATTACTGTCGGCAGTATAATTGTGATATTGATTTTTTCTGCCATGGCAGGCTGGAAACTGGAGAGGACCAAGACTAAAACAAGTACCTTTATATTGTTTTTCTTTATTTCAGCCATGCTGGTGCCCTTTCAATCAGTGATGCTGCCCCTGATCCGTTTGATGGGGAAATTGAAGCTGTTGAATATGCCTGGACTTATTTTCATGTATCTGGGCTTTGGAACCAGTATGTCTATTTTCCTTTATCATGGTTTCATGAAAAGTGTACCCAAATCACTGGATGAAGCGGCCATAATCGATGGTTGTAATGACTGGCAATTGTTCTGGCATATTATTTTCCCCATCATGAAACCAATCTCAGTCACAGTAGCCATCCTGAATGCCACCTGGATCTGGAATGACTATCTATTACCCTCATTGGTTATCAACCGGGAGGCAACACTTACTATACCACTGAAGGTGTTTTTCTTCTTTGGTGAATATACNAAACAATGGAANCTGGCNATGGCNGGCCTTACACTGGCTATAATCCCGGTGGTTGTTTTCTACTTTATCTCCCAGAAACATATCATCAAGAGCTTTGTTGAAGGCAGTATTAAGGGTTAGTTCTTGAAGTATACTTGCCAGGTTAAGCTGGAAGAGGAGATGATTTTATGAGGTTACCTGGGAAATTTGCGGGGTCATCTAAGGTAAGAAGGAAGAAGAAGTTCAGGTTGAATTTTACCAGGGCAAAGGTAAAGAATATACTGATATTTTCCTTTTTGATGCTGAGTATCCTACCTCTGGGTATTGTGGGATATCTTACATATCAGGATTCCAGAAATGCCCTGGAGGAAAAGGTGGGTTTTTACTCACAGCAGATTGCCGGCCAGATAGTGGAAAAGATAGACAGCAAGATAGATGAGCTGGAGAATACATCGATGCTGGTTTTTGGCGATACCAAAATGAATGAATTGATAGGCATTAATGAATTTGAGGATTTTTTTGAAGAATTACAGACCAATAATCAGGTTACTGAGTTTATAAAGAATATTGTTATCCTGAATAATGATATAAAAAGCATCTCAATCTTGAAGGAAAACGGGAAATACTACCATGCCTATACTACAGATAAGGAAATAAATAACAACCTGGGCGAAGATTTCTTCAGCAGCAGCCTTTATGAGAGAGTGAAGAGTGCCTCCGGGCGCCCGTCTGGGTAAGTAATTACAGAGGGCAGGATGATAATATATACCTGTTCAGGCAGCTGATAAACTTAAGAAATGGCCGGGAAATTGGCATATTAGTATTTAATATTAAAATAGATGCTTTCCATGATATAGTAACAGGTACTGACTTTGGTGAAGGTGCCCGGATAACTTTATTGAATGAAGATAAAACAATTATTACAGGCCTGGATAATGAACTTCGGGGGAGCCTTTATGATGGTTTCGTGGATATGGAAATAGATAGTGCTTATATGAAGGTAGATAATACATTGACGGTTTATGCTACCACTAAATATGGCTGGAAATTGATTGCTGCCATCCCTGTCGAATCTATTCTGGGTGATGTATATGCCATCGGACGCAGGACAGGGTTCCTGGTTCTGGGCTGTACTTTGGCTGCTGTATTCATGGGTATCATTATTTCCCTGGGCATATCCAATCCTTTGCGGAAAATCATGGAGCTCATGAGTATGGTGGAAAAAGGGGATTTGACCGTTAATTCTGATCTAAAGGGTAAAAATGAACTGGCCAGCCTGTCTGCCAGCTTTAATAACATGACAAATAATATAAGGGAGTTAATCAATAATGCCCGCCAGGTCAGTGATACGGTCCTGGCAGAAACTGATGTAATAAATGATGTCTCCAGACAATCACATCTTATAGCCCATCAGGTTTCTGAATCCATAGAGACCATAGCCCTTGGTGCACAGAAACAGGCAGAAGATGCCCACAGGAGTTCAGAGGTAATGGAATTACTGGCCGAGAGGATAGGCAGTGTAGAAGAAAATGTAAGTGCTGTACTTGAAATAGCCGGTGAGGTAAAGATTATCAGTAAAGGGGCCGGGGATACAGTCAATATCCTGAATGAAAAGAGTAATATTACAGCCAGGATGTTCAATAAAATCAAGGAAGATATAATCTTATTGAATGATAAAGCACTGGAGATCAGGAAGATTATTGACTTAATCAATGGAATCAGTGAACAGACCAGCCTCCTGTCCCTGAATGCTTCCATTGAGGCTGCCCGGGCCGGAGCGGCAGGAAAGGGTTTTGCTGTGGTAGCCGAAGAGATAAAACACCTGGCCGAACAAACCGGCGGTTCTACTAAAATTGTAGGTAATATAATCGAAGAGATATTGAAACAATCACAGAATACCGTTGAAGAGGTGGAAAAGGCCAACTCTATATTTGAGGAGCAAAACCATTCTGTTCATGAAACAGAAGAGGCCTTCAGGACCATCATCAATGCACTGGAAAGGATTACTGAAGAAGTCAACCGGGTGAGTGAGTCAACCAAAGAGATCAATGAATATAAGATAAAAGCTGTAGATGAAATAATCAATATAGCCTCTATAGCCCAGGAGTCTGCTGCATCTACAGAGGAGGTAACTGCTGCCAGTGAAGAACAGGTATCCTTTGCAGTCCGCCTGGCCGAATTGGCCGGTAAGCTACAGGAGACTGTTGACCAGTTAATAAGTCAACTAAATGAATTTAAAATATATGAAGGTGTATAAAGAACCGGTTGGAAATAAAACAAAGAAAGGGGTGATAATTGCATAACAATATAAAAAATTAAGACAATTATGAAAAACATCTTGACAGGGGTAATTGGTGGATATTATAATATAAGCGGAATTATGCAAACGTTTGCCCAATTCTTCCCCCAGTCAATAATTTAATATAAAAATATAAATTTAAGATTAAATAAGGAGGAATTAAAAATGAAAAATTATTTAAAGGTTGTTCTGGTGGCT
>JGI24708J26588_10003044_pt1 | contig 12391 bp, 8 predicted proteins | sample BioPla1DNA2_FD_26588 | JGI IMG/M metagenome (IMG submission 26588) | reverse complement strand
GTGTGTGCTTTCAAATGTTTGGAAAAGTACGTGAATGTCAACTCCTTTTGCTTCAATCTGTTTGTCGAAATGTGAAAGCCCGAAGTCGATTATGTAAATTTTTCCGGAATTTTCGCTTTCACTTTTATTTTTGTTTTCATTATTGTTTTTGTTTTGTTCTGTCCAAATCATGTTCGATGTCGTCAAATCGCCGTGTACGATGTCGTTTTTATGCATTTTCCCGATAATTTTTCCTAACATTTCTGCTTTTTTGGAATCGATTACGTATTTTAACGGAATTCCGTCTATGTATTCCATTTTTATTGTAAAATCGTATATGTCGTATATTATTGGTGTTGAAATTCCGACTTTTCTTGCTGCAGAAATCATCGATGCTTCCGTTTTCGTTCTTTCTTTTCTTAATTTTTCGTCAATTTCAGGAAGTCTGTAATTTTTAGAAATTCTTTCCTTTAAAACATATTTTCTTTCAATGAATTTATGGCGCTGATTATGGCGCTGATTAATTTTTTCCGTTCCGATTGAAACGATTGCTTCGGCGCCACTTCTCATTTTATGAATTTCTTTTTCGATATCTTCTTTTTCTTCATTTTTCCATGTAACTTTTACCATGTCAGGTCTGAAGTCGGCTCTAACTTTCGATTCTTCAATAGAAATTGTGTCTTTTGCCAAATACATCAAAAGTCCGGTGTAAGCAATCATTGCGCCGTTGTCGCCCATAAATCTCTTTTCGGGAACGTAAAATTTTGCGCCTCTGCTTTCACACATGATTTCAAGCATTTCACGAAGTCGTGTGTTTGCACCGACTCCGCCGGCTAACAAAACTTCGTTTTTTCCTGTGTGCGCAAGTGCTCTTTCGGTTACTTCGACCGCCATTGCAAATGAGGTTTCTTGAAGAGAATAACAAACATCGGAAAGCCTTTCTTCATCGATTTCCCGCTCGTTTTTGTTTTTTGTTTCATTTTTGTCATTTGTTTCATTTTTTTCTTTTATTTCGTTTTTATCTTTTGTTTCGTTTTTGTCATTTTGTTCAAAAAGTGCTCTTGTTGCTGCTGTTGAAAGTCCTGAAAAGAAGAAATCCATTCCTTTTACCGTGTACGGAAGTTCGATAAAGTTTTTTGCGGATTTTGCGAGTTTTTCGATTTTGGGACCTCCGGGGTGTGACAAATTTGCGGAACGCGCAAATTTGTCAAGTGCGTTTCCAAGGCCTATGTCAAGCGTTTCTCCGAAAACTCTGTACTTTTTATCTTTGTATCCTAATACTTGTGTATTTGCTCCGCTTGCATACAAAACGATTGGGTCTTTTGCAGGCGTTTTCCAAATTCCCACTTCAACATGAGCAACGCAGTGATTTACACCGATTAACGGTTTTTTTAAAACTAAAGAAAGCATTCTGGCAGCAGTTGCAACAATTCTTAGACAAGGACCAAGACCCGGCCCTTGAGAAAATGCGATTCCGTCAATTTCTTCTTTTGGAATTCCGAGTTCGTCCATTTTCGAAAAAACGCGCTCAATTACTTCCGCCGCATAAGTTGCATGGTGTTGTCCTGCTTCCCGAGGATGAATTCCGCCGGTTTTCGGAGAATATGTCTCGGTAACTTCCAATATTACGTCGTCCGGATTTACTAACGCAACACTCAAATTCCAGGCAGTCCCTTCAATTCCGAGAATAATCGGCTTTTTAATCAATTTAATTCCCTTCTTTGTTTTTACGATTCAAAAATTTCTTCCGACCTTTTCATAATGTACGGAATATCGATTTCTTGCGGGCATTTGTCAAGGCAGTGTCCGCAATCGATGCAATTTGAACCAGCGATATTTTTTTTAATTTCTCTTTTGTAGCTCCAAAGAACTCCTGCAACGAGTCCGTACAAATCGAATTCTTCGACAAATTTTATATTTTTCGGAATGTCTACTCCGGCTGCACACGGCATGCAATATTTGCAATCGGTACACCCAATCATATTTTTATTATCATATATTTTTTGAATTTCTTTCATAATTTTTATTTCTTCTAAATTCAATTTTTTATCTTCTTTTGCAATTTTCACATTTTCAAAAACATGTTCGGGTTCACTCATTCCGCTCAAAAGCATTGTAACTTTCGGATTGTCCCACAAAAACCTCAAACCCCATTCGGTCGGACTTCTTTTGTTTTCTGATTTTTCCATCAAATCTCGAATTTCAGGGAAAGGTTCCCCTGAAAGTCTTCCGCCTTTTAGCGGTTCCATTATGAAAACCGGAATTTCTTTACTGTGTGCATAATTCAATCCGGCTTCGCCTGCTTGATATTTCGTATCAACGTAATTGTATTGAATTTGACAAAAATCCCAATCAAAAGAATCGATAACTTCTTTGAACAGTTCAAAATCGTCATGAAACGAAAAACCGATGTAATTTATTTTTCCCTCTTTTTTTAATTCTTTCAGAAAAGAAATAAGATCGTAATCGAGAACAGTTTTCCAACTGCTTCTTTTAACATCGTGAAGTAAATAAAAATCGATGTAATCGGTTTTCAGCTTTTTTAATTGAGTATTGAAAATCTTAAGAGCGTCGTCTTTCGATTCTATTAAATAAATCGGGAGTTTCGTTGCGATAAATATGTTTTCTCTAAAACTCTCCGGAGTTTTTTCAGGCAAATTTTCAGGAAATCCGTATTTTCCCGAAATAAAATTTCCTATAAAAATTTCACTAAAACCCCCAAAATCGTATTTTTCATCGCCGCTGTGATAAAAATATGCGGTATCAATATAATTTACACCGTTTTCAATCGCATAAATAAGCATCTTTGATGCCTTTTCTTCATCAATTTCAAAATTTGAGCCCTTAATCGGAAGTCTCATCGACCCGAAACCCAAAATTGAAATTTCATCTCCCTTATTCCCGATTTTTCTGTAATGCATTTTATTCAACTCGATAACCGCTAATTATTTTATAAAATAAAAAAGTAAATCAAAAAAAATTCACAGAATATAGCACAATAAGAAAACAAATTAAAATTAACCATTCAAATAAAAACGGCAATTGCGGCGTATCCTACAACGGCTTCAAAATCTCCTGAAACTTCACCGCTGTTTGTGTATTTTATAAGTTTTCCGGATGCATTTTCATTTAACCGTTTTGCAGTTTCAATTAGAATTGCAATCGGTCCGAATCCGCATGCAGACGCATTTAGTCTTTCTACAGTTTCGTAGAGTCTGTTCGTATTTGTTTTTAATACGTTTTCTATAATTTCAAAATCGATTTTCTTTGCTTTTTCGGCTGTGACGTAATGAGACAAATCGCTTGAAGCAATTATTTTTATCGTTTTGTTATTTTCTTCCTTTTCTTTTATTACGATATCTGCAATAATTTTCCCCAAGTCTTTTGCAACATCGATTTTTTGAGTTCCCATACAAATCGGAAATATTTTAAAATCATTTTTAAATTTGTATTGCAAAAAAGGAATTTGAACTTCAAGAGAATGCTCAAACAAATGAGCCGACTCGTCAGGTTTTGCAATCGTATTTTCAAAATATTTAAACAAAGACAAATCACAATTTACGGTTCCAAGCGGCGTATTCCATGCGGAATACGAAATTGAAACCGGAGTTCCGTATCCCGTATGATTCGGTCCGATCAAAATGTAGGTATCGGCAGGCGAAAGCGCATTTATTGCGGATGCGGCAGTTTCTCCCGAATATATAAAACCCGCATGAGGTGACACAACACCTAATGAGTCCGATTTATCAAAATCTCCGCATTCTCTTTCATTCTCTTCCGCTTTCAAAAACGCCATTTTAAGCCAATTCTTAAGCTTTCCTTCATCATCGCTATAAAACTTACCCGAAACAACAGGAGCTCTGATGTTTTTTATATCGAAATCCGACTCGAACCCGGCTTTTTTCATAAGTTTTCTCCTAATATTTTTTTTAATTTTATTTTGTTTTTTCTTTTTGTTTTTTTTGATTTTTCCTTATTTTTTGATTTTATTTTTTTGTTTTTTTTTGATTTTTCTTTTTAATTCTTATTATTTTTTCTTTTTAATTTTTATTCAATTTTTTTTGTCCAATTGTATTCATCTTTGATTTTACCGGATTGGATTCCTGTTATCGTATCGTATACCAATTGTGAAATCGGTCCGATTTCACCTTTATTTATAATAATCTTTTTTCCGTTCCAGTTGAGTTCTCCAATCGGTGAAATAACAGCCGCCGTTCCTGTTCCGAACGCTTCTTTCAGTTCATTTTTCTCCCATGCGTCATAGACTTCCTTAATTCCCAATCTTCTTTCAACGACATTATAGCCCTTGTTTTTTAAAAGTTCTATCGTTGAATTTCGAGTGATTCCGGCCAAAATGCTTCCGTTCAATTCCGGTGTTACTACCTCGTCTCCTATTACGAAAAATACGTTCATCGTTCCGACTTCTTCTATATATTTCTTTTCCACACCGTCAAGCCACAAAACTTGTGTATATCCCTTTTCCTCCGCATCCATTTGTGCCTTAATACTTGCGGCATAATTTCCCGGAGTCTTCGCATAACCCATTCCGCCCGGCGTTGCTCTTACATAATTACTTTCAACGTAAATTTTTACCGGATCGATTCCTTCAGGATAATATGCACCGACAGGCGATAAAATTATTATAAATTTGTATGTATGTGACGGATGAACACCAAGTTTGTTATCGGTTGCAATAATAAACGGTCTAATATAAAGTGAAGTTCCCGGAGCGGTCGGGACCCAATCTTTATCTGTCTTTACAATTTCCATAATGCACTTAACAGCAAAATCAACATCTACCGGCGGAATGCAAAGCCTTTCGTTTGATATATTTACTCTTTCCATATTCTTTTCGGGTCTGAATAATAAAATATCACCGTCTACCGATTTATAAGCCTTCATTCCTTCAAAAATTCCCTGACCATAGTGCAAAATCATACAAGCCGGATCCATAGAAAGCGGACCGTAAGGCACAATTCTCGGATCATGCCACCCTTTTCCTTGCGTGTAATCCATAATAAACATATGGTCCGTAAAATGTACTCCGAAACCTAAATTATTTTCATCAGGTTTCGCTTTGGGATTTTTTGTTTTTTCAATACGTATGTCCATAAATTTCATTTCCTCAATTTAATAGATTATATAAATAAATTATATAAATATTTTATGAATACTTTCAAATAATAAAAGTGTTTTGTATGCGTTTTTCTTTCAGGATTTTCCCATCCTTTGTCTTTTTGCTCTGTTTGCAATTTTTGCGGCGTATGCGCCGGCGACAAATCCTGCATCGATGTTTACAACAGTTATAACCGAACACGATTGAATCATAGAATAAAATGCGGCTTTTCCGTTTGAGCCGATTCCGTATCCGGTAGAAACCGGAAGACCGATTACGGGCGCGTCCAATATCCCTGCAACTACAGTCGGAAGTGTTCCTTCACGGCCGGCCGCAACGACTATTGCGTCCGGGTCAAACGAATTCAATTTATCAAGTTCAATTAAAAGTCTTTGATACCCTGCAACTCCGACATCGTACAATTCATAAGTTTTGCAGCCGGTTTCGCGTGCAGTCATAGCAGCTTCTTCGGCAACGGGAATATCTGCAGTTCCTGCAGTAATTATTGCAACTCTTCCCGAAATTTCTGAAAAATCCGAAAAATCCGAAAATTCTTCGTTTTCATCGTTTTTTTTGCTTTCATCGTTTAATTTCGATTCGAACGATTCGTTCGAATCGAAATTCGGACCAACAACGAGAGTTTTGTTATACCTTCCCGAATCAATAATTCTCAAATCCTTTTCTTCTTTTATCGATTCATATTGTTTTTCTGAAACTCTTGTAACCAAAACTCTGTCTTTACTCTTTGTAAACTGCTTTAAAATATTTATTAAATCATCATCGCTTTTCCCTTCCGCCAAAACCGCTTCCAAAACTCCTGTTCTTTTGCATCTGAAAGTATCGATTTTTGCAATGTCGGATACCGATAAAAATCCGAGCGACCTTATATGCATTTCCGCTTCTTCTTTTTCCATTTTACCGTCTTTATACATTTGAAGAATTTTTTCAATCGTAAAAGTCATAACAATTCCCATTTTCAGTTTTTCATTTTCAGTTTTTTGGCTTTTCGTTTTATTCTTTTCATTTAAGGTTTTAGTGTCGGTGGCCTAATTTTGTTTTTTCGTTTTATTCTTTTTAGGAAAAGCCGTATCAGGCTTTTCCTTTTTAGTTGATATGCCCGGCACCCATTTTTCTGTTTAGCACGGCACATTTCAAAAATATTTTATCGTGCCGTTTTTTTTAATATTTATGAAAATTTGTAACTAGTTTTATTCTTTTTAAGATTTTAACTGCAGTTTCGTTTCATTCTTCGTTTTCGATTAAAGTTTTAGAAATAATCCATTCGTCTTTCGGTTCACGTTTCGTTCCGACAACTATTCTTTTTGTAAATCCCAAATCTTCTTCAATTCCTGATACTTCAATCACTTCATTTTTTAAAGCCTGCCCCGCATACGAATGAGTGTAAGATAAAACCTCCGAATAAATTTCATGATCAATTTTATACAAAGCCGGACTGTCGTACGAATACGAATCATCGGTAACAAAAGCGTCTATCGCTACTCTTTTTTTGTCCCTTCCTCTTAAAATCGGCACCGCATTTTTTTCATCTCTAACGAACAAAACGTCAAAATATATTCCGTCAACGCATCCCCTGTTGTACTTCCTTTTTTCGTGTTTTAAAAATGTGTCAAATGAAAGCGGAGAATTTCTTTTTTCATAAACCTTTTTCCACAGATCTAAATCAAGAGGCTTTATATCGCAATCGCAATTTGAACTGAAATTCGTTTGTTTTTTTGAAATCGATTCAATCGCTTTTTGTGCAACCGGCCAATACTTTTCATAAACTACAAAATCAATATCGGAACCTTCACTTTCAAGTCCCGGAAGAATCGATCCCGAAACTCCCATATATTCGTAAGGAATTCCTCTTTCATAAAAAAAATCAATAATTTTGTTCAAAGTGGAATTCTTACCCGATTTTATAGACTTTAAAATTGCATCGTTCGGCTTCAAAACTTTAAGAATTTCATCATCGGGAACTAAAATAACGTCTTTTACCCAATCAGGATGATGTTTTCTCATAAACTCGTACGATTCGTCAAATCCGAGTTTTCTGTATTTTTTCCCGTTAAATTTTGAAACGTTTAAATCCGCATCAAAAACGGTATCGTAACCCGTATTTGAATTCGAATCGTCATCATATCTCAATCTCATAACCCTGTTTCCGTTTTCGTCCGGAACATATCTTAAAATCGCTCTTACTTCCGATTTCGGATGAAAGTAATCGCAAACAGCGAATATGTATCCCGATTTCGTAATTAAAAAATCGCGAATAACAGGTTTTTTATTCAGCCTCATCAAAACCTCTTCAACTATTTTTTTATTTTTTGTTTTTTATTTTTTGTTTTTTATTTTTTGTTTTTTATTTTTTTGTTTTTTTATTTTTTTGTTTTTTATACGATGAGATGTCTTTTTTCGATTTCTCCTCTCAAATTCTTTTTCATCGTGTGCTTTGCACATCTCAAATTTCCGCAATTTCCTAAAACCCACATCAATTTAACGAGAGCCGTTTCAGAAGTCATATCTTCAACACCTACTACTCCTGCCTCGCTTAATTTTCTTCCCGTTTCATAGACAACCTGATTTGTTTTTCCGTAAATCGTCTGAGTCGTAATCACAACGAGCACATTTTTATCGCACGCTCTTTTCAAATGTGAAATCCAATCGTCAGAAACGTGTCCCATTCCGACTCCTTCAATTACAAGGCCGTAATAACCCTCATCTACATAAAAATCAATAATTTTCGGATCGCTTCCCGGGAAAAATTTAATTAAAGCACACTTTTCCACAAAATCGGGTTTGAGCTTCAACTCAATTTCTCCTCTTTTTACATAATCCGACAAAATTCTAATTTCGTCTTTTTTATATTCAACTTCCCCAATCGGCTTTGCGTTAATCGATTTAAAAGCATCTCTTCTCGAAGAATGCATTTTTCTTACTTTTGTTGCTCTGTGAATTTCACAATAGTCATCAGAAACAGTCCCGTGCATTACAACAACAGATTCCGCAATGTCGCTCGTTGCAACTTTTACTGAACAAATCAAATTCATGTGATTGTCCGACCCCGGTCTGTCTGCATTTTTTTGAGATCCTGTAAATACTATCGGAACGCTCGTTTTCACCATAAAAGAAATGGCCGAGGCGACATATGACAAAGTGTCCGTTCCGCAAGTTACAATTATTCCGTCAGCACCCGATTTAATTTCTTCGTAAATTATTTTTGCAAGATTAATCCAATGTTTCGGCTTCATGTTTTCCGAAAGAATATTGTCAACTTGTCTCGTATTTATATTCGCATAATTTTTAAGTTCCGGAATATCGGCAAGCATCTCATCAGCAGTCACAGCCGGACTTGCCGTATACGTTTTCTCATCATACGTACACGCAATCGTTCCCCCGACTGCCAAAATCGATACGTTCTTTTTTTCCCATTCTCTTTTCTCCTTTTTCTCTTCCTCTCCTTTCTTTTCTTCTTTTACTTTTTCTTTTTTCTCATTCTCTTCTTTCTTCTCATCTTTTACTTCTTTTTTCTCTTCCTCTATTTTTACTTCCTCTTTCGTTTTTTCAACTTCGACAACTTTTATATTTTCTTTGTTAAATCCTACAATATATCCGCCATCGATTTTCATAGTAATTTCGTCATCGGTTTCCTTAATTACATTTCCCTCAAAAAATGCTCCGTCTTTTTCAACTTTTATGAACTTGCCGGTTGTGATTTCCATAATTATAATCTCCTCGATTCTTTATTATTTCTTTATTTTTTGTTTTTTCTTTCATTTTTTTGTTTTGTTTGTTTTTGTTTTTGTTTGTTTTTGTTTTTGTTTGTTTTTGTTTCTTTCTTTTATATTTCGTTTTTTAATTTTATTTTTGTCTTTCTTGTTTTTATTTTATTTTATTTTATTTTTTGTTTTATTCCTCGTTGATTTTTTGATTTACGAGGCAGATTAAATTATCTAGTGATTTTTGGACATTTTTGTCTAAATCCTCGACTTTACTTTTTATTTTTTCCATTCTTTTTTGTTTGTTTTTGATTTCCGCTTTTATAGTATCGGGTGCGGGTCCACCGATTATTTTTCTTTTTGCTACGTTTTCAACAGGGTCAAGCGCAATTTTAATATCTTCTTCTTTCAATCCTCTTTCAGATAATTTAAATCCTGATGTTTCTTTTGAAATTTCATCCAATATTTTCAAATTCGGCTCTCTGTTTTCTTTTGTTAAAATTCCGATGATTTGGTGAGCTGTTCTAAACGGAATATCGGTTTTTCTGACCAAAGTGTCCGCAAGCTCCGTTGCGGTTGTAAATCCTTTATTTGACTGCTCAAACATTCTTTCTTTTTTAACTTTAAGCGTATCTGTCATTTTTGTCATGATTCGAACAGATGCTCTAGTTGTTTTAAGCGCTGTTTGAATTTTAGGATTTGCTTCTTGCAAATCCCTGTTGTAACTCATCGGAAGTCCTTTGCAAATAGTTAAAAGCGCAACTAAAGATCCGACAACATCTCCTGTTTTTCCTCTCATTAATTCGGCAGTATCCGGATTTTTTTTCTGCGGCATAATAGAAGAAGTAGATGCATATTTGTCATCCAATTCTATAAAATCAAATTCCTGAGACGACCATATTACAATTTCTTCAGACATTTTGCTTAAGTTTATTGAAATATTTGCAAGAACCGACGCCGTTTCGATTAAAAAATCTCTGCTGCTTACAGCGTCCTTCGAATTTTCCATCGGTTTTGAAAAGCCTAAAAGTTTTGTCGTCATATCTCTGTCAAGCGGAAAACCCGTTGACGCAAAAGCGGCCGACCCGAGCGGATTTATATTTACTCTTTCATAAGCGTCAATTAAACGCAAAATATCTCTTTCCAAACAGTTGGAATGAGCCAAAACGTGATGCGCAAAAGTAGTAGGCTGAGCGTGTTGAAGATGTGTAAATCCGGGCATAACGGTTTCGGTATTTTCTTTTGAAAGTTTAATTAAGGATTTCTGAAGTTCAATCATTTCATACATCAAATCAATCAATTCATCTCTTAACGCAAATCGAATACACGTTGCAACTTCATCGTTTCTCGAGCGCCCTGAGTGCATTCTTCCCCCGGAATCTTCCCCCGTTAATTCTATAAGCCTTGCTTCAAGAGAAATATGAATATCTTCATAATCGAAATCAAGCTTTTCCATACCTTCTTCTTTAATCTTTAAAAGACCCGCAAGAATTTTTTTACAATCGTCTTTTTTTATAATTTTTTGATTTTCCAGCATCAAAGTATGTGCCAAATCAATAAAAATATCGGCTTCAAAAATCCATTTGTCAGCCAGCATCGACGATGTATATTGTTTCATTTCTTCATCAGTTTCCAACTGAAGCCTTCCGCGTCTCAAAATATTGCTCAAAATAAAAAACTCCTGATTTCGTTATTTTGTTTCTCGAATTTTTTGACATTTGATAATTGATAATTGTAGTGGTATTATCGTTGTAATTATCGTTATAATTATCGTAAACTAATTATATGAACTTTTACATTATATCTTTTTAAAATAATTTAATGTTTATTCCGGAAATTGCATTACAGGTCGTTAAATGTTTTCATCAGATACGTTTTATTACATTATCGGTTTATTATATAATTTAGTTAATCTGATTCTTGGGACATCAACTTCCACAATTTTTGGAATTTCCGTTCCTACAAGGTTGATTTCATTTTTTTATATATTAGTTTACTTTACTAATTCTTTAATTTCTTTTACAATAATTTTTATTGACAGAGAAAAGCCCAAAAGAGCAATCAGTTGGCTTTTAGTATTTATGTTGTTTCCGTTTATCGGTTTAATTGTGTACCTTTTTTTAGGAAGGCGTTGGAAATCGACTACTTTAAAAGAAAAACTGTCTTCCGGTATTCAGGATAATATAAAAACGTCTTTGGACAAATACGACGGTCCTTATTCCAATATGGTTGAAATGGTTTCAAAAGAAAACGGTCTTCCGGTTTTTCTATACAATGAAATTGAGATTTTTAAAGACGGTACGGAAAAATTTGAATCTCTATTAAAAGACATAGATGAGGCAAAACATCATATTCATTTAGAATATTATATTGCAATGTCCGATAAAATCGGTCGTAAAATATTTGATCGATTAATCGAAAAATCAAAATCGGGTGTCAAAGTTCGTGTCGTTTTGGATAAATTCGGCAGTCGAAATTTCAGCAGAAAATATATTAAGGAAATAAGAGATGCAGGTGTTGAGCTTCTTTTTTATACCGCCTATGATGCCTGTTTCACAAGAATTATAGACTTCTCATTAAATCACAGAAATCACAGAAAAATAGTAGTAATAGACGGCGTAATCGGTTATTTGGGCGGAAATAATATAAGTGATAATTATATCGGTTTAGGAAATATGGGTTATTGGCGCGATACGCACATAAGAGTCAGAGGCGAATTAGTAGCCGGTCTTCAAGCTCTTTTTTTAGACGACTTTTATTCAGTCCTTTCACATAATAAAAAAACATCAAAATGGGAACTTGACAGAAAGTTTAAAAAAATGGTTGACAATTATGGAAACGAGAAAGACTTTTTATCATATTTTCCTGAAAATAAAGTCACGAATTATTTACCTATGCAAATGGTTTACATTGGACCGGGAAGTCCGTTTTCTGCAATTGAACATTTGTTTTTAAAAATGATTTCCGAAGCGGAAGAATCGATATACATAACTACTCCTTATTTTGTTCCGTCCGATTCATTGACAGAATCGCTTAAAATAGCAATAAATTCCGGTGTTTCGGTAAATATTATATTTCCCGGTCAATATGACCATTCTCCGGTTGGTCATGCATGCATTACTTATCTAAAAGAATTGTTGGACGAAGGAGCAAATATCTACTTTTATGACAAAGATTCGTATACTCACGATAAAACGATGCTGGTTGATTCAAAAATGTTTACGGTAGGCTCAAGTAATTTTGATGTTCGAAGCTTTTATTACAATTTCGAAGTAAATGCCGTAGTATATGATGAAAAAACATCAAAATTAATAGAAAATAATTTTAAAGAAGATATTGCAAAATCAAAACAATTAACACTTGAAGAATATAATAAAGGAAGCAAATTGAGACATTTCCTGGAAAGCTTTTTCAGATTGTTTTCTTTGCTTTTTTAACAGATACATTTTTTATTAAGTTTTTTCTTAATTCTTTCTTAATTCTTTCTTGATTTTCCGTTTTGATTTAATTTTGATTTAATTTTGATTTAATTTTTTATTTAATTTTTTATTTAATTTTTTATTTAATTTTTGATTTC
>JGI24708J26588_10003043_pt1 | contig 12400 bp, 7 predicted proteins | sample BioPla1DNA2_FD_26588 | JGI IMG/M metagenome (IMG submission 26588) | reverse complement strand
GTATGGCAGCGGTATAAACCACGAATTGAATGTCTGAAGTAATATTGGCTCGTCTTTGTCCATATCGTACATCAATACCTAAACTCTCTAAGTGTTCAGTTATTTCACTTTTCTGTCGGTCGGATCCGCTAACCTGAAACCCCATGTTATGTAAATACTCTGCAAATCCACTCATGCTGATACCACCAATGCCAATAAAATGAATCCGGCACTGCTTACTAAAATCTATTTTATACATAGTACACTTCCTATTCTAATTTTTATATAATTTTTTACTATCTGTATTATAACCCATTTGAAGTAAATTACAATAAAAAATTCCTAGCAAGCAGGAACGTGCTTCCGTTTTATACAATGGCCTATTGTAATTATATTCCTTAACAAGTGGCAGGTTGCTAGTTCGCATTACGAAATGGTAAAAAAACGGATATAATATGTAAATATCCTATAATATTATTAATTATGCCATAATAAATGTAAAAAATAGCAATTTTTTCGTAAAAATTATTCACATTTTAAAAAATATATGATATAATATCCTCAACATATATCAAATGAGCGCTTTTCTGCTTGAGATTGGGAGTATAAGATTGGATTAGTAACAGGAAAAGTAGGATTAACTTGCGTTAAACATAACTTTTTCTATTTAACTAACGATAAATTAGACAGAAGGGGGACCATGCTATGCAAATAACAGATGTGCGAGTACGAAAGGTTAGTAAGGAGGGCAAGATGAAAGCCGTTGTATCAATTACTATTGATAACGATTTTGTTGTTCACGATATCAAAGTAATTGAAGGCGACAAAGGCCTCTTCATTGCTATGCCAAGTAGAAAAGCCGGGGATGGTGAATATAGAGATATTGCTCATCCAATCAATTCTGAAACGAGAGAAATGATTCAAAAGATCATTCTTGAAAAGTATGAAATTGCGGCTTTGGATATCGACACAGAACTTGATGTGTAGTACAAAAGCAATAAAAAAGGTAACAATTGCTGGCCTTATTTTGGTACATATACACATAAAATGTATGTGTGCTATAGTTTTTTCTTAATAGATTCGAAATAAGTTATCACGCAATTGATATTACCTATGAAAGGACACTTGGAAATGGAAACACAAAAGAAAAGCAAAAAAAATGACCAGAAGAAAGGACGTGTACTATTTCAAATGAAATCAATACGTCAAAAGCTAGTTTTTTACACCTTGTTACTTGTTATAATACCTTATGTTACTACTACCGCAGCGAATCTCTTTTATATGCGGAAAAATTATGAAGAGGAGCTGAATCGAAATAATCAGTTATTAGCAAATTCCATTGCAGATCAGGTAACAGCCTTTATTGAAGAAGGCTTCTCCTTAACAGAACAAATTGCTGTAAGCGATGATACAAAAAGTTTTGTACCAGAGAAACAAAAGAATGTACTGATGAATGTTTATAATCGACACCCCTATTTTGACCTTTTATATGTTCAGGGTGTTGATGGTATGCAGACGGCTAGAACAACAGGTGAGATAGGAGACCTTTCTAATCGATGGTGGTTTATTAAAGCGATGGAAGAGAAAACTTCATTTGTAAGTAAATCTTATTATACCTTGGCCACAAATACACCGGTAACAACGATTGCTATACCAATTTATGATGACAGCGATAGTATTATTGGTGTTATGGCAGCAGATATTAAATTGGATGAACTCCAAAAGAGAGTACAAAAGTATAGTCAAGGAAGTAAATATGCTTTTGTTATTGATGGTGATGGAGTTGTCATTGCACATCCAGATACCGCGCAAGTATCGGAACTTTATAATTATAAGACTCTGAAAAAGACGGTTCTTAAGACGGATGAAAGTGGAGCGGTGATGGTTGATGCAAATGGCAACCAGATAATGGAGGAGCAAGACATTACGGTTCCAGAGACTTTAAAGCAAATAGCTGAAAAGGCAATAAACGGTGAAGCTGGTTCGGAAACCTATAAAAATAATGATGGCGTAGATGTGGTTAGCGCCTACCAAAGTATCACGCTTCCTGGCAATTCCGATAATTGGGCTGTAATAACGGTAGAGAATAAAGCGGATGCAATGGCGTTCATTAGCGAAATTCAGAGATTTAATATAATCACAGGTATTGTCATTATGATTATAGCAGCTGTAATTATAGCGTTTGTAGCAAGCAAAATTGCAGGTCCGATTAAAAAATCAGCAGATTATCTGAAAGTGATTGCGCAGGGCAACTTTTTAATTGATGTAGATCAAGCGATGCTTGCGAGAAAAGATGAGATCGGTATTATTGCATTAGGAATTCAGACAATGAAGGATTCTCTTAAGAATCTTGCAATGCAGATTTCAACCGAAGCGGATGTGATACAGTCAAAAGTAGAACATGTTGTAATTGAAATGAACGAGTTAAATGATAACTTAGAAGATATTTCTGCTACAACCGAGGAACTTTCTGCTAATACCGAGGAAACGGCAGCATCATCACAGGAAATGACAGCAACTGCTCAAGAAATTGAAAGAGCTGCTCATACAATTGCAGATAGTTCTGGAAAAGGTGCTCTTGCTGCGAGTGATATTAGCTTAAGAGCAGAAACAACGAAGGAAAGAGTAGATTTATCCATAGAGAAAACATCTGCTGTTTTATTAGAAACAAAGACACAACTTGAAAAAGCAATTGAAGAATCGAAAGTTGTAGAAGAGATTAATGTTCTTTCAGCTTCCATTATGCAGATAACGGAACAGACGAATCTATTAGCATTAAATGCTTCTATAGAAGCAGCACGAGCAGGAGAAGCTGGAAAAGGATTTTCTGTCGTAGCAGATGAAATTAGTAAGCTAGCAGATCAATCAAAGTCAGCGGTTAATAAAATTACCGATGTAACAACACAGGTAATTACTGCGGTAGAGAATCTTTCTGGTAATGCAAATAATCTCTTATCCTTTGTATCGAAAGATGTCGATAGTGATTATAAAGAGATGTTAGATGTTGCTGATAAATATAGGGAAGATGCAAAGTTTGTTGAGGATTTGGTTACTGAGTTTAGTGCTACCTCTGAGGAACTGTTGGCTTCTATTGAGAATATGACACATGCCATTGATGGAGTTGCAATAGCAGCTAATGAAAGTGCGAGTGGAACAACGGAGATTGCTGCAAGAGTCTCTGAGGCCAATATCGAATCTAACAGTGTTATGGAAAGAGTAACAGAAACCAAGATCAGTTCAGATAAATTAAAAGAAGAAATTTCAAAATTTAAGTTTTAATAAAAATTGCCGGATAACATAAAAAAATGTTATCCGGCAATTTTATTCTCAATAAAGAACCCAAAAATTAAATTTGGTATTTTATACCCTGAATTTACTCATAAGTTCTTCAAGATCAATGGCGATTTCTTCTAGTTTTTTAGCGGATTCAGACACATATTCTATATTAGACGACTGCTGTTCCATGGCAGATGCGATTTCTTCCATTGAGGAAGTGGATTGCTGGGTAATCGCTGAGATATTCTCAATATCGCCTACTACTTTATTCTTGTCATTATTAATCAGAGTGATTCCGTCAATAATAACTTCAACCTCATTAATCACATTCGCAATCGATTCTTCAATAACATGGAATGCTTTGCTTGTTTCGACAGAGGTTTCAGTTGTTCGATGGATAGCTTGTGAACTTTCCGATTTCTTCTGCAACAACAGTGAAGCCTCTACCACGTTCTCCAGCTCTTGCACTTTCAATGCTAGCATTTAAGGCTAATAGTTGCGTTTGTTTTGCAATATTTTTAATGATTGAAGTGAATTCTGCAATTGTCTTTGATTTTTCGGTTAGTATTTTAACTTCTTCCATAATCTTATTTGTGACATCTACATTGTCGTTAATTGCAGTTTGAAGCTCCTGTAAAGAGTTGTTACCAGTTTGATTTGCATCTTCGGTTTGCTTGATACTTTCTTTCATGATATCTGTTCTCTGATTTATATTATTGATTTCTACTGCAAGCTGGTTCAAGCTCTCCAAACCTTCCTGTGCGCTTATTGCAAGTTCCGTAGATCCCTTAGCGAGTTCTTCCGTTGCGATAGTGATACCTTGTGCAGTGGAGGATGTTTCATTGATAATAGAGGTAAGTTTTTGTGAACTATCGGAAACATGATTGGCATTCTTCTTAATATTACCTACTAAGGCGTTTAGATTTTCTTGCATATGATTTAATGCACGGCTCATTTTACCGATTTCATCCTTGCTCTGCATAGTAAAACCTACTGTAAAATCTCCGTTAGCAAAGTCTTCTAATCTTTCGGACATTTTTATAACTGGTTTGATTAACTTTCTAGCAACGATAGTAACAATGGTTAATGCAAGAAGCATAATCGTCGAAGAAATAATTAAAATCTCAATGAGAGATTCTTGTATTTGTTCATTCATATCTTTAAGCGATATTCCAATATTCAATGATCCAGGTAAATTACCACTATAGGTACAGCCAGTTGAAATATTATAAACGTTTTCTTCACCAACCTTAAGCATCAGCCCTACCGTATTATTTGTACCAATTATACTTGATATGTCACTTTCGCTTGTTACCGAAGAAACGCTATCAGTATCAGAGGATCCCATTGTAACAGAAGAAATTGCATCGGAATCGGAACCTATGGTAACTGATGAGATAGCATCGGGATCAGATATATTTGTTGAGGCGGAAGATATAACATCCGTGTCAGAAGTTTCCCCATCTACTAGACTATTATCGGATACAATAATTCTTCCATTTTTATCGGAGATAGAAACATAAACAATATTTCCATTGCTTCCTTCCTTGATTTCCTTAAATAAATGCTGGTATTCTTTTAACTCATTTATATTGCTTAAAGAGAGCTCTCTTTTAATGGTTGTAATTAAGGTTGTCCCATCACTTTTCATTTGTGTTGTAACAGAATTCCTTATTACCCAATAAGATAGGATAGTAAAAGAAATAGTACATGTTAGAACTAGTAAAAAAATTACGATTAGTATCTTTGATGTCAGTTTTTTAAACACTATGTAGTCCCCCTAAAGATTGTTAAATTTTCTACAGCATAGCACTAAATACCTATAAGGTAAAGATTTGTAAGTCGTACTGTGTAGAAAATTGTCATAATAGTGTAGAATTTTATAGGTTTTTGCGAGATATGATTTTATAAAAGAAAGAGTACAGCAAACGGTTGCTATACAAATCGAAAAGAATTATAATAGTAAGGCATGTATCCATTAATAACACAGAAAGAAATGCAATCTTTAAATCTGCAAATCATCGATACATACCTAGAAGAATAAATGAACCTAGTTTGCAGACAATGATAGAGAATATAACATATTTCGAATAGAATAAGATTGTTTTCTATATAAATGTATTAGAAAGGCATGAAATATAATGCGTATCATAATAGGATTAGGAAATCCAACAAAAAAATACCAAGCGACCAGACATAATATCGGTTGGGATGCAATTACTCGGATTTCTGACGATTATCGTATTCCCTTAGATTTTAAAAAGCACAAAGCAATCTGTGGAAGCGGATATATCGAAGGAGAGAAAGTAATCTTAGCGCAACCCATTACCTACATGAACCTAAGTGGTGAAAGTGTACGTGAATTAGTGGACTACTACAAGGTTTCTCCCGAGGATATTATTGTGATCTACGACGACATCAGTTTGGATGTAGGCCAGCTTCGGATTCGTAAAAAAGGGAGTGCTGGAGGCCATAACGGAATAAAAAGCATCATAAATCATTTAGGTACTATGGATTTCCCAAGAATAAAAATAGGTGTTGGTGATAAACCTATCGATTGGGATCTAGCAGACTATGTATTGTCTAGATTTCATGATGAAGAAGAGGAACAGATAAGGGAAGCGTTAAAGGATGCATCAAATGCATGTAAAATGATGATTACCTCCGGTATTGAGGAAGCCATGAATGTATATAACAGAAAAAAATAGCAAGTTGCGTATCGCTTGTTAGGAGGATTTAACTTGAACACCTTTATAGCACCTCTGAAGGAGTTAAAGGAGTTTAACGATATCAGAGATAATATAATAACGAATACTCTGCCGGTACAGGTTACCGGCTGTCTTGATTCCCAGAAGTGCCATTTGGCTTATGCTTTGGGAAAGGATTTTCGCTATAAAGTGATTGTAACTTATAGTGATATAAAAGCAAAGGAAATCTATGAGGATTATCGCCTATATGACAAAGACGTTATCCTTTATCCGGCCAAAGACATTATCTTCTATAGTGCAGATATCCATGGAAATGCCATTGTACGGGATCGTTTGAAAGTACTACGGCGCTTATTAGAGAAGCAAAAAGCAACCATAATTATGACTCTGGATGGAGGCATGGATCGGCTACTACCCCTTACGACTATGAAGGACCGAATTCTTAGAATAAGCATGGATTCCATCATTGACTTGCACAAGTTCAGTGGTGAGCTGGTGCATCTTGGTTATGAAAGACAGGCGCAGGTAGAAAATCCAGGGGATTTCGCAATTCGAGGCGGTATTATTGATGTCTTTCCTCTAACGGAGGAAGTCCCTTACCGAATTGAATTATGGGGAGATGAGATTGATTCCATACGAACTTTTGACATAAGCAGCCAGAGATCGATAGAACAGGTAGATGAGTTGGTTATTTACCCAGCAGCTGAAATCATTCCGGATGAAAAACGGATTCAAGACGGTCTTAGAAAAATGGAAGAGGAAAAGAATCAATATGTAAAAAAACTCCGAGAGCAATTTAAGACTGAGGAAGCTGCTCGAATACAAAAGATCATTAAGGAGTTTAAAGAGAATCTATTGGAATATCAAGGTTCTTTGGCGATGGAAAGCTATATCAGCTATTTTTACGATTATACTGTGAGTTTTTTTGATTATTTTGATATTGAGGATACCCTCTTCCTACTTGATGAGCCGGGAAGGCTTGTTGAAAAAGGGGATGCTGTTGAGACAGAGTTCCGGGAAAGTATGATTGGCCGTATTGAGAAAGGCTATATTCTTCCAGGACAAATGGATGTTATATATGGGTATAAGCACATTATGTCTATGTTATCAAGAAAGAACACCGTTCTAATCAGTACCATGGAAACCAAGAATGTACCGATTATCCCCAAGAAAAAATATGATTTTACAGTGCAATCCATTGCTTCATATAACAATAATTTTGAAGTTCTGGTTAAGGATCTTGAGCGCTGGAAACGCAATAAATACCGGGTAATCTTACTATCTGGTTCAAGAACAAGAGCAATGCGGTTAAGCGAAGATTTACGTGACTTTGAATTAAATGCCTTCTATAGCGAGGATATGGACCGGGAGCTTCAAAGTGGTGAAATCATGGTAGCTTACGGTAATCTTAGAAGAGGGTTTGAATATCCCCTGATTAAGCTAGTCATCATTTCAGAGAGTGATATCTTTACCCATGAGAAGAAAAAGAGAAAACGCAAGAAGTCTAACTACGAAGGAAAGAAGATACAAAGTTTTACGGATCTTGCTCCTGGGGATTATGTAGTTCATGAGAATCATGGACTTGGTATTTATCGCGGTATTGAAAAGATTGAAGTTGAAAAGGTTATTAAGGATTATATCAAAATTGAGTATGGCGGTGGCGGCGTGTTGTATGTACCTGCAACAGGCTTTGATGTGATTCAAAAATACTCAGGGTCCCAAGGAAGAAAGCCAAAACTGAATAAATTGAATTCAGTTGAATGGAAGAAAACCAAGGCCAAGGTTCGAGGTGCCGTTAAGGAAATCGCTAGGGAATTGGTGGAACTCTATGCACAGAGGCAGGAAAAGAAGGGATATCAGTTCGATAAGGATACTGTATGGCAGAAGGAATTCGAAGAGGCATTTCCTTATGAAGAGACGGCTGATCAGTTACAAGCCATAGAAGATATCAAAAGAGATATGGAAAGCAGTAAGATTATGGACCGTCTTATCTGTGGTGATGTAGGCTACGGAAAAACGGAGGTTGCCATCCGAGCTGCCTTTAAGGCTGTAGCTGATAGTAAACAGGTTGTTTTCCTAGTGCCAACGACGATTTTGGCTCAGCAGCATTATAATACCCTGGTGCAAAGGTTGAAAGATTTTCCGGTTAGTGTAGATGTACTTTCCCGCTTCCGCACCGCATCCGAGCAAAAGAAGACGCTGGAAAGGCTTCGAAAAGGAAGCTTGGATATTATTGTTGGTACTCATCGTGTTCTCTCTGCTGACGTAAAATTTAATAATTTAGGCTTACTCATTGTGGACGAGGAGCAGCGTTTTGGCGTTACCCATAAGGAAAAGATTAAGCAATTGAAGAAGAACATAGATGTCCTTACCTTAACAGCAACTCCAATTCCAAGAACACTCCATATGAGTCTTATTGGCATTCGAGATATGAGTGTATTGGATGAAGCTCCAGTGGATCGTCAGCCAATTCAAACCTATGTGCTTGAGCATAATGATGAGATTATTAGAGAGGCAATTAACCGGGAATTATCTAGAGGTGGACAGGTTTATTATGTTTTCAATCGAGTGAACGGGATTGATGAAGTTGCTAATACCGTTGCAAAACTAGTACCTGAGGCAAATGTATCTTTTGCCCATGGACAGATGAACGAGCGTGAATTAGAAAAAATTATGTATGATTTTATTTCTGGTGAGATAGATGTCTTGGTATCGACCACAATCATAGAGACTGGAATGGATATATCTAATGTAAATACAATCATTATTGATGATGCGGATCGTTTAGGTTTATCGCAGTTGTATCAACTTCGTGGTCGAGTAGGCCGATCCAATCGTACATCTTATGCATTTTTAATGTATAAGAGGGATAAGATGCTTAAGGAAGTTGCAGAGAAAAGGCTTCATGCTATTAAGCAATTTACGGAATTAGGCTCCGGTTTTAAGATAGCGATGCGAGATTTGGAGATTCGTGGTGCAGGAAACCTCTTAGGTGCTCAGCAAAGTGGACATATGGAAGCGGTGGGTTATGATCTATACTGTAAGATGTTGAATGAGGCAGTAAAAGCCATGAAAGGTGAGACGATAGAGGAAGAAGATTTTGAAACCACCGTGGATATGGATATGGATGCCTTTATTCCCGCAACCTATATTAAAAATGAGATTCAAAAGCTGGATATCTATAAGCGAATTGCTGAAATTGAGAATGAGGAAGAGCTTATGGATATGCAGGAAGAATTATTAGACCGATTTGGTGATATGCCAAGTGCAGTCAATAACCTACTGAATATCGCATTAATAAAGTCTATATGCCATAGTGTATATGTGACAGGCTTAGTACAAAAGGGAAATGAAGTAACATTAACCATGTATCCCAAAGCGAAATTGGCTGTAGAGAAGTTTCCAGAGCTTTTGACAAAATATCAGAATAATTTGAAGCTTATACCAGAGGCGAATCCGTACTTTGTCTATCGATTGCCAACAAACGCCAAGGGAAGACTAGATAATATTACAATTTTCGAGAGCCTAAGGAAGTTGCTAGAAGATTTTAAATTACTTCTTGAGGACAAAAATAATAAGAAGTAAAAAGGTTGACCTTGACAAGCAATAGAGCGCAATTTACAATAAAATGGACAGAAGTGGGAAATCGCATGCATGAGGTGTCTTTAAAAGAAGGGGAACTTGGAATGAGAGGAAAGATTATACAGAGAGAATGTAAAACCCAATTTATATCTTATAAATTTAAATTTATAGCGCCCGTATTATTTGTAATACTGGTGCTTACTGCATGTAGATTTGGTGAAGAACGATATGAATTAACAAGCTATATTGGAAAATCTGTTGAAGCCTTTGAGAAGGGTACGGGAGCAGATGTAGAGTTGGGAAGCAAAGATGTATACATTATGAAGGGTGTTGTACAGGTTATCGCTCCTGGAGGAGATATCAACTCTCTGACACTTCTAAGTAGTTCTACAGACTATACAGTACATGGAGTAAAGATTGGTATGAAGCTGAAAGAAGCGGAAACCCTGCTCCAAGAGGTGTATGGAAAAGAAATTTCGAAAACGGTTGATGCGGATAATAATTCAATTACCTACTATTACCTTGGTCAGAATAAGAAATTATATATTACCTATGATACTCAAGAAGAGGTATCGGAGATATCTTATTATAATATCAAGTCTGCTGAGGGAGATGAGGAAACCAATATAAACAATGGTGAACTGATGATGATGGTAGGAGATACGAAGGTTTATTATAACGAAGCCATGGTTTATCTAAAATCCGCGGAACAAAACTATGAAAATGCTTACAGCCAGGACATTTGGGATGTTGACATCTACGGTAATGGAAAAACATTTGACCTTCTTCTTAAGGACGAGATTATTAAGCAAATAACAGAGCTTAAAATAATCAAGGATCAGGCTGAAAAGCAGGGTATTATACTTTCAGAGGACGAACAGGCAGCAGCAAAAGCTTATGCCAAAGAGCATTATGAGGGACTTGCGGTAAAAGATATTGATAAATATTTTATTACTGAAGCCTTACTGCAAGAGGTCTATGCGGATAATATCCTTGCGGAGAAAGTATTTGAACGCATTACTATCAATGTAGATAACTATGTACCCGATGAGACGGCAAAACAGATTACGGTTCAACATATTCTGATTAACCATAAAGGAAATACTGCCTCACAAGAGAGGGAGCAGGCCTATCAAAAGGTTCAAAATCTTTGGGAGCAAGCAAAAGAAACTGAAGATTTTCGTACTTTGGCTGAGGCGAATTCTGAGGCTGAAATAATAGAATATACTTTTGGTAGAGGGGAAGGCCCTGAAGAGTATAGTGATTCTTTTGAACAAGCGGCATTTACCTTAAAGACCGGAGAGGTCAGCAATATTATATCTACGGATTATGGCTGGCATATCCTATATTGTGTAACTGATTTCAATGAGGATGCAACCATCCAGGTAAAGGAAGATATTATTGAGCAGCGTGGAAATAAAATGTTTGCTGAACTTTATTCAGAATGGTCAACAGAATATGATGTTGTGGTAAATAACGAAGCGTGGAATGCAATTTCGTTTAAAGAATAAGATAATAATAAGATGTTAAAAGATATTATAATGAACTTAATAAATATTATGATTTAAAAAATCGGTAAGAAGCATTAGGTAAATGCTTTTTACCGATTTTTCTATTATGATAATGATAGATATGTTTAGAACGAATATGGTTGATAAGGTTAAACTTAGATATAATATAAATTCTCTGAAGGATACACCGCATCGCAGGTTACATCAACACCGANTTTTCTTAAAATTTGTTCGTCACTCTTATTAAGCATTACCGTGCAGTGAGCTTGTACACCTTTTAACAAGGATAGCTTCTCGGAGGCCAACTGTGCTGTTGGATTGGTGACTGCGCTTATGCTTAGGGCAATTAGTATTTCATTTGCATTAAGTGAGGTGATTTTGTTTTTTAGGTCATTTACTTTTAAATCTCGAATTGTGTTTAAGATAAGTGGTGATAGCAGATAAATTTCATCACTGATACCGGCCAAATGTTTGATTGAATTGAGAATGGCGGCGGAGCAGCAGTCCATGGTTGCAGAGCTCTTACCGGTGATGATCGTACCATCATTCAACTCAAAGGCTATGATAGCAATAGTTTCGTTGTCACTGCCCTTTTCTTTTAGTTTTCTTGCATATTCTCTTGCTGGGAGCACGCAGTTACGATCTTCCTGCTTTAGCCCAACCTCTTCCATAATCATTTTCATACGCATTAAGGTCTCTTCATCTAAGAGTCCTTTCTTAAAATCGCATAGGGTAGCAAAGTATCTTCGAATTATTTCCTGTTTTGCAGCGTTACTAACAACATCGTCATCAATAATACCGAAGCCTAGACGGTTTACGCCCATATCAGTGGGAGATTGATATATAGATTCCTTTCCTGTGATTTTTTCTATAATTCTTTTAACAACTGGGAACATTTCTAAATCTCTATTATAACTTACTGCAATCTCTTTATAAGTTTCGAAATGGAAATTATCAATCATGTTAAAATCCTTTAAATCTACGGTGGCAGCTTCATATGCGATATTAACCGGATGCTTTAATGGAAGGTTCCATACGGGGAAGGTTTCGAATTTTGAATATCCTGCAACATTACCTCTCTTATATTCATGGTAAAGTTGATTTAAGCAGGTTGCCAATTTACCACTATTAGCGCCTGGTGCAGTTATAACTACAATAGGTTTCGTGGTGGTGATATAAGGATTAATACCATATCCATTTTCACTAACGATACTATCTACATCAGCAGGGTAACCAGGAATTGCTTTATGTGTATAAACCTTTATATTACGTCGTTCTAATTTGTTGATGAATACGGTTGTGGCAGGTTGTTTATTATAACGAGTTATTACAACGCTATTTACT
>JGI24708J26588_10003042_pt1 | contig 12400 bp, 7 predicted proteins | sample BioPla1DNA2_FD_26588 | JGI IMG/M metagenome (IMG submission 26588) | reverse complement strand
CTCTTCACTTAATTCCATATAATGCAATGAATTGCAGGCTCGTCGAAAAAAAAAGTACCACTCTCTTTATCTTGCTGTATAGAAAAGGGAATTGAGATATTAATAGACTAATTCTAAGTATTTATTTATCTGCTCTCATTTTTTTGTAAACGTTTTTAATCATGATTTTTCGAACCAATTCTCCAAAACTTTTATCGTCTATAATCCTTTCAAAGATTTCCTGATTTTGCTCCATGCGTGAAATCAGCAAGTCTATAAATTTATCTTCAAAGGCAAATTTAAAGGTGTCAATAGTATTTACTTTCGCTTGCATTTGCAAAGTTTCATCTTCGAGGAGTTCTGCTTCAATTTGATCAAAAAAGAGTTTATCCGCTTCTTCAAATTCAGTTCCAAATTGTTCATTGAGAACTTGTATAATTTCCGAAAGCAGGGCTTTTTCATTTTTCTCTTTTTTTAAGCCAGCTTCTTTTATGCCGCTCAACTCACCAGTTTTATTTGTTTCTAATTCAATACTGCCTTCTTTAATTTTCTGTAATCGATAATATTCTAATGCCACCTCATCATCCAAATGCAATGATTCAGATAAGTTTCTTTTCGGGAGTCTTGTTTGCAGCAATTTAGCATAGGCATAGAATTTTTCTAAGTCTACATCGACAAAGGGCATGATCTGGGCTAGAAAGGCATAAAGGTTTGTCCATGAGCGAAGACCTTTTTTGAAAACATCTTTTTCTTCTTCGTTGACTATTGCCTTGTATCGATCAACAGCCTTATCGGTAAATGTGTATAATTGTTTTTGTTGTTGTGCAGTGTGTAGCTTTGTTTGCGGGTTAAAATAAACAGCCGCAAAAGCATCTATCTCTTCTTGCCAATAAACCTGAAACGCATCTAAGCTCAATTTTAAATCATATAAATGATTTACTTCTGTTTCTTCTGTAACGGTGGTAATTTCATAATAGGGCTGAAAAGAATCGAGAATAGTTTGGCGATCGTTTACAAAATCCAGGACAAAGGTTTCTTCTTTTCCGGGAAAAACTCTATTGAGCCGTGAGAGAGTTTGCACCGCCTTCACTCCTGAAAGTTTTTTATCGACATACATTGTGTGCAAAAGCGGTTGGTCAAAACCTGTTTGATATTTATCGGCAACTATTAAAAGTTTGTACTCATCACCTTCAAATGCTTGTGGTAGTTCTTTTTCTCCATAGCCTGTCAACATGGGCTCGGAAACTCCATCGGGATAATTATCATCGATAACTTTTCCAGAAAATGCTACTAAAATTTTAATCTCATTTTGATAGCCCTTAGCTTCTATATATTTATTTACTTCTTCATAATATCGTTTTGCATGAAGTCGTGATCCACAAACGAGCATTGCTTTTGCCTTGCCACCAATTTTTTTGGCTACAATATTTCTAAAATGCTCAATTATAATTTCCGTTTTTTGTGCGAGATTATGCGGATGCAAGGAAACAAAACGACCTATAGCCTTCGCTGCCTTTTTTTTATTTAAATTTGGGTCATCTTCTATAGCCTTGGTTAATTTAAAGTAAACTTCATACGAGATATAGTTTTGCAAAACATCTAAGATAAAACCTTCTTCTATTGCTTGTCTCATAGAGTATAAATGAAATGGCTTTGGTTTTCCATCTTCATCTTTATCACCAAAAATTTCTAGCGTTTTATATTTTGGTGTAGCGGTAAAAGCAAAAAAAGAAATATTTGCTTGCCCTCCCCTATACGACGCATTTTTTTCTATCTCTTCGCGAATATAATCATCGCTCGTATAATCATCTCTATCTTGTTCTTCTGCATCGTCTAAGGATTTTGCAGCCAAGACTTCTTTAAGTTTAGTGCTAGCCTTACCACCTTGAGAGCTATGAGCCTCATCTATAATAACCGCATAGTTTCGATCAGGTATATCTCCCACCTTATCGATAACAAAAGGAAATTTTTGCAAGGTAGTAATAATTATATTGGTGCCATAACTAAGCGCCTTTGCTAGCTGTTCACTATTTTTATCGATTTTTTGAACGACTCCTGTTTTATGCTCAAACTGAAAAATGGTGTTTTGCAGTTGTTGATCAAGAACCTTTCTATCGGTAACAACAATTACAGAATCAAAAATTCTTTTATTTTCATCGTTATGCAAACTTGACAAACGATAGGAAAGCCAAGCGATAGAATTACTTTTTCCCGATCCTGCTGAGTGTTGAATAAGATAATTTTTACCAACACCAACTTCTAAAACTTTTTTATTGATTTCTCTTACTACGCTTAATTGATGGTACCGAGGGAAAATCAATTTTTCTTTTTTGTATATTTTAGATTCTATCACTACCTCTTCGGTTTGCAAATGGATAAAGTTTTTAATAATATCAAGCCAGCTATCCTTTACTAAAATCTCTTCCCACAAATATGCTGTTCGATAACCATCTGGATTTAGAGGATTTCCTTTTCCGTTGTTATCTCCCTTATTAAACGGTAGCCAATAAGTTTTTGAACCATCGAGTTTTGTAGTCATAAATACTTCGTCTTGATCTACTGCAAAATGCACTAAGCTTCTTTTTTTAAAGGTAAAAAGAATTTCGCGATTATCTCGAGTCGTGCTGTATTGTTTGAGAGCATTCCCAACATCTTGTCCGGTAAATTGATTTTTCAATTCCATGGTAGCTACAGGTATACCGTTTATAGAAAGCAAAATATCGACAGAGTTTTTGTTATTCCTACTATAAAAAACTTGGCGATATACCTTTAGGCGATTTTTTTCGTATAATGCTAAAGCATCGGGGTTGAGTCCAGAAACAGGCTTAAAAAATGCCAATTGAAAGCGAACTCCATAATCGACAAAGCCATTTCTAAGCACATCGAGACTACCTCTTGAATCTAGTTCTTTAAGAAGCCTTTGGATAAGAAGTTTTTCTGCTTTTTCGCCATGAATAGTCGATATCTGTTTCCATTCCCTGACCTGTGATTCCTTAAGAAAACTAAGAATCTCGTTTTCAAAAATTCCTGTTTCTGGATTATAATCAGCTGCATTTCCTTGTTCATAGTCACCCTCTTCTATAAGGCTGCTAACTATAGCTGTTTCAAAGGTATTTTCATTTGTTAGACTCATCAATCCACCCGCCATGTTTTAACTGCCTCGTCGGCAAGCCATTCTTGATATTTATTGACTGTACTGATATTCCATTCGCTATATTTTGATACTTCAAGAGCAAGTTTATTTCCACTTTCCCTATATGCTTTTCTTTTCTCTGAAAAACTTTTTCGTTGTAAGTCGTCTTTGTCAAGTAAAACCATATTTCCAAGTCTATCGCTTATGTCATAAATGCCGTCACCAAAATCTTTTATCCACTCTTCACTTGGCTCATAGGGGCAAATATGCTCAAGACTTACTTGTTCATAGTTCACCTCATTACCATTTTGAATTTCTATTTGTGCCAATAGATATCGAATCTTTTTAGATGATCTTCTACTGGGCATTTTAAAATAGTGAAATGCACTTTTAAATTTTTCGTCATTAGGATAGAGATCTCTAAACTCCACGCTCTTTTTTACATGACTGGCTCGTTGGTATTTTCCGCTTGTAATATTTTGAGCAATTTTGTTATATTTGCTTTCTTGTTCGTTGGGAGAATCATTACAAATGATATTATATCGAATAGAGAGTACATAGAGATATTTTACAAGAAGTACAAATTCGCTAGGAGTAAACTTAGAAAAAGCAGCGAGTAAAATAACTATTGGTTGTTTTATGCCAAAAAGTATCAGCCCATCTAAATACCGGATTAGTTTTCTATATTCATTATCTTGTTTATTCCACCATTCATCGTGCGGAGAAAGAAGAGAGGCATATAAAGCTACTGTATTCTCTAATTTTTTAAAATAAACGCTGACGGTTTCAGGTTCTTTGTATTTTTCCCGTATTGCTTTAAACAGCTCTTTTTTTGTGGCAAGCGCATACTCTGAGTTATATAAATAACGGATAAAGTCGGTAAAATTTTGCTCTCCCAATTGAGTGACAATTATACTCCAGCGCTCATCTAAGTCATCTAAATCTGCATCAGAGACGGTATCATTTTTTGATATCACCGAAAACAAATAATTTTTTATCAAGTCGGGAGTAGAAAGCATCACTCCACGAGCATTTAATGTCTCAAACACTTTGTATGCGTTCATACTATCTTGCACGACGATTTTAGTAAAAATTAATGACGAGCTATACTGTTCTATAAACTCTGCTATCTTTTTTCCATCTTGCCAATTAATTTTATTAACAAAAAAGTCAAAGGCTTTTCGCAACAAATTGTTTGTATTGGTTATGCCTCTTGGACTCGAGGCTTCTAAGTTTGAACAGATTCCTTTAAAGTAGCTGTTGTTGTTTCTATTTAAGCTCAATTTGCTATCGACATTTAGTGTGATTAAATTTTTAACTCCAATAAACCTACTTTGAATTTCTTGTAATCTTTCCTCATTATTTTTTGCATCAACACCTTTTTCTACCATTTCTTTTAATTTTGCCATAGAGGCTAAAATTATCATGGTGAGTGTTACAAACCGCTGTTGCCCATCGATAATTTCAAACAAGGATTTTTCTTTTTGTTGTACAACAACATAGCCCATGTAATGGCTTCCTTCTGTATGCAAGTCTTCTATATCTTTCCAAAGGTCTTCCCATTGTTCCAATTCCCATGAATAATCTCTTTGAAATCGTGGTACTACATATTTAGCACTGTTGCCCATTAATTCAGCAAAGCTTTGATTGCTTGGTTCTATAAAAAATTGTTTATCCATTATTGTCTCCTTGCTTTTTAATTGATGGATTTCGCTTGGTGCTAAAAAAGACCCGCGAGCAGATCTTAGGGGATGCAACACGGGTACCGTTACTTTTATTATAGCTTTTATTTCTAAATATTACAAACATTTTTTTAATCCACCACTCTCATTTTCCCCGTTACCACTTCGCTAATTAACGCTGTTCGATACTCTTTTAACAAGTCGATTAGCTTCTTAGCATTGGCAATTTTTGCATCGATTCGGGCGGATTCGGATTCGATATGTTGGACGATGATGGTTTGTTCGTGAAGAGGTGGGATTGGAAGACGGAATTCTGCAATAAAATCTGTTGGAACTCTTTTCTGACCAGCTGCACCAGTCATAAAGGCCTGTCCAATTTTCATAAATAATTCTGAACGGGTACTGTAAAATAGAAATATTGAAGAAATTGATTCAGCCCTTAAAACATGAAATTCTGTAGATCCAAAACCAAAATCAGTTTTTAAGTTTGACAACAATGCACCTTTACCATTTTCAAAACATGGAGTTATTTTTGCAATGATAATATCCCCTCTCTCAAAATATGTATAACCATTCCATAACTCTTCAACAGTCTTTACTAACTCGTCATTAAAAGTTCCATTTTCATTAACTCTTTCCATTGGAAGAAATACGACATCTTTTCCTTTTTTATTATTTTCATGATTCTTGACTGGATTTATTTTTGCTACATATTTCAACCTCTTCACTTCCCAATGCTCCGGAATCTCCCCCAACCATTCAACCCCTGAATCTTTAATTTCGGAAGGCTCAACCCAAGCATTTCCATTCCATACTATTTTACCAGTTACCAATTCATTGATAATAGCAGTTTTTTCTTCTTCGTAAAGTTCAATAAGTTTTTCCTTATCGGCAATCAGTTCATCTATTTCAGATGTTTTTCGGTCGAGGTAGTCAGCGATGAGGGATTGTTCTGAGGTGGGGGGGAGAATTAAATGAGCATTTTTAATTAATTCTTGATTAAGAATTTTAGCTCCATAAATATTTTCATTCGCATTTTTAATGATTTGGTCGGGTAATGAATAATACAAAAAATTTAAACTCATATTTCCATCAGACTTTATTGAAAATATTGCTTCATTAGTATAACAATCCTTAGTGTTAAAACCAACTTTGCCTACAGATAATTTGAAGCTATATAAAAGAGAACCTTGTGGAACAATTTCAGGGTTAAAATCTTCAATTGCTTTATCTGTAATTTTATTTACGGAATCATCAATGTATTTTTCTTGTAAATCACTAATATTTATCCAAATATGGTTTCCATTTTCATAATACTCCGTCTTTCCTGATGGTGGTGTAAATCCAGTCTGAAAATCAAAGACATGCTTTACTTTATTCACTTCCCAATGACTCGGTATCTCCCCAATCCATTCTATTCCACTGTCTTTATATGTATCGTATTTTTTCATTTATATTAGTCCTAATTCTTCTCTTGTCCTTTCAATTATACCATATGTATTTGTCCTTGTATTTAAAGCAGGGTAAGTTCCTTCTAAAATATCAATTACTGCGTTGTTTATTTTAGGATTCTCTAGGGAACCACTCATAATACTAATTAAGTTACCATCTTCTTTATCGATACTGACATGAATTATTTGTTCTGCATTACATGCAACTGCTAAATTCGGATTGTGAGTAACAATAATAATTTGTCTTTTTTCCTTTGCCCTCTTTATAAATTGAACCAGAATTTTAAAAACACTCTGATTATCTAAGTTCTCTTCCGGCTGATCAATAACTAAGGGGATATCATTTTGGTCTAAAGTTAAATAAAAGATGAGTAGCAAGGCGCCTCGTTCTCCCGGTGAGAGTTCTGAAAGATTCTTTTCTCCCAATTTTAATTTATATTCCGGAGTTAAATAGTCCAGATTAAAAAGATAGGTGTATAAATCTAATACCGAGTAATCTTTTTTTAATTGTAGTTCTATATCTCTTTTAACACCGCCTTGATCTTCTCTTTGGTCTGTTTTTAGATTCAGAATTATTTCGTTTAAAAAAGACACGACGCCTTCCGAAGTTTTTAAATCATTGTTTTCTATAATTTGATTTAATTTTTCTAATCCTGCCGGATTACCAATAAAACTCCCTTTATTCCCTAAACTAATATGGTCAAAGAATTTCTCTTCAAAACCTTCGATTTTTAAATCTACATCCAACTTAATATTATAATCTTCCAATAAATCCCCATAATCATCAATAAATTTTGTAATTGGTTCAAATAAATTTTTATAAAGAGCTATTATCTTTTCTTTTTTATTGAATAATTCTTCAATTAAGTCTTTTCGACTGTTTATCGATTCAGTCAAGTCTTTTGGTAAATGCTTTTCTATATAGGATTCTTGACTTTTTAGAGCCAGCAAAGAACCTTCTTTTTCTTCAGAGCCTTCAATTAATTTCTTTGTTTCTCCCCATTGTTTTAATGAATCTAAGTATTTTTGATAAGCTTTAGATTGTTCATCAAGTTCACCTTGAAGTTCTTTTAATTTATTTTCAATTTTCTCTTTCTCATCTAAAAAACCGGTTTTCTTTTCATTTGTTATAGATTCATTTAATGAAATTGCTAGATTTTGTTTCTCTTCAAGTAATTTACTAAGAGGTTCTCTATCTATTTTTAGTGAAATAGTATCATCAAGCTTTAATGAATTTTGTTCAAAGATTGGCTGAATATCGAACCTTAAACTCTCAAACTGTTTTTCGAACGAGTCAATAGACTGAATTGCTTTTTCAATTTTTGAAATTTCGATTTTTGTTTCTGTTAGAGATTTTTGAGCATCTTCAATCTTTTTATTTAATTTAGGTAGTTGTTCTCTAATTTCAGTTATTTGTTCTGTAATCTCTTTAATCCCTTTGTTTTTCTCTATAACCTTCTCATCTGTAGGAGCTTCTATTGGAGTCGGTTTAGTAGCTATATGAGCATTCAGCTCATTTTCTTTGTTTTTGATTTTTTCTTTTAGTGCTTTTTTATAATTTTCTGAATCTTTCTTTTCTAATTCTATTATTTTTTTATTGATAGCTTGTATTTGCCCTTTAATACCGTCTATATCTTTATTTATAATTTCAGATTGAAATTCAATTAATTCATCAAGGCTTTCTTTCCCTAATTTATCCGATTCAGATAAATGTGAATAAATTACACCTCTTAATTCTTTTTCAAACACTTGTAGGTCATCGTTACATAATTTTTCGATAAAATTTTGCGGAAGGTATTTTACTTTTTCTACTGAAGTTTCTTCAGGATCATTATTTAAAACATTAGAAGCTATTGTGTTATCACTCCATTTAAGATGTGCTTCAAAATTTTCAGCTCTATTGGGTTTTGGCTTTCGAAATTTTCTTTTTTCTAAAAAAGAAAAATCTCTATAATTGGGTGTATTGCCAAGCAAACCTATTATGTCAGCAATTGCACTTTTCCCTTGGCCTTTATTACCTATGATGGCAACCATAGAAGGGTTTAAATCTAACTTAAAATCTTCAAACCATTTTTCTGACAGTGTTGAATCTTCAATTTTTTCAATAGAAAGTGAATCAATAAATTTTGTTGGATTATTTCTAATTCTTTGAAGTAAAGGTGGCTCATCACCTATGAAAATCCTGCTTTGATCATTGGCTACTTGTTTTAATCCTTCAAAGGTTAAATCAGCTTTTAACCAAGTAAAAGAATTTCCAATCCGGTCTTTTTCAGAAGCGCGATCAGAAAAAGAATGTGCATCACTGCAGTCGAGGAGTCTATAATTAACATTCTGCTTCTTTAAAGATTCTAAATGAGAGTGATAATCCTCGGGTTTTTCAATAGAATGAAATAGGAAATTAGCATTGTTGATAATAGTCTTTTTCAAAGCTGCTGAACCATCCCATCTCATTTTATCCCATTCAGACTTACCTACGGCACTTAAGTATTTTCCCTTAAAGCAAGTATTATCTAAAGCTTCTAAGACATTTTCATAATCAAATACTAAGTTGTCAAAGCCAATAACTTTTAATGAACCACTAATCGTAACACTTGATGAATCTTTTATTTGTTTACCTAATTCTTCAAGAAATTTTTCATTTACAACGCCTTTTAGTTTCTCACCAGTTTCATAAATTGTTGTGCTACTGTTTATAGCATATAAAAATTGCACCTGAATGTCTTCAACATCCAGATTGTCTGAAAATATAATATGTAAATTAACTTTTTTCCAGGCTTCATGAGCCTGTGAAGCAAACTTATCAACTCTAAGCTCTATAACAGGAAGAATTAAATCAATATTAGATAACCTCCCTTCATTTTTATATTCGAGTACTTTTTTATAGCCATCGAGAAAGATATAATCATTGATTCCAAGTACTTTATATTCGGCAGGTAATGATTCAAGGTCAGAAATATATTTTTCCCAAACTTCCTCGGTATCACCACCGTAGTGCTGAATTATTGATTTCGGTGTATGAACATGTAAATCCCATTTATGCCATTCTGAACCACTTTCGAATTTAGCCATTACTTCCTCCTTTTAATCTTATCTTCCAACTTTTTCATTTCTCTATCAAAATCAGAGATGTATCTTTTATCCTCATCTTTGCGATACTCTTCGTATTCTAACTTTGCTTTTCTTAAAGCTTGCTCATGACTAATTTTTCCAGCATTATTCAAAATCTCTTTTTCACTAATCTTTAAAAAATCATCTAATTTGTTAATCCAATCTTGCATTTTCATAAGCCTACCATTTGTAGCTTGCAATTCTGCAAAATCGAGATACAAAGAAACTATAAGATTAAGTTGTTTTAATTCATCTTCTTTTAGATAGTTTTTAGCAATGCCAATATCTCGTTGAGTAATATAATTCCCTTTAAAATTGCTCAAGCCAAGAAAAGGTTGATTGGCATCCACTCTTTGATGAATCAGTTCGGCAGCAGTAGAGCCATGAACAGCAAAATGCATTTTATTTTGAACCGTTGCAAAAAAGGTTTTCGTGATTTCTACATCATTTTTATAATCAATACTCGTTGCATAAATATCGGTTATTTTTTGATAAAAATTCCGTTCACTACTGCGAATATCTCGAATCCGTTGCAACAACTCTTCAAAATAACGACTTCGTGCACCTTCTTGTTTTAACCGGTCGTCATCCATTGTAAATCCCTTTACAATATATTCATGAATGCGTTTGGTTGCCCAAATACGAAATTGTGTTCCCTGAACGGATTTTACTCTGTAACCTACGGAAATAATAACATCAAGATTGTAATGCTCAACTTGATAAATTTTACCATCACTTGCAGTTGTCGCAAATTTTGCGACAACTGAATTTTTATCCAATTCTCCCTCGTCAAATACATTATTTATGTGTTTCCCAATAGTTTTTACATCACGGTCAAACAAAGAAGCCATTTGCAGGCGATTTATCCATACCGATTCGTCTTTCAGCTGAACATCAATCTTAATATTTCCATCATTAGTCTGGTAAATAATTATATCTTTATTGCTGTTTCCCATACCTTCACCCCAAAATCCCTTTTTCAGCTTCAAAACTTTTTGTTTCAAGGGCAAGAATATCCGCCTTAATATCTGCTAAAGACCTCAAAGGCTTAAACTCNTANAAATATTTAGTNAAATTNATTTCATAGCCAATCTTTGTTTTAGAGTGATCAATCCATGCATCAGGTAAATGAGGTTTTACTTCAGCATCAAAATATTCTTCTATAGTTTGCGGAACAAGTTTTCCATGCTCATCTTTTCTTAAAAAAGGGATATTCTCATAATCTCGTAAAGCTGAATCTGGCTTAGGCTTCCCCTTTACCATAACAATTTTTTCATTCTCGACTAAAGGCTGCTCTACAGTTATACGCCAATAAGCAAAAAAATCGTTAGGAACAATTTTACAAAATTCATTTTCTTGAAAATTACCATAGAGCTCAGAAATAAAACCGATCCCCTTTTCGTTCCCATTTTCTGCAATTTTTTTCCGTTTATTCCCAAGACTCCTATCCATTTTTTGCCAAAAACGGTTAAACTCTAACTTCCCTTCCTTAACCAAGTCCTCATCTTTAATGCCAGTAGCATTGATTAACTGCACCTTACCTTTTCGACTATTACTTTTTTTATTGCTTACAACCCAAATGTAGGTAGAAATTCCTGTATTGTAAAAAAGTTGGTCAGGAAGTGCCACAATCGCTTCAAGCCAATCATTTTCTAATCTCGCTCTCCCCACTACCTGCAGATCCAGTAAATAAGGGCGAACCGTTAAAAACAATAGCAATTCGAGAGCCATCGCCCTTCATTTTGGAAATCATGTGTTGCAAAAAAAGCAAAGAACCATCGTTTATTCTTGGAAGCCCTGCACCAAATCGACCGCTCNTTCCCCTNTTGTCAGCCTCTTCCTTTATAGTTTTTTCTGCTTTTTTCCAGTCCACCCCAAAAGGAGGATTAGANAGCATNTAGTCAAATTTTTCTTGCTCCAAACCATCGACTGTAAAAGTATTGCCAAACTTTACATTGCTCGGATTTTGCCCCTTTATAAGCATATCAGATTTACAAATGGCATAGGACTCAGGGTTTATTTCTTGCCCAAAAACCTTGAGCTCCGCCTTTGGATTGAGCTCTTTTACATATTGCTCCCCTATAGAAAGCATTCCACCAGTTCCACAAGCGGGATCATAAAGTGTTTTAACAATGCCATCTTGAGTTAAAATAGCGGTATCTTCCATAAACAGCAGATTTACCATTAAGCGGATAACTTCNCTTGGTGTAAAATGCTCTCCTGCAGTTTCGTTGGATTGCTCAGAAAACCGTCTGATAAGGTCNTCAAAGATATAACCCATTTCCATGGAATCCATATCTTTTAGATCTATTTCTTGAAAAGACTTTATAACCCGAAACAAAAGATCAGCCTTTGGATCGTCCATACGGGTAATTTGATCGTCAAAATTAAAATATTCAATTATTTCTCTAGCAGAACTTGAAAAGCCATTTATATAGTTTCTAAGATTTAAAGCGATATTGTTTGGGTCTGCTATAAGTTTATCGAAGTTGAATTGACTTTTATTATGAAAATTAAAACCTGCAATTTTATTTAATGCAAGCTCTAAAGCCGCATCTTTTAAAGAGCTGTATTTAGGTAAAATATCTAAAACTTTTTGTTTAGTAGGCTCTAATATTGAGTCCAAACGCCGAATGACCGTTAAGGGTAAAATAACCTTGCCGTAATCGGATTGCTTATAATCTCCCCGCAATAAATCGGCAACACGCCAAATAAGATCCGCTTTTTCTTTAAAATTTTTCATGAAAACCCTTTTTATATTTCTTTTTTTATACTTGCTATAGATCGGATAGCTAGAGTATACCACAAAAAATAAAATAAGGTATCATTTTAGCTCATAATTTTTTACTTGTTATACCAATAAAATCTACAATAGAATGTGCAATGACTCTAGAAATAAAAAAACTAGAAGAATATTTTCTCGATGGGGAATAATTTTTCCTAAATCCATTTCGTAGAGCCTAACAGATATTTCTACTTGCACATTAAATAAAGAGATATTTAAAAAGTCCCCTGCCATCTTTTATATCTTTGTTTTTATAGTAGGA